>ERZ827520.207-NODE-207-length-100401-cov-6.589281_pt1 | contig 100401 bp, 83 predicted proteins | sample MGYA00519581_ERZ827520 | MGnify/ENA primary metagenome ERZ827520 (study PRJEB31778, sample SAMEA3449339) | human gut metagenome | biome: human gut; feature: human-associated habitat; material: faeces | place: United Kingdom | collected 2010/2012 ... | reverse complement strand
GAGGAATGAAATGAAACTTCGGAGGAATGAAATGAAACTTCGGAAGAAATGAATCGCCCCCACGTGGAAAATAAAAAACATCCACGTGGAGATTTCAGATTTCCCACGTGGATATTCGATAAAGGAGGGAATCGGACAAATTTCCCTGTAAAGATATGTAATTAGAGATTAGAGGTTAGAGATTAGAGATTAGAAATTAGGGATTGGAGGAATCGGAAGGGGTGAAGTTAGAGATTAGAGATCCGATCACTCTGATAGCTCCGATGGTTCCGATAGCTAACAGCCAATAGCTAACAGCAAACAGCTAATCCATGGCGGACACATTATATATAGTGACCTCACCTATGTCTTGCTTGTCGCTCGTGTGTAGCTCCTGACAGAGCGACCGGAGGGGAGGGAGGGGGGAAAGTAAAGAGAAGGGGGGTGAAACGTTTTTTTAGTACCTTTGCACCCAGTAAGGGAGGTGTGCGGACGGCGTAGCACATCTCAAAGTATGACGAGGCTTCTCTGATGTGGCTCTTCTAGACGATAGGGGGTGCTGTGTGGGAGTAAGTCCTCATTTGTTTTGTATCTATGAGGTGCCATGTGCCAGCCGATAGATGGCTGGCGGGGTGTGGTTCATAGGATACGCACTAGACTGAATTAGACACCATTATCACCTAATCATCTATGGGATATTACTATATGACCCAAGAGGGATATGACGCCCTCAATAATACGATCAAACAGCTGGAGGCTGAGGAGCGGCCCAAGGTCACACAGCAGATTGCTGAGGCGCGTGACAAGGGCGATCTCTCGGAGAATGCTGAGTACGATGCTGCCAAGGAGGCGCAGGCTCACCTCGAGGACAAGATCGCTATGCTCAAGGCTCAGCTGGGCAATGCCCGTGTGCTGGAGCCCTCGCAGATTAAGACCGATGAGGTGCAGATACTGAACCATGTGCGCCTGCTCAATAAGAAGAAGGGCGAGGAGAAGAGCTACTACATCGTCTCTGATGCTGAGGCAAACTTTAAGGAAAACAAGATCTCGGTCAATACCCCTATTGCTAAGGGACTCCTTGGCAAGAAGGTGGGCGATGTGGCGGAGATACAGGTGCCTGCGGGTACACTGGTCTTTGAGATCCTAGAGATCACTCGATAGGGTGCCTCTCTTATTGAATAGATCCTCCCAAAAACAACGAATGCTCTATGGCTTCAATCTTTAGTCGCATCATAGCGGGTGAGATCCCCTCCTACCGCATTGCGGAGGACGAGGAGCACTACGCATTTCTAGATATCAATCCTTATCAGCTGGGGCACACCCTGGTGGTTCCGAAGCGTGAGGTCGACTACTATTACGACCTGACGGATGAGGAACTGGCTCGGCTGATGGCTTTCTCTAAGCGGGTGGCCCGCGCTATACAGGAGACGACGCACTGCCGCAAGGTGGCTACGCTGGTCCTAGGACTGGAGGTGCCACACGCTCATGTACATCTGATCCCGATCAATAGTGAGGGTGACGTGGCGCACGGACCGCTTGCTACGAAGCCTACCGACGAGGATATGGCTCGCATCGCCTCCGAGATAGCAGCTCATATATAATAAGGAGTAGCTAAGCCTAGTGACTGAGAGACTATATATCCTAGAGGAGATAGATCCAGCGGTACTCTACGGCCCTAATCGTGAGTACCTGCTATTGCTACGCAACCTCTATCCTAAGTTGCGGATCGTGGCTCATGATCGGATCATCAAGATACTGGGTGACACGACCGATATACAGCTCTTGACAGCGCTCCTCGATAAGTTGGTACAGCATGTCCTGCGGTACAATCTCCTGACGGAGCAGACCATACGCAAGCTGGCTACGGGCGAGGAGCTCCCAGAGGTCAAGGTGGCACCGAATCATCTGCTCTATGGAGCGAGAGGTCGTAGTATCGGCTACCGAGGCACTCACCAGCGTGAGATGGTGGAGGCCATAGCGGATCACGATATGCTCTTTGCGATCGGACCAGCTGGTACGGGCAAGACCTACATAGCGATAGCTCTAGCGGTCAAGGCGCTTAAGGAGAAGCAGGTGCGACGTATCATACTCTCGCGTCCCGCTGTCGAGGCGGGCGAGAAATTGGGCTTCCTACCAGGCGAGCTGAAGGACAAGCTCGACCCTTATCTCCAGCCTCTCTACGATGCGCTTGAGGAGATGATCCCGACGCAGCGTCTGCGCACCTATATGGAGAGCGATGTGATACAGATCGCTCCGCTAGCCTACATGCGTGGTCGTACGCTCAACGATGCGGTCGTCATACTAGACGAAGCGCAGAATACGACCCATCATCAGATGAAGATGTTTCTCACTCGTCTCGGACGCAATAGTAAGATGATCATCACGGGCGATCTCTCGCAGGTAGACTTGCCTCGGGGTGTCACCTCGGGCTTGCGCATTGCTGAGCGGATCCTCGGCGATGTGGAGCAGATACCTTTCGTTTACTTTGATGCGCAGGACATCGTGCGTCATCCGATCGTGCAGCTTGTCGTGGATGCTTACGATCGCAATGAGCATCAAGCACTGCAGGGCGGACGTCCCGCTCAAGAGACTCGCCAAGATCAAGATATAGACCTAGATAAGGATCAAGGTAAAGACTCATAGACTCATAGAAGCACTCCTCTCTCTCGGTTAAGGCTGGAGGAGGGCAATCCCTTTTAGCAAATCAATTATTGATCATAATACAATGAATCAAGCTCTAACACACACCGACCTATCTCTCCCAGGTATCCAGTCTGTCTTTCATGGCAAGGTGAGAGATGTATACTTCCTTGAGGGCGACCTGATCGCGATGGTCGCTACGGATAGGATCTCAGCCTTTGATGTGGTACTCCCTGAGGGTATCCCCTACAAGGGTCAGGTGCTCAACCAAATAGCTGCTGAGCAGCTCGACGCTACGGCGCATCTTGTGCCCAACTGGAAGATAGCGACTCCCGACCCGATGGTTACGGTGGGACATCGCTGCGAGCCTTTTAAGGTAGAGATGATCGTACGTGGCTACATAGCTGGTAGCGCATGGCGTGCTTATCAGGCTGGCGAGCGTACGATCTGTGGCATACAACTACCCGAGGGGCTGAAGGAGAATGAGCGCCTCCCACACCCGATCATCACGCCTACGACTAAGGCTGACGAGGGGCACGACGAAAACATTAGCCGTGAGGAGATCATCGCCTCTGGACTGATCTCGGAGGAGGACTACAAGGTCATTGAGCAGTACACGCGGACGCTCTTTGAGGAGGGAACACGCATTGCTCGCGAGCGTGGTCTGATCCTCGTGGACACGAAGTATGAGTTTGGCAAGAAGGATGGCAAGGTGATCCTGATCGACGAGATCCACACGCCTGACTCCTCTCGCTACTTCTACCTAGAGGGCTATGAGGAGCGCCAAGCTAAGGGTGAGCCTCAGCGTCAGCTCTCGAAGGAGTTCGTCCGTCAGTGGCTTATCGAGCAGGGCTTCCAGGGTAAGGCTGGCCAGAAGATGCCTGCCATCACACCTGAGTATGCAGCCTCTGTGAGCGATCGTTACATAGAGCTCTACGAGCACATCACGGGCAAGACCTTCGTCAAGGAGCAGACCCAAGATGTGGCTAAGCGTATTGAGGACAATCTGCTAGCTTTCCTCAAGAAGTAGGAGGCTACATAACTATACAAACGAACCAGCGACTTAGAGGGGCTGTGTACAACCTCCTTAGTCGCTGGTTCTAATCTCTCTATTTACTATGCCTTTACCTATGGATGGTAAGTCTCGCTACGTACGGCAGATGTTTGACCGCATAGCTGGACGCTATGACTCGATGAATCGTCTCATGACGGGTGGTATGGATTTGGCCTGGCGCTGGCAGGTCATAGAGCATCTGGCGAACTATGCGCCTCATCGTGTGGCTGACCTGGCCTGCGGTACGGGGGATATGATCCTGATGCTCTCTCGCTACTTGCCGTCGGTGCGTGAGATAGTCGGTGTGGATCTCTCGGAGGGTATGCTGGCGGTGGCCGCTGAGCGTCTTCAGAGGGCTGTCCACTCGGTGCCGGCTGTGACGCTCTCTGCGGAGAATTGTCAGGAGCTCTCTCTAGCTTCGCAATCGGTCGATGCTGTGACCTGCACGCTGGGTATTCGAAACTTTTCGGATCCACTACAGGGCTTGCGAGAGATGCAGCGCATTTTACGCCCTGGGGGGAGGCTCGCTATCCTGGAGCTGAGCGAACCTCGAGGGGGGCTATTGCTCCGAGGCTATAACATCTATGCTAAGCACTTGATCCCGTGGATCGGACAGCTGTGCGCCCATGATCGCTCTGCTTACAGCTATCTCCCTGCGTCTATCAAGGCGATGCCACAGCGAGAGGCGATGACGGCGCTGATCCGTAGAGCAGGCTTTAGAGAGGTGCACTACAAAGAGATGCCTCTCGGGATCTGCGTCTTATATACTGCAGAGGCTTAAAAGAGATAAACGAATAAGAGTATGCAACGCATTTATGCACTGATAGGTAAGCCCGTGGGGCATTCGCTCTCGGCAGACTACTTCAATGACCTTTTTGACTCCCAGGGGATTGATGCGCGCTATATACTACAGGAGCTGGATGATCTCTCGGCGCTGAGACCTTGGCTGGAGTCTAACCCTGCCATCGTGGGACTGAATGTGACGAGCCCCTACAAGGTGGAGGTGTGCAACTATCTGGATCATATAGATCCCGAGGCTAAGTATGTGGGAGCTGTCAATACGATTGTTGTGGATCGTACGGATGGACGGATACGTCTCTTCGGCTACAACACGGATGTGCAGGGTGTCGTGGAGACTCTCCAGCCTCTACTTACGTCGGAGCAACAGCATGCGCTCGTCCTCGGAACGGGTGGTGCTGCACAGGCGGTGGCACAGGCACTCAAGCGTCTCGGTCGTGACTGTACGTTGGTTAGTAGAGATCCGCAAGCTCCGCATATCCTATCCTATAGTGCCTTGACACCTGAACTGATAGCGGACAAGTGGATCATCATCAATGCGACCCCTGTCGGCATGGGGGCGCTTACTATGGAGCGCCCGCAGATCCCCTATGAGGCGATTACGCCAGAGCATCTCTGCATGGATCTGATCTACAATCCCGAGGAGACGCGTTTCCTCAAGGCTTGTCGTGAGCAGGGAGCGACGACGATCAATGGGCTGAAGATGCTCCTCGTGCAGGCTCGCTACGCTTGGCACATTTGGAATCGTCAGGCGTAGAGACTACGCTATATCGTTCGCCTCATCGGAGGTGGTGGGGCAGGGGCTCCCTTCAACTGTAGAGGTAGTCTCCGCAACAGGTTCGGTCGCTACTTCTGCTTGGCTCTCCTGCTCCAGTTGGCGCTGGTACTCCTCTTCGCGTATATGTCTCGTGATCCCGATGCAGGCTCCGATAGCCATTGAGGTGGCGAGGAGCGAAGAACCACCACGACTGATGAGCGGGAGCGTCTGACCCGTATTAGGCGAGATGCCCGTGACGACGCACATATGTATGATCGCCTGCGTGGTGTACATGATACCGACACCCAGTAGGAGGATGCGCTGCCAGTCACGCTGCGTTCGGGTCGCCCAGCGAGAGAGCTTGAAGAAGAGCAAGATATAGAGTAATGGCACCCAAATCATACCGATGAAGCCTGTCTCCTCGATGATGATTGCATAAATAAAGTCGGAGTATGCCTCGGGGAGTATGTCTCGCTCCACACTATTGCCTGGGAAGACGCCCGTGCCATTGCTCCGTGCGATGGCAATGCGTGCGTGCTGCTCTTGAAAGTTGTCCTCGTCAATGACAAACTTACTGGAGTCCGACTTGGAGGTGAAGTCTTCGATACGTCCCTTCCAGCGGGCGGTACTACTATTTTGCTTGATCACGCTGTCGGGGAGCAACACGAGACAAGCTAGGAGTAACGTGAGTACTCCTACTCCCACACCACTGATCATGAGCAAGCTCTTGGAGAGCCCCGTCTGTACGAGCCCGATGCAGACGATGAAGGTGATGAGGATGAGTCCCATGGACAGACTTTCCTTGGCAACGAAGACCAGTCCAATAGCTGAGATACCACAAAAGATGTAGAAGCGCCGATTGAGACTGCCCAGCTGATGCGCAGAGAGGACAGCTGAGGCGAGACAGATGATGCCAACTTTGTAGAACTCTGAGAATTGTAGCCCGAAGAGCGTACGCTTCGCCTCATTGGTCTCTGTACCGATGAATGGGGTCGCAATGACGGCTAGGAGCACGATGACAAAGAAGCCCATCCCGCCCAAGCGTAACCAAAAGTTGCTTAGCCGAGAGCAAAACCAAGCTGCAAGGACAGATATGATGATGTGCTTGAGATGCCCCGTGAAGGGCGCATACAGGCTCTCCCCACGGTAAGCTAGTGTACTGGTAGCGCTATAGATGAAGAGTAGCGACGTGGCTAGGAAGGCAAAGTAGAGAAACCACAACGAGCGGTCGCCTGTGATGCGTGGCTTGCGTGGTGTCGGCTCTACTTTAGTAGCTTCTGGGGAGTTCTCTTCGGACGCTCCTTCGCTTTCGCTATGCTGATCCGTCTCACGGGGAGAGAGGTCGAAGATGTCCGAAGGAGTGGTCTCTTGGCTCGGATTATATTCGTCTTGTGGTATCATAGAGTGTCGGATAGGCTAGAGCGAACGTTCAGTATCAGACTGTCGCTGAGCGATGGCGAGTACCTCCGCTCTGAACTGATCGCCACGATCCTCATAGCAGGTGAAGAGGTCAAAGCTAGCACAGGCTGGCGACAGCAACACGGTGTCTCCTGCCTGGGCCATCTGGCGTGCAGCGGCGATAGCGTCACGCATTGAGGTAACCTCCTCGTGGCGTGGTATGACACTGTCGAAGCTACGGTGGAGCTTGGCCGAGTCAGTTGTCATATAGATTAGTCCGACCACCTTTTCCTTGACCAGATCCATCAGGTCGTTGTAGTCATTGCCCTTGTCGGTACCTCCTAGTATGAGAATCGTTGGCTTGCGCATACTCTCTAGTGCGTACCAAGTACTGTTGATGTTGGTCGCCTTGGAGTCGTTGATGTAGTCTACGCCGTCGATGCTGGCGATATACTCTAGGCGGTGGGGTACATTGGTAAAGGTTTCCAGCGAGGCTCGTATGACCTCAGGCTTGATGCCTAAGGCTTGCGCAGCGCAACCGACAGCTAGGGCGTTCTGCACGTTGTGTTTGCCCGATAGAGCTAGAGCGCTCTCTGGCATCTCCAGGAGTGGCTCCTGAAGGGCGAAGCGTAGCTGTCCATCGTGACTAGAAGCCACGACCGCATCGTCTGAAGAGCCTTCGGTGGAGAAGAAGACCCGTCGTCCTGCTCCCATGCCTGGCTCCTGGAGTAGGCGCTGTGTCCAGTCGTCTTCGATCCACGAGATGAAGTAGTCGGTGGGCTGTTGGTTTTGTGTGATGCGCATCTTGGCCCGTGCGTATAGCTCCATCTTATGGTCGTAGCGATCTAGATGGTCGGGTGTGATATTGAGCAGGATGGCTATGTGCGCTCTGAACTGGTACATATGATCCAGCTGGAAGCTACTCAGCTCGATCACATAGTAAGCGTGTGGAGCGAGCGCCACCTGACGAGCTAGACTAGTACCCACATTGCCCGCCATGGAGACATCCAGTCCCGCATTGTGGAGCGTGTGATAGAGCCAGTTGGTCGTAGTGGTCTTGCCGTTGCTCCCCGTGATGGCGATCATCATACTATCGCCAGCGTAGCGGTAGGCGAACTCGATCTCACTGATGATAGGCGTCTGTTGCTCCGCAAGCTGTCGTATGAGGGGCGCGCTGTCAGGGATGCCAGGGCTCTTGATCACCTCTTTGGCTGATAAGATACGAGCGAAGGTGTGTCCGCCCTCCTCGTAGGGGATACTGTACTGCTCCAGCTCCGCTTTGTATTGTGGCTTGATTTGTCCCGAGTCGGAGACAAAGACGGGGAGCCCTTGCTTTTGAGCTAGGATGGCAGCTCCGACACCACTCTCTCCAGCTCCTAGGATGATATATTCGTTGCGTTGCATATCTGTGAGATCGTTGTAAGTCTATAAATTATCGCATCTTAAGCGTGATGACTGTTAGGACAGCCAGTAGGATAGCTATGAGCCAAAAGCGAACGGTTATCTTAGCCTCTCGGATAGGTGCGAGGGGACGCTGGATTAAAGCGTCGATACCGCTATTGCCCGCTTTCTGAAAGTGGTGGTGCAGTGGCGTCATCTTGAAGATCCGTCGACCCGTACCTGTGCGTCGCTTGGTAATCTTGAAGTATGCTTGCTGCATCAGCGAGGATAGCCCCTCGATGATAAAGAGGAAGCAGAGGATCGGCAGGAGTAGCTCCTTGCGAATAAGGACGGCCATCACGGCGATGATACTACCGATGGCTAGGCTACCCGTGTCTCCCATGAAGACCTGCGCAGGGTAAGCATTGTACCAAAGGAAGCCAAAGGTCGCTCCTACGAAGGCTGCGCCAAAGATCACCAGCTCCTCAGCGCCTGGGATAAACATGATACTAAAGTACTGCGCCAAAGCTATATGTGAGGAGACATAAGCGAGCACCGCCAGGGCGACACCCGCAGGGGCGGCTGTTCCTGCGGCTAGTCCGTCCAGACCATCCGTTAGGTTGACGCAGTTAGAGATAAAGGTGACGATCAGAATGATGATGATCGAGAAGACAATCCAGCCAATCAGTTCGCGGTGTGGTGTAGAGGCGGGGATTAGCGAGAGATAGTCAAAGTTGTTGTTCTTGACAAAGGGGATGGTCGTCTGCGTGTTCTTAGACTCTTGACTGGAGAAGGTAACCTGCTCGATGCGACCATTGTGAGTCACCTCTTGATTCTCCCGAATGATAATGTCTGGACTCAAGTAGAAGGTGAGCGCCACGACAACGCCTAGGAGCACCTGTCCGATGATTTTGTAGCGCCCGTGGAGCCCCGCCTTGTTTTTCTTAAAGACCTTGATATAGTCATCGATAAAGCCCAAGGCACCCATCGTAAGTGTCGTGAAGACCATCAGCTGTACATAGACATTGTTGAGGCGAGCGAATAGAAGCGTCGGGACGATGATCGCTATAATGATGATGATACCACCCATTGTTGGGGTGCCCTTCTTCATCGCCTCACCTTCCAGTCCTAGCGTGCGAACCACCTCGCCTATCTGCATACGATGCAGCCAGTGGATGATGCGTCGACCGATGATCGTACTGATAATCAGAGCTAGGATAAAGCTGATCCCAGCTCGGAAGGTCACATACTGAGCCAGTCGCCAGCCAGGGACGTTGTTTGCCTGTAACCAATCGTAGAGGTGATAAAGCATAGCGTGATGGGTAAGTTGATAAAGATTATAGGGGAAGGGCTAAGTGAAGGACAAAGGTACGCTATCTATGCCAGCTTCTCTTTTGCAAAGATCTCTTGCGCCACCTCTTTGTCGTCAAAGTGGTGCTTGATGCCTTTGATCTCTTGATAGGTCTCATGACCCTTGCCAGCGATGACCACTAGGTCGCCACGCTGTGCAGCGGCGCAAGCGTCTGTGATCGCTTGGCGACGAGAGACATTGGTGTAGACTTGGTCACGCTCCCCCTGAGGAATGCCTTCGAGCATTTGGTCAATGATCGTCTGTGGATCCTCGGAGCGTGGATTGTCTGAGGTGAGATAGAGACAGTTGCACATATTGTAGGCGATGCGCCCCATTTCAGGACGCTTGCCCATGTCTCGATCACCGCCTGCGCCGACCACTACGTAGACCTGTGAAGCGTTGAGCTCGGAGACAGTCTTCAGTAGATTCTCCAGAGCGTCAGGCGTGTGCGCATAGTCCACCACCACGTGATAACCTCTCGGTGAGGCAAGCAGGTCAAAGCGACCATTCACATGCTCCAGACTAGAGATGCCACGCAGGATCAAGCTCTTGTCTAGATCGGGTAGGAGGAGACGAGCTACACCGTAGACGGCCGTCACGTTGTAAGCGTTGTAGCTCCCGACGAGCTTGATCTCCACCTCCTCGTTGTCCAGCAGTAGGGTAGAGCCATCCACATATTGTCCTAAGAGCTGAGACATATAGTCCGCATGGCTACGCATCGCATAGGTATGTAGGTGGGCAGCGCAGTTTTGTATCATCACGCTACCGTTACGGTCGTCGGCATTGACCAAAGCGTAGGCATCTGGAGAGAGATTGTCAAAGAGCAACTTCTTTGCCGCAATGTAAGCCTGCATCGTGCCGTGGTAGTCCAGGTGGTCACGCGTTAGATTGGTAAAAAGAGCTAGCGCAAAGGGCAAACCATAGACCCGCTGCTGTACCAAAGCGTGCGAAGAAACCTCCATAAAAAGGTAGCGGCACCCCGCATCCACCATATCCCTCATCACACGGTGTAGCTCGAGAGCGTCAGGCGTCGTGTGGGTAGCGGGATACTCCTCGTCACCAATGCGTATGCAGACCGTACTAAAGAGCGCAGCTCGCATGCCGAGCCAGTTCCACAGCTGATAGCAAAGCGTGGCGGTAGTCGTCTTGCCATTAGTCCCCGTAACCCCTACGATCGTGAGCTGTCGCTCAGGACGATCATAGTAGACAGAGGCTAGGACCGCTATCGCCTTCGCTGTGTCTTTCACCGTGAGCCATGCCACCTCATCGGAGAGGCTCTCAGGTCGTGGGTGCTCAGTGACGATGATACGACAGCCCGCTGCTAGCGCCTTTGGGATATAGTCCGCCCCGTCCACATGTACGCCACGTAGCGCTACGAAGATACACCCCTCAGAGGCACGACGTGAGTCCTGCTCGATAGAGGTTACTTGACATAGCTCCGTAGAGACGGCTCCTGTGTGTGCTTGGCTTAGTAGATGCTCCTCGGTGAGTGCTACTATATAATTATTGAGTGGTTTGAGATTCATAGTTATCTTAGAGAGGATTCCGCTTTACTGTCTATGATTGTTGCCTAGATGTAGGATCACCTTCTGTCCTGGGTGGATAGGCGTGCCGACGGGGATGCTCTGCGCTATGACTCGACCGTATCCGACCAACTGCACCTCCAGCCCCTGCAAGCTAATCTGATAGATCGCTTCACTGGGAGCCAGCCCCACGAGACGAGGCATCACCCCTTTGGCGTAGCGAGACAGAGGCTGTAGCTCTAGTCCCCCACGTCCGTACTGAGGTACGACCAGTTGGTCTGAGGCTATCTTACCACCCCCTTCGGGTCGCACCTCAGGGATCTTGTAAGTCTTGACAAAACTCTCGACACGCTTCTTTTCCCCACCAGCTAAGTCTAAGTGTCTCAATCGCTCGCTAGCTGGGTATGGCGTGATCGTGTCTAGGAGGATAGGATTGGAGAGCGTGTAGATCTCCTCAGCTATACGCTTCACCCCGCCACCTGCTACCATACCGCCAGAGGCACGTCCAGGACCGTGAGGATTGACTACGAAGATGATGCAACTATACTTAGGATGATCGGAGGGGAAGTATCCGCAAAACGAAGTCATGTAGACCTCTCCACTAGCACGGTAGCCCGCACCACCATGATTGCTCATTAGAGCGGTACCCGTCTTGCCACTGATGGAGATCAGATCAGAGCGTACGGGCCCTTTAGCCGTGCCTTGTAAGACTACATTGTCTAGCATCGAGCGGATTGAGTCGAGCGTAGCAGGCTTGCAGATATTCTCATGCAGGACTTGTGGCTGAAACTCTTGGATTACATTGCCCTCCGCATCCTCTACACGATCCACCAGATAGGGACGCATGATACGTCCCCCGTTGGCGACACCGTTGTAGAAGTTGAGCGTATTGATCGCAGGTACCGAGATACCATATCCACGACTGATGCCTGGGATCGTCGAGTTGCCATAGCTCTTGTCTTCGGGCCGTATGATCGTTGGTGTAGCGACCCCCTCAAGCCCTACATCTAGCCGCTCTAAGAGTCCATAGTTGCGCAGATGCTGATAGATTCCGTCGGGGTGCTCCACATACCCTTTGATCGCAATCTTTGCCATGACAATATTGCTCGAGTACCATAGCCCCTGCGCTACAGAGATACGTCCATAGCCTCCTCGGTTCGCATTGTGATCACGGATGTTGTAGCCACCATACTTGAAGACTCCGTTGCCCGTGTCAATAGTATCGCTAGGTGTGCAGATCCCATCATCTAGGGCAGCCATCATAAAGGGCGTCTTCATCGTAGAGCCAGGCTCGTTGAGTGCGCTGACGGCATAGTTGACCCCCTCGTAGTAGCTCTCGCCACCCTTCGTCAGGTTAGCTAGAGCCAAGATACGCCCCGTCTCGACCTCCATTAGGATAGCGCCACCATAGTCCGCCTCAAACTGAGTCATCTGCTCATAGAGCGCACGATGTACGATCTGCTGCAGATTCATATCTAGTGTTGTGTACACATTGTAGCCGTCACGAGGCGGTTGTAGCGTATTCTGTCGTGTAGACCCCGCCAAGTATTGTCTCACAGCCAGTCCAGGCTCGCCCCGTAGCAGGGTGTCAAAGCTTTGCTCTAGGCCATATTCGCCCTGTGTGAGGTCGCCTTTGACCTCCTTATAGACGCTACCGATCGTGCGTCTCGCTAGCTCGCCGTAAGGTCTGTCTCGTAGAGCACGCTCCTCGTGTGTTAATCCATTTCTGAGCGGACCACTGCGACGTACCAAGCGCCCCTTGCGCTCCACCGTCATCATCAGCGGATATGACTGCTTAAGTCGCTGATACTCCACGTGGCTCACCTCATACGGGTATATAGATACGTAGCGATAGCCTGGTTGCTTATGCTGTGCCTTACGATAGCCCTCACGTAGTCGCTTGCGTAGCGCTGGGTAAGTGGCTAGCTCCCCTTTCTGCCAGAGACTCATCTGGTAGGCCAGCGAATCCAGTTGCTTGTAGAGCGAGTCTGGCTCCATCTGCTGGATAGCCTCTGCCCCAAAGTCTATGTAAAGCTTGTACGCGGGCTTGCTAATAGCTACAATATGCCCATCTGACGAAATGATATTACCTCGTAGTGGTGAGATCGTCACCGTGTCTGGCTGATGAAAGCTCTGAGCGATCCTGCGCCACGTCGGGCCATCGACGAAAATGATGCCCATCGCCTTGATAAAGATCCATAGAGTCATCAAGATGGCTAGAAAGCCTAAGGCACGGTAGCGAGCTATGATAGGACTATGCTTTGACATAGAGGAGTGGTTCGTTAAAGGGGCAAGAGATTATTTCTTAGCATCACGATAGAGGATGATCGACTGCTGGGAGGAGGCCTCAAGATCTGACCCCATCGCTTGGAGTTGCTGCTCGAAGTTGCCCCCGATGCTTCGGCGTGTTAGCTCGCTGACGCTCTCCATGTGTTTGTAGGTCAGGTCTTTGACGCGTGTCTCTAGTTTGTCTATCTGGCGACGCTTGGCGATGATCTGATAGTTGCTCGTGACATGGATCAGACCCATCAAGAGGATAGCGATAAAGGCGGGTATGTACTTTCTAAAGGAAGGCTGCTCTAGCATATCACCGCCCAGCCAGTACCACAGGCCATGCGAAGAGCGCTTACGGGCAGACGGCTCAGGCTGGTCAGATTCATCTGAGAGCTCTTCATCCTCTAGCTCTTCGGAGTCCTCCAGCCCTTCTGCAGCGTCCAGCTCTTCCGTATTCTCAGCCTCCGTCATGGAAGCGGGCTCATCCGTCACATCAATTGTCTCCTCATCGTCTGCAGGATCCATTGCAGCGGGAGCCGTGTCGCTTGGGGCATCCGCCTCAACAACTTCTGGTGAGACCTCTTCATCTAGGAGATCTCCCAGTAGAGGTCTCGGATGAGATCCCGTTACAGATTCATCTGTAGCCACAGGTGCTGGCTCCTGTAGCTCCTCCTCTAGGTTGTTGTCAAAGTACGATTCGTCAATCTTGACCATAGCTCATCCCGCTTAAATATCCTCACGAAGCTCCGCCACACGTAGCTTGGCGCTACGAGCACGATTATTATCTGCTATCTCATCCGCAGAGGGTGTGATAGCTTTTTTTGTGACCACACGCAGAGGGGCAGGCTTTGACATAGGCATACCAGCCAAAGCCTCACTAGGCTGCTCGAAGCTCCCCAGACGGAAGAACTCCTTGACCATACGATCCTCCAGTGAGTGATAAGAGATGATCGCTATGCGCCCTCCTGGCTTCAGGAGACGCACCGAGTCGCTCAGCAGTTGACGCAGAGCGCCCAGCTCATCATTCACCTCAATGCGCAGCGCCTGGAAGATGCGACTCAGCTTATTGCGTAGCTGAGGTCCTCCCTTAGGTAGGACAGGCGCCAGCACCTCCATGAGCGAGGCGATCGTCGGGTAGCCCACGGCACGATGCGACACCAATAGCGCAGCGATGCGACGAGCATCATGCAGCTCACCATAATAATATAGTATATCCGCCAGCTGCTCCTCGCTATAGCTCAGTAGCAGGTCACGAGCCGTAACGCCCGATCGGCTATTCATACGCATATCAGGCATCGCCTCCTCATAGCGAAAGCTAAAGCCCCGCTCCTCACTGTCGAAGTGGTGAGACGAAACCCCCAGGTCGGCCAAGATCCCGTCTACCTCTCCTGCGAGCCCCCAGTAGTCGAGCCACTGCCCCAGGTAGCGAAAGTTCGTCGCTACAAAGTGGTAGCGACTATCCTGCGGCGCATTGACCATCGCATCGGGATCTTGGTCTAGACCGATGCAGCGACCCTCGAGAGAGAGTCGCTCGAGGAGCGCACGCGAGTGTCCCCCGCCACCCATCGTGACATCTACATAGAGACCCGAAGGCGTCGTGACCAGCAAGTTAAGAGAATCCTCACAGAGGACAGCTGTATGATAGAGCTTAGTGGACAAAGGAGATAAAGAGTGATAAACGTTTGACAGATAGCTCTGTGCGCTCTCGGCGAAGAAGATCTGATCGCCATGTCCACAGAGTTACTGCAAAGGTAATCAAATTAGAGATTAGAAGTTAGAGATTAGACTTTAGAAATTAGACCTTAGAGATTACTAGTATCACTAGAGTCAATAGTGTCACGAGGGGCACTACTCTCTCTCGCCCCAAAAAAGCTCCGTGGAAAACAAAAGCTCCGTGGAAAATAAGAGTTCCCCGCCGAGGAAAACAAAATTCTCCACGGAGGGCCGAAATAAAAGTTCGGAAGAATGAAATGAAACTTCGGAAGAAAGATTTCGAAGTTCCGAAGAATTTTTTCGTTTCTCGCTGGGAAATTCATCTTTTCTCCGTGGCGATTCCTCCATTTCCTCGGGGTGTCACTCCGTAGCTAATCACGTTTCACTCTTCGCTAAGTCAGATTTTTGTTGTAACTTGCGAGCCGAATCGTTTTTCACCCCATTACTACTAAACAAACTAGCTAGAAAAATATGACAGTTCACCGTTTATCCCAGGTCTGTAGGCTACTCGCTGTAGGTGTCATCCTACTCTGTAGTAGTCTTATAACCTTCGGACAGCAATCCTTCGGCGGTACCCCCCTAATGCTGAATGAGGGGTCGCTACGCTCTCTCACTGCCGTTCGCGCTGTGAGCCTGGACTTCAATCCAGCGGACTTCCTCTCTCAGGACTCCTGGTCGGAGACCGTACAGACCAAGCCCCTCTCTGTAGGACGTGTAATCAAGCATAGTGCAAACTTCGCTGAGGATGCTGAGCAGGTAGGTACCGTAGCCGGACGTAAGATCTACCGCCTACAGATAGAGCTCGAGGGCACGCCAGTAGGATGTAATCTCTACTACGAGGACTTCTACATCCCCGAGGGAGGTAAGCTATACATCTACTCGCCCGAGGGCCAGCAGGTGCTAGGAGCCTACACGCATGCGACACATCCCAAGCATGGAGCTTTCGCCACAGAGCCTATCAGTGGCAATACGCTCATCCTTGACTACGAGGCTCCTGCCACGGGTGAGATGCCCTCGATACAGGTGCAGGGCGTGGGTTACTTCTATCGTCCAGCTCTGATGGCAGACGCAGGTGCAAAGAAGCACATCGGTCTTGAGGATGGCTCTGATCCTGGATTGGGTAAGTACTGTCAGATCAATGCCAACTGCCCCGAGGGTGACCCCTACCAAGCTCAGAAGGCTAGCTCTGTAGCTATGCTGATGGTCGATGGGGATGCGCTGGGTATGTGCTCAGGCAACCTTGTAAACAATGTCGCTGGTGACTTCAAGCCATACGTAATGACGGCTGCACACTGTGCTAGCGCGACAGAAACGTTTGGAATACCTGATATGGCATTGAATCAGTGGATTTTTGCCTTTCACTATGAGAAGCCCCGTTGCTCCAGTGGTGACTACGCTACCCTGCAAGAGAAGAGTGTGGTAGGAGCTGAGATGCGCTCCTTCATCCCTGTCGCTGGATACTCAGATGGACTCCTCCTAGAGATCAAGCAAGATATACCTCTAGACTACCGTGTCTACTACTCTGGTTGGGATGCTACTCCTACCACTTGGCAGGTGGGTGCTAGTATCCACCACCCAGCAGGGGATGCTGCTAAGATATCTATCTTCGATGGTGATGTCAAGTTAGGTCGGTGGAACTTTGATGAGGGTGGTGTGGATGATCACTTCTCACTCAAGTTCCGAAAGGGAAACACCGAGGGAGGCTCCTCTGGCTCTCCGCTCTTCAATGGGGCTGGAGATCAGGTCGGTACACTCACAGGTGGCGTAATCTCCATCTGCTCTATGGATGCAGACTATGGTCGACTCAACTCGCACTTTGACAAGTATAAGTCCAAGGGTGAGACCTGGTATATGGCCAAGTGGCTCGACCCCAAAAATACGGGTACGATGAAGGTCAAGGGTACCTGGCGAGAGGACTATCAGCCACTAGCTGTCGTCCCCTCCATCATCGCTAAGATAGAGCCTACGGATGCTTCAAAGGTCAAAGTCTCCTGGAAGCCTGTACCACAGCACCCACAGGGCTACGCTGTCAAGTACAACCTATACCGCAACGGTGATCTCCTTACCTCTACCTCAGAGACTGCCTATGAAGATGCAGTCACTGGAGATATGAAGCGCAAGGGCCGTGTCTCATACTCCGTCGAGGCTGTATATACGATAGAAGAGGGCAAGGAAGAAGCTACTCCTCTCGCCTACTACAATCTCTACACGGGACAGCTAGCCTCTAGAGCTCAGCTCAAGGTTACGGCTGCTAAGACTGGCGCCAAGCTCAAGTGGCAGATGCCGTACAATGCACAGGTGGTGACGAAGATTAAGAACCGCGACAAGGTCTATCCTCTAGTCGCTGCTAGCGGTGTGGACAAGATCCTTGCAGCCTATAAGATGCCTGCTCTAGATGGTATCTATATGTATGACAGCTATCGTCTAGGACAGTCCCCGTTCAACGGTCAGAAGCTCTATATACATCAGATCAACTTCATACCCTCACAGGATACTCCCTACAACCCTGACGGCACTATCGATGAGAAGAACAACATCTCCTTCTTCGTCCGTCAGAAGAAGGACGATACTCGCATACAGTACTTCCCTCTTGATATACCTAAGGGAACTGCAGACAAGGCCTTCCTGGACAAGCAACTCTACTCCTTCCAGCTCTCGATGCCTGTAGAGATTACGGATGCTCATCTGCTTGATGTCGGATTCTCTTTTGATCCGTCAAATACGAAAGCTTCTATCTGCCTAGATGCTAACTCAACTGATGAAAATATAGCTTATGACGGATGCAAGCTCGCTCTAGCCTACAGAAAGGGCAAGAAGTATCCAATCACGTTCAACGTATGGCAGTTCCCCTACAGCAAGAAGCGTATGGCATACCAGGCTGTCGAGCTCGTCATCTCAAACAACCCCGAAAAGCAGGACGGTATCACCAGCACTTACTATACATACGGTGCGCTACCTGTACCCTTCCCTGAAATCAAGGGGTACAATATCTACCGTAACGGTAAGCTAGTCAAGGAGCTCAAGCCCGATATTTTCTTATATGAGGATGCCGATGGCAAGACTTCTGACGACTACTACGTAGAGGTAGTCTACGACTATCCAAACGAGCTACGTCCCAACGAGCCCGTTAGTGTAGCTACCTCAGAGGTGAGTCTCTACCCAGCACACTTCACCACACAGCTACAGCTTACCGACGCTACAGATGTACAGACTGTCGAGCTTTACAACATGCAGGGGCTACAGGTCGCAGCCTTCGCAGGAGCAGAGCTGATGGCGATGGATGTGTCAGCCCTACCTGCTGGTCACTACATAGCCACCATCCGTACAGCCGAGGGCGTACAGACGCAGAAGCTAGTTAAGTAGTCCCTAGCCCTAGAGCTAGTACACCTAGACTACATAATAAGTAGTATAGCGGTAGTGCCGAGGATACGCTCCTCAGCACTACCGCTTACGTTATAAAAGAGTAGTGCAGTGCCCGACGACCTCAAAAGCTTACGACTAGCTCTTTGTGGGCATGCACGGAGTGTCTAGTGGAGGAGCATCCGCTGTAGTCTAGCTAGACAAATCCTGACTTCAAGGTGCTGACACAATCCCTTTTAGCGGAGACAGACGCACAGACCGTACACACCTACAGAAGGTGACTCGTGGGAATTGCAAAATCTAGAGGAGCTCACTAGATTTGCTTTACCCACTTTTTTGTATTACCTTTGTTACCGAAAGGTTAGGGTAGAGCCATCTACGCTATACACAAGTCCTGTGCAGGGTGGTGCCTGTGCGGGGTGGTGCGTAGAGAGGTCCCTCTACTTGTTGCTTTGTAAGCTATCTCAGAGATACACTGCCACGACCGGTCGCTGGATGTGGTGGTGGGTATGGCTATCTAAACTATCAATGTATAACTAACGCTAAAGAAGAGTTTTATGAAAAGATTGGCTCTATTCTTTCTGATGCTAACGGCCAGCATAGGCTGGGCTGTGGCGCAGAATAGGACCATCACAGGTACTGTCACCTCGGGAGAGGGTAAGGAGCCAGTGATGTTTGCGAACGTGGTCGTGGAGGGCAACACCTCTATCGGTACCACGACAGACGTAGATGGTAAGTTCACCCTCAGTGTACCTGCCTCTGCAAAGAAGCTGACCTTCTCCTATGTAGGTCTTAAGACAGTCACCTTACCTATCACTAAGGTGATGAATGTCGTCATGACGGCTGACTCACAAGTCCTTGATCAGGTCATCGTAGTAGGTTACGGTTCAGGACAGAAGCTCAGCACGATCTCAGGCTCTATGGCTCGCGTATCTGGTGAGCAGATCGCAGAGAAGCCTGTTGCCAACGTAATGGATGCACTCCAAGGTAAGGTCGCTGGTATGAGCGTCTTGACAACCTCTGGAGACCCTAACGCTGTGGCAAAAGTCCAGATCCACGGTACTGGTTCACTAACGGCTGGCTCTGCTCCTCTATACATCGTAGATGGTATGCAGACAGACCTAGGTACCGTCATGGCTATGAACTCCAACGATATTGAGAGCTTGACTACCCTTATGGACGCTTCGTCAACATCTATCTACGGTGCGCGAGCAGCTAATGGTGTTATCGTCATCACCACCAAGAAGGGTAAGCGCTCTGAGGAGGGCTTCGGACATATTACTGTCAATGCACAGTATGGTATCTCTCAGTTTATCAATAGAAAGCCGTACGACAACATGATGACTGGTGACGAGCTCCTCCAGTATCAGGCTTCTCACGGATACCTAAAGACGAAGAATAAGAATCAACTTCTTATGAAGCTCAACGAGCTAGCTACCAAGGCATCGTCAGAGACTGAGGCTTGGCCATTCAATCCTCTTGAGAATAATGATGTGAAGAACTACAACGCAGACAACTACAACTTTGACTGGCTTAAGTTCTTTATGGGTCGCAACGCTCCTACGTACAATGCTGACATCTCCTTTAGCGGTGGTAGCAATCGTACGCAGTACTACATCTCTATGGGTACCTTCTCACAGGAGGGTCTGACTCGTGGCCGCAACAGCTTCACACGTTACAACGGTCGTATCAGCGTAGACTCTCGTGTTAAGGAGTGGCTCAAGGTCGGTGCCAACATCTTTGGCGCTTACACACAGCAATACGCTTCTAGCTTTGAGGGTGGAGCTTATGTCAACGAAGGCCCGTACGGAGCTCTCTCTCAGCCTCGCTACCTCTCTCCTTATGACAAGAATGGTGAGCTACGTCGCTACTGGTACCTAGTACAGCTAGGTAAGTCTACGGTCGATAGAGTAATCAAGGACAAATACATTAGAAACCTCTCTGATGGCTACCAGGCTAACATCGGTGGTTATGCAGAGCTGACTCCTATCAAGGGACTTGTCATCAAGACACAAGCTGGTCTTGATCTGTCTCACTCGTTTACCTCTAAGTCTTTCCTCCCTGGTGCTTACTGGGAGACCGACCAGCGTGGTTCAAGGAGCGAGCGTCGTTCACTCTCGAACCTATTCACATGGACCAATACGGCTGAGTATCGTACCACCTTTGCTGACAAGCACAAGCTGACCTTCCTACTTGGTCAGGAGTGGGTACAGAGCCGTGCCGACATTATCGCTGCTTATGCGAATGGCTTGGAGCATCGTAGCTTTATGCTATTAGGAAATGGTAGCACGCAGCCCGAGAACCTGATACTACCTGATCAGGCTAAGAGCGGGTACAACTACCTCTCTTTCTTCGGTCGTGTCAACTACTCTTTTGACAACTACCTACACCTAGATCTATCACTGCGTAGTGATGCTTCATCACGCTTTGGCGCAAATAACCAGACAGCACTCTTCTACTCAGTCGGTGCTACCTATGATCTCTATCGCGCACACCTAGAGCACATCAAGTGGCTCAATACGCTACGTCTACGTGCCAGCTGGGGTACTACGGGTAACTCTTCTATCCCCACTTTGGCATTCTACCCACACCTCGGTCGTGTCAACTACAGCGGTGACTTCGGTCTCTATGCTGCTGCCATTGGTAATCCTGACCTAGGCTGGGAGCGTCAGTCTAACCTCAACATCGGTGTAGACTTCGATGCTTTTGACAATCGTCTCCACACGGTGGCAAACGTCTATCACCGTATCACTGACGACATGCTTATGCAGGTACCTCTACCTTACATCTCCGGCTTTGCTTCTCGTTATGAGAACGTAGGCTCGATGACCAATACGGGTATTGACCTGACGGCTAGCTACGACATCGTTCGTACACGTGACTGGAACGTCTATGTTTCTGCCGTACTCAACTACAACCACGAGCGTATCTCTAAGATATTCTACGGTATGGATGAGTACAAGATGCCTAGCTACAGCTTGGTCTACAAGGTAGGTGAGGCTGAGCAGTTCCTCATGGCTGAGTATGCTGGTGTCAATCCAAAGACTGGTAAGCAGAGATGGTATGTACCCGATGAGAAAGGCAACATCTCACCAGACCGTATCACAGAGGAGTATGTAGCTGAGAAGCTACTCCGTGCTTCGGGCAAGAAGCTTCGTGCTCCGTTCAACGGTGGTTTCTCTATGGGTGCTAGCTGGAAGGGTCTAGCTCTAGACATCGACTGGTCATTCAACGTAGGTAAGTGGGTTATGAACAATGACCGCTACTTTACGGAGAACCTCAGCTTCGATAATCTATCCGACAACAAGAGCCGCAAGGTCTTGGAGGCTTGGACGCTAAAGAACCGCAACACCGACGTACCTAAGTTCGGTGAGAAGGTTGCCTTTGACTCTCGTTTCTTAGAGAATGCTTCGTTCCTTCGTCTGAAGAGCGCACGCCTTTCTTACGCTCTACCCTCAGAGTGGTTTAAGAAGGTGGGTCTTATCACGGGTGTCCGTGTCTATGTGACTGGCCGTAATCTGCTCACCATTACTAAGTTCACCGGCTTTGATCCAGAGGCGGTCTTGAATATGGCTATGAATAGCTATCCTAACACACGTCAGTATGTAGGTGGTATCCAGATTACATTCTAAGCGAAGTCTATTCAATCACCTTATAATAGAAGATAAAGTATGAAACAACATATCAAGACGCTAGGTCTCCTGCTTGTATCGCTACTCGCTTTGACCGCTTGTAAAGTGGAGTTTATCCCTGAGGGCAACGAGCAGCAGTCCGCATTCAAGACCATGCAAGATGTCAAGTGGACGCGTGAGGCCATGTTTGAGACGCTTAGAGGAGCTGAGGCGCCTGCGAATCTCTTCGTAGGAGACTATCAGTCTGACCTCTTCAATGTAGTCAACTTCCGAGACAATGGAGCTTACGGTAAGTTCTATGACTGGGATGAGCACCTCCTAGGGGATGCTGAAGAGATTGCTGCTTATTACGGATCTTACGCTTCACTCATCAAGGATGCCAACTACTTCATCATGCGTGCTGAAGAGTTTACGGCAAACGAGGAGCTTATGAAGGGTCTGTCAAAAGAAGACCTTGCAGCTATCAAAGTGTACGTAGCTGAGGCTCGTACTCTACGTGCACTGGGTCACTATCGTCTGATGCTCCGCTTCTCTAAGCGATACAATGATGCCAACGATGGTGGCGATCTAGGTATCGTGATGATGAAGAAGTTTGACCCCCTCTTTAAGAGCACGCCTAAGGCACGCTCTACGCAAAAGGAGGTCTACACTTGGTGTCTGAATGAGCTAAAGGAGGCTGCTAATGATCTACCTCCCAAGACTGCTTACAATGACAAGAAGATGGGTAAGATCCCTTGCTATCTTGTGGATGACTACGCTTACGCTGTCAGTGCTCGTATACTTCTTGAGATGCACCGCTATGCCGATGCTATCGAAATGGTAGAGAAGTTCATTGACAACTATCCTCTTGCTACGAGTGCTGTGGCAGATAAGGGTAATGATCATGATCCACACGCCTTTGAGAATATCTGGAAGTACGAGACCTCTACAGAGATTATGGCTATGACCTATGCTAATAAGAAGGTAGGTCGTGTCCGTGGTATCCTAAACGGGTTGCGCTATGTTCCTAAGGCTCTAAAAGATGGTAGTGACGCCGAGCTTGCTGTACCAGCATGGCTCCCGACACAGTATCTAATAGATCTCTACACCAAGGCAATAGATACCAAGGCTGCTCCAGGCGACAAAGACTATCGCTTCCAGCAGTGGTTTGACAATGGCACGAAGAAGGCTCATAAAGTTGAAGTCTTTGTCTATGATACTGCACCTCTTGAGAAGCTAGGCTTTGGCTATTACGTCTATAAGTTCAGTGGTAATCCTGATCTAGATCAGAACTCTGAGAAGCATCTCTACAGCTATGCTCACACGACTCACCTCTTTGACATTGCTGAGGCGCACCTTATCAAGGCTGAGGCTCAGGCTTGGAGTGGTGATGTAGCTGGTGCTAAGGCTACGCTCCAGAAGCTTCGTAAGTCTCGTGGTCTAGGTGATGAGCTCAAGGCCAGCAATCAAGACGAGATTAAGCAGGCTGTTATGAACGAGCGTACTCGCGAAATGCTCGGTATGGGTACTCGTATGAATGACCTGAAGCGCTGGGGTCTCGGTATAGACCGTCAGGATAAAGATGCTCAGCAACAGCTTATGGCTAAGCCAGGTGCGCTCCACGAGAACAATACAGACCTCAAGCGCCCTGCTACGGACAAGATGTTCATCTGGGAGTTCCCTCTTCAGGATCGCTTCGCAAATAAGGAGCTTGTACGTAACTGGTAAATCATAGGAATATAACTCAGCGACGCTTCCTATCGCTAGGTATGACTAGCTAATAGGATAGAACTCGCAAGAGATCCTAACGATAGAGACAGCCCCCGAGATATATCCACGCTGATGGATTATCTCGGGGGCTTCTTGTGTCTTTCGGTATTCTAGTCTCTAGCCTCCTCAGGTATATAGAGAAAATAGCTCGCCACTCGCTTTTGCCGTGAGACTTGGATTCGGTCGGTTGGGATAGGAGTAGGGATGACGTATTATAATCCTTGCATTCTACTAGCTAAGCTTGACGAAGCCCTGGGATGGGCAGATTGAGCCTCGCTCCGTAGCGCTATAGAGACTCTCTTTATAGCTGCCTCCACATCTTCTCTGATTCCAGTTTCTCCTGAGGAAATCGTAAAGCTCTAGGGAGCAAACGAAAATTCGTCACCGAGGGCCGAAATAAAAGTTCGGAAGAATGAAATGAAAGTTCGGAAGAAAGAAATCAAAGTTCCGAAGAATTTTTTCGTTTCTCGGTGGCGGATTCCTATTTTCTACGGAGACATTGGCGATTTCCTCGAGGGTGTGGTCTCGGAGGCTTCGAAGGGTATCGGAGTGCATCGAGGGAGTTAGAAGTTAGAAATGAGAGATTAGAAGTTAGAAGTTAGAAATTAGAGGTTAGAAGTTAGAAATGAGAGATTAGAGGTTAGAGATGGGAGGCGAAGGTAATCAGAGCTATCGGAGCCATCGGAGTAATCGGAATGATAGAACCTCTAACTTCTAACTTCTAATTTCTAACTTCTAATCTCTAACCTCTTCTCTCTAATCCCTAAACACGCGAGCCACCTTCTCTAGCTAGAGAGGGTGGCTCGTGTGATTGTGCGAGTCTTGGGGAGTAGCTCTACTTGCCTTGCTTAGCGACGCGCTCTTGGTCGGCTATGAAGGCTGCGAGACCGCTATCGGTGAGCGGGTGCTTGAGCAGTCCGAGGATAGCCTTGAGCGGGCAGGTGGCTACGTCAGCACCGACACGCATACAGTCGATGATGTGCTGGGTGTGACGGATGCTAGCTGCGAGCACTTGCGTGTTAAAGCCATAGGTCTCGAAGGTCTCTACGATGTCGGCAATGAGCGAGACACCGTCCGAGCTGATGTCGTCAAGACGACCCACAAAGGGAGAGACGTAGGTAGCCCCCGCCTTCGCAGCTAGGACAGCCTGACCAAGGTTGAAGATGAGCGTACAGTTCGTCCGTATGCCCTCCTTGGTGAGCTGGCAGATAGTCTTGATGCCGTCTTCGGTGCAGGGCACCTTGACCACAATGTTCTTGTGGAGAGCCGCTAGCTCGCGAGCCTCGGGGAGCATCTTGTCGTAGGTTGTGCTGAGCACCTCGGCACTGACGTCGCCGTCTACGATATTGCAGATCTTGAGGTAGTGCTCACGGCAAGCAGCATCGCCAGCGATGCCTTCCTTAGCCATGAGTGAGGGGTTGGTCGTGACGCCATCGAGGACACCGAGCGCTTCGGCCGTGCGGATATCTTCGAGATTGGCTGTATCAATAAAAAACTTCATAATATGAGGTATAGGTTGAGATATAAAATGCTATTCGTGCGAACCCTCAGAGTACTTCTCAGGATTCATAAACCAGTCGGCATACATGCCGTAGTCGTGAGCTATGCGCTTGTTGAGCTCTTGACTTTGCTCGGGAGGCACATCCTTGATATACTTGGCGGGCGTGCCAGCGTACATTGTGTAGGGTGGGATGATCGTATTGGCCAGGACGACCGCCCCAGCTGCTACGATAGCGCCCTCACCAACCTCCGCATTGTCCATGACGACAGCGCCCATGCCGATGAGTGCATAGGCACCCACCTTGGCTCCGTGTAGGATGACGTTGTGTCCGAGTGAGACGTAGTCGCCTAGGTCGCACACGGAGCGTCCGTGGAGCGTATGGAGCGTACAGCCGTCCTGTATGTTGACATGCTTGCCAATGCGGATGCTACTGACATCGCCACGTAAGACTGCGTTGAACCATATGCTACTGCCCTCGCCAATGACTACATCACCGATGATGCGAGCCCCCTCGGCGACGAAGATGCCCTCCCCGAGCTGAGGCGTAAAGCCCCGCACGGGGATGATGCTTCCTGCTGGATATTCGTATGCCATAGGATTAGAGAGGTAAGGTCTTATTGCGTAGCCACTGAGCCTCCTCAGGGGTGAGTAGGGGAGAGAGTTCCTGGTAGACATGCTCCTGATAACCGTTGTACCAAGCGATCTCCTTGTCGGTCAGGAGCGACTTCTCTACAAGCGTATTGTCTAGGAAGCAGAGCGTCATAGTCTCAAAGCCGTAGAAGGTGCCGAACTCGGTCTGCTCCTTCTCGACCGTCAGGATCAAGTTCTCGATGCGGATACCGTGCTGGTTCGCACGATAGAGACCAGGCTCATTGCTGGTGAAAGTGTGCAGGTGCATCGGCGTTGGGTTGTTGTCCGTGCGAATGTTTTGCGGTCCTTCGTGTACATTTAGGAAGACACCGACACCGTGTCCCGTGCCGTGACCATAGGAGAGACCTCTATCCCAGAGCGCCTTGCGGGCTAGTATGTCTAGCTGGTTGCCACGGGTACCCTTGGGGAAGCGTGCCGTAGCGATTGCTATGTGTCCCTTGAGCACCAGCGTGAAGTCTGTCCGCTGCTGGTCGGTGACAGGACCAAGAGCGATCGTGCGGGTGATGTCTGTCGTACCATCGATGTACTGCCCACCACTGTCCAGTAGGAGCATGCCCTTGGGCTCTAGCTTGTAGGCACTCTCGGGTGTGGCGGAGTAGTGCACGATAGCTCCATGGGCTTCGTAACCGCAGATGACGCCAAAGCTGTCACTGACGTAAAACTCTTGCTTCGCGCGGAACTGCTGGAGCGTCTCGCCTGCTGAGTACTCGTCGACGTGCTCGCCATTCTTGAGAGCCTGCTCGAGCCAGATGAAGAAGCGAGTCAGGGCGACACCATCACGGTGCATAGCACGGTGGATGCCAGCTATCTCTGTCTCATTCTTGATCGACTTGAGGTGCGATATGACTGAGTTGCCTGTGATGACGGGACGCTCGCCCAGCTCCTCACGAACACGCTGTGAGGTGCGCTTCGGATCGACCATCACCTTGAGGTCCTGTGGCAGCTTGCTCAGGAAGTCGTAGAAGGTGTCGTAGTCGCGAACCTCTACGCCCTCACCATTGAGGATCTGACGTAGCTCGAAGACCGTTTTCTCTGGCAATGCAAAGAGATAAGCGTGCTCATTGTCGATAAAGCCAAAGGCGATGCCCACAGGATTGTAAGAGACATCGTTGCCCCTGATGTTAAAGCTCCAGCAGAGTTCGTCAACCATCGTGATAGCGACCGCCTCGGCGCCATAGCTCTGGTAAGCCTCGCGGATACGCTGCAGACGGTCACGAGTGCGCTCGCCTGAGAACTTGACATCCTGTAGGTAGAACGTATTGGTCGGCACGCCAGGTCTGTCGCTCCACACCTCCTCAATGAGGTCATACTGGGAGACTAGCTTGATGCCGTGGTTAGCTAGCGACTGGGCAAGCGGTGCGTACTCCGCCATGGAGTAGCAGGCTCCGTCGACACCGACGACAGCACCTTTGCTCAGATGCGCAGAGAGATACTGCTGGATCGTAGGCGTGTCAGGATCGTCGCCACGCTGTAGCGTCATCTCGCTACCTTGTAACTCGTTCGTTGCTTGTAGATAGTAGCGTGAGTCGGTCCACATGAAGGACTTGTCTAGCGTCACAAGCGCTGTGCCGGCAGAGCCGGTGAAGCCACTGATCCAGGTGCGCGACTTCCACCGCTCGGGGGTGTACTCGCTCAGATGAGCGTCGCCACTAGGTATGATGTAAGCATCTATATGATGCGTGCGCATCGCTTGGCGTAGCGCCTCGATACGCTGATTGATAGGACTGTTTGTTGGCATATATATGATTGTTTGTTCTTTGTTCTAATGGGTCAGGAATTAGTCGGCAAGCGGTTGATGCTCAGGACGGAGCAAGTCTAGGACCGTCTTGACTGGGGTAAAGGTATCGCTCGGAACCTCGACGAAGATCGTATTCCAGTCGTGCATCGCTCCATTCCAAAGGCCAGGGTGCTCCAGCGCTTTGAGTGGGCGCCCCTCGACGCTCTTCTCACTGATGAAAGCAGTCTGCGGATTGACATACTTGTGGAGGTCAAAGGGGTTCCCCTCGTAGTCTCGTATGTAGCAGCAAAGGTCGACTGGATTGAAGTGGGTTCCCTCGCGCATCATCTCAAGAGCCTCTGGATTGTTCTTGTCCACCTGCACGCTCTCCAAGATTTGTAGCGAGGTGGTGCCGTCCGCTTCGCGTACTAGATAGGGTCCACCGCCAGGCTCGCCCTCGTTGCGTACCATACCGCAGACACGTATCGGGCGATCCAGCTTAGCTACCAACTTAGGTATCAGTTCCTCCTCGCTAAGTAGCTCGGCGTGCGGAATCTGTATGCAGAGCGTCTCATCGAGGAAGGTCAAAACCTCCTCCGTCAGCGCCTTGCTTACCTTCGAGCGCTTGAGCTGCTGCAGATAGCCGAAGATGCGGTCGCGTACCGCCAGGAGGATACCGCCGAGGAGCTTTTTGTAGAGGACTGTATTGCTCTTCAGATGGTCGGGCGTGACGTTGTCAATGTTTTTGATGAAAACGACTGAAGCGTCCAGCCGACCAAGATTGCCAATGAGCGTACCGTGCCCACCAGGGCGCAGGAGTAGCGTACCGTCAGCACGGCGGAAGGGCGTGCCACGCTCTAGGTCTAGAGCGATCGTGTCGGTGCTGCGCTCCTGGATACTATAGGTCACATGATAGCGACAGCCGAACAGATCTTCGAAGCTCTGAATGCGTCGATCGACTAGAGAGCGAAAGGCCTCCAGATGCTCAGGCGATACGGTGAAGTGTAGCCGCACATCTCCGTGAATGTCTTGTGTATAGAGCGCACCCTCGACCATATGCTCCTCAATAGGGGTGCGCTTGGTGCCGTTGGGGTAATCGTGGAAGAGGAGCATCCCCTTCGGCCGTGACCCGTAGCCCATGCCGTGCGGGTCGAGAAGGTTGTCAATGATGGTGCCGTACTGCTCACTCTCCATCAGCTTGCTCATGGTGCGCCAATTGTTGCGCAGGCAGGTCTCGCTCAGCTTCTCATAGAAGGCAAACGACTCTAGATGATCCACAAACGTCTGTTGGTCGGGTGTCAATTCATCGTGCGAGATCTGCTGCTCCTTGGGTAGCCCATAGAGCGACTTAAACATGCGACTCGCGGCTCCCGAGGCGGGGACAAACTTGATGACGTCGGCTCCAGGCTTCTGCAGGTAGTCGTGCCATAAGTCTAGGTAGTAGGGCATTTCGTCAGTTGCTAGGCGCATGATGCCTCGCTCGAGCTTTGCTGAGTCGACGATGACTAGATAAGGCGTCCCATCAATAAGTAGCTTGAGCTGTCGCTCCGCTTCGCCAGCGGATATGCCCCGCTCAGCAAGGTAGCTGAGGTCTTCGGAGGTAAATGTATTAGAGTCGTCCATACGATGTGAGGTGTTAGAATAATAGGCACCTCAAAGATACGAAAAAGTAGTTAGAGGTTAGAGGTTGGGTCAATCGGAGGTGTTGGAATGGTATCTGAGGTATCAGGGCGATACGTGCGTTCCTACAGGAGTCGTCTCGTTGTGCGTCCCGACAGCTTGTTCCTCGTGAGACTAACGAAGTCGAATGAAGAGGCGTCCTTAGACTCCATTTCGTGGTAGAGATTGAGAGATGCTTGCTGAAGGCGAGCGATAGCGTTTGGGCTGTGGTCTGTGTGTCCCACAGATGTGGATCGTTTGTTGTCTCGCTCGTCTTAGTGGATTGTTGAGAAGCTTGCGAACTACAGTCGAATCTTGGGTACACTAGAGCGCAACCTTGATTGTCATCCGTATTACCTTTGCACTGTCCATTGACTAGGCATCGCACATTCCAGTGTCAAAGAGAGACGACACTTTCGAGCGTCCTTACCCAGTGTTACTCGTCAGTTGTTGAGCATCTGCTTGAGGGCGTCGAGTTGCTTGAGAGCGTCTAGGGGCGTGAGGTTGTCGATGTCTAGCTCGTTGATCTTGGTGCGGACGGCCGTGAGGACGGGGTCGTCTAACTGGAAGATAGACATTTGCATGCCTCCGCTCTGGGACGTGCTGGGGGTGGCTGAGTCGGGTGCTTGGTCGCTCTCGGTGCGGTAAGCCTCTAGGTGCTGGAGCACTTCGCCTGCTCGCGCTACGATCCAGGTGGGCATACCAGCCAACTTCGCTACCTGTATACCGAAGCTGTGTGCAGAGCCTCCTGGGACTAGCTTGCGGAGGAAGAGCATCTCGCCATCGATCTCACGAGCTGAGACGTTGTAGCACTGCACCCGCTCGAGGTGGTCGGCTAGTTCGTTGAGCTCGTGGTAGTGCGTGGCGAAGAGCGTCTTGGCTCGTCCTTGCGTTGTGCTGTGCAGGTACTCAACGATGGCCCACGCTATGGAGACCCCGTCGAAAGTACTGGTGCCACGCCCCAGCTCGTCAAAGAGGATCAAGCTGCGAGGAGTCAAGTTGTTAAGGATGCTTGCGGCCTCCTGCATCTCAACCATAAAGGTGGACTCGCCTACGGCGATATTGTCCGAAGCGCCCACACGGGTGTAGACTGAGTCAACGATGCCGATGGAGGCTGAGGTGGCGGGGACGAAGCTTCCCATCTGAGCCATGATCACGATGAGCGCCGTTTGACGGAGGAGGGCACTCTTACCGCTCATGTTCGGGCCCGTGATGATCATGATTTGGCAGTCGATGGGGGAGAGCTTCACATCGTTGGGGATGTAAGGTTGTCCCGCAGGGAGGGTTCGCTCGATGACTGGGTGGCGTCCGTCAACGATCTCTAGGTCGTACCCCTCATTGAGCGTGGGGCGACAGTAGTCATACGCCTCGGCAACAGCGGCTAGCGAGGCGAGAACATCGAGCTGCGCTAAGATCTGAGCATCCTGTAGGAGTTGGTTGGCAAACTGCTGGAGCGTCCCAATGAGCTTCGCAAAGAGCTCTTGCTCTAGAGCTAAGATACGATCTTCGGCTCCGAGGATCTTCTCCTCGTACTCCTTTAGTTCTTGGGTAATGTAGCGCTCCGCATTGACGAGGGTTTGCTTGCGAATCCACTCTTCGGGCACTTGCTCTTTGTAGGTGTTGCGCACCTCAAGATAGTAGCCGAAGACATTGTTGAAGCCAATCTTGAGACTGGAGATGCCAGTGTGCTCCGTCTCACGAGCGAGGAGGTCGTCGAGGTATTGCTTGCCCGACTTGAGTAAGCGCCGTAGCTGGTCTAGCTCTTCGCAAAAGCCCTCTGCGATCGTCGCCCCTTTGCCGATCTGCTGCGGTGCCTCGGGATTGAGCTGGAAGGTGATCTGTTGGCACAGTTGCGTGCAGGGATCGAGTAGCGAGCAGAGTGTCGTCAGGGTCTCCTCGCCTTCGTCTAGAGCGAGCTGGCGTATGGGTGCGATGAGAGCGATGGAGAGTCCGAGGCGAACCACTTCGCGAGGGGTGATACGTCCCATGGCGACACGTCCCACGAGGCGCTGCAGGTCGCCTATTTCCTTCATCTGGTCGGTGAGCTTGGTGCGTAGCTGAGGATTGTCCACAAGGTTTGCGACAATGCTTTGGCGCTGTTGGATCGCTTGGAGCTCTTTTAGCGGGAAAGCTATCCACTGATCCAATAGACGAGCACCCATCGGCGTGACCGTTTGATCGAGGATCTGGCGGAGCGTGGTGCCGCCCGCATTCATCGGAGTGGTGAGCTCCAGACTGTGAGCCGTAAAGCCGTCGATGCGGACATGTCGCTGCTCGTCAATGCGGACGATGCGGGTGATGTGACCGATCTCGGTGTGCTTCGTCATGTCGAGGTAGTGAAGCACTGCCCCCGCGGCGGTGATCGCTAGCGGGAGGGTGTCGATGCCGAAGCCTTTGAGCGAGAGCGTGCCGAAGTGCTGCAGGAGACGCTCACGGTTGTTGCTCTCGGAGAAGATCCAGTCGTCGTAGTCCGAGAGATGTCCCTCGGGCTGGAGGAGGCGCTGCAGATGATCACGATGCTTGCGCTCGATGAGGATCTCCTTGGGGTTGTAGCCAGAGATGAGCTTGGCGAGTACCTGATCGGTGCACTCTGTGGCGTAAAACTCTCCCGTCGAGAGGTCGAGCAGTGCTAGGCCGTAGCGGTTCTCTCCTTTAGCTTCGGGGTAAACGGCTGCGAGGAAGTTGTTTTGCTTGCTCTGGAGAACATTGTCCGTGGTGACCACGCCAGGGGTTACGATCTCGGTGATGCCACGCTTGACCAACTTATTGGTCAGCTTCGGATCTTCGAGCTGATCACAGATAGCCACCCGTTTGCCCGCCCGCACCAGCTTAGGCAGATAAGTGTCAAGCGCATGGTGGGGAAAGCCCGCCAGCTCGACATGCTGCGCCGCTCCGTTGGCACGCTTGGTGAGCGTGATGCCGAGGATCTTGGACGCCTCGATGGCATCGTCGGAAAAGGTCTCGTAGAAGTCGCCCACACGAAAGAGCAAGATAGCATCGGGATGCTTCTTCTTGAACTGCAAGTACTGCCGCATCATCGGGGTCTCGGCGATCTCTTTCTTAGCCACGGGATAAATAGTCTCTTAGGTAGTTATGGCATCAAAAGTACCAAAAAAAAGCATACGCCTCGTCTCCACAACCCCCTAAAGTAAGGGAGGAGAGCTAGAAAAGGAGCTAGAGTAGTCCCTCCTGGCGGAGGCGGTCACGCACTTCGCTGGCTGAGGTGTAGCGCTCGATCTGCTCGATGAGCTGACGAAGCTCGACAAGTTCGTTGCGCACCGCTTTGAGCTGGGCGATCGCCTCGGCACGTTGCTCCGCCTCTTGGGGATTGTGTCGGAGAGTTGCCTTGGCACCGTCGATCGTCAGGTTGGACTCTCGCAGTAGGTGACGGATTAGTTGCAATTCGCGCAGATTATCTTGCGAGTACTTGAGTCGTCCCGTGCTACTGCGACGCACCTGCACGGCAAAGGTCTCGACCCAGTAGCGCACCGTAGACTGACTCTCTTGGAGCGCCTCAGACACCTCTCGGTGGGAGTAGTAGAGCTTCTTGCTGTCCATACGCACTTACGCTTTGCGAGGTGTGAGCTTCTCCTTGAGGTAGTGACCCGTGATCGAGTCGGGGCAGGCGGCCACCTCTTCGGGTGTGCCCGCCACTACGAGCTGTCCACCCTTGTCGCCCCCATCGGGCCCCAGGTCGATGATGTAGTCGGCGCTCTTGATCACCTCCATATTGTGCTCAATGATCAGCACCGAGTGCCCCTGGTCGATCAAGTCACGGAAGGCGGCTAGGAGCGTGGATATATCGTGAAAGTGCAGCCCTGTGGTCGGCTCATCGAAGACAAAGAGCGTGTGTGGCTCGTGGTCACGACCGAGATAGTAAGCGAGCTTGAGGCGCTGGTTCTCACCGCCCGAGAGCGTCGAACTGTTTTGCCCTAGTTGTAGGTAGCCTAGCCCGACACGCTGCAACCCCTCGAGGAGACGAATGATCGAAGTGGTTTGGTCGGCTGGGTACTTGGTAAAGAACTCTATCGCTTGGTCCACCGTCATCTCCAGCAGGTCGTAAATGTTGACCCCGTGGTAGGTCACCTCAAGGATGTTCTTCTGAAAGCGTTTCCCCTCGCACGCATCGCAGACCAGCGTTATATCCGTCATAAACTGCATCGGCACCTCGACGACACCATCGCCCTTGCACACTTCGCAGCGTCCGCCCTCCTTATTAAAGGAGAAAAAGTACGGCTTGTAGCCCATCTGCTTTGCCAAAGGTTGGTCAGCGTACAGTTCGCGGATCGGTGTAAACGCATCTATATAGGTAACCGGATTGGAGCGTGTGCTACGCCCTACGCTGTTTTGGTCCACGTAAAGGACCTGCTCCACGAGGTCAACGTCGCCCGTCAGCATACGGCTCTGCGTCTCTCGAGGACGTGCATTGATGATACGCTGTAGCTCTTCCACAAGAAGGTCGGAGATGAGGGTACTCTTGCCCGAACCGCTCACGCCCGTGACCACCGTCATGTTAAAGAGCGGGATGTCCACGTCGAAGCCTTTCAGATTATTCTTATGCACATGGTGCATCGTCAGCTTGCGCTGCACTGGGCGACGATGCTTTGGCACTGGGATCTCCTCGCGTCCCGTCAGATAAGCCGCCGTGTAGCCAGGAGTCTCGGCCGTTATGTCGCTCGGCTTGCCGTGGTAGATCACCTCGCCACCGAGACGACCCGCATCAAGCCCCATATCAATCAGGTAGTCGGCCGCACGTATCGTCAGCTCGTCATGCTCCACGACGATTACCGTGTTGCCCTGATCACGTAGCTCCTTGATGACCGAGATCAGCCGATCGGTGTCGCGGTCGTGCAGTCCGATGCTCGGCTCATCCAGTATGTACATCGAGCCGACAAGGCTGTTGCCCAGACGTGTCGCTAGGTTGATGCGCTGGCTCTCACCGCCCGAGAGCGTGTTCGAGCGTCTGTCTAGGGTCAGGTAGCCGAGCCCCACGCCGTCTAGCGTGCGGAGTCGGTTGCGGATCTCTTTGAGCGGACGCTCCGCTATCTTAGCCTCCTCGGGGTCCTCCAGCTCTTGGGCAAAGAAGGTCAATGCCTCACGGATCGACATTTGCCCGATCTGGTGAAAGTTCTTGCCCATATAGGTAAAGAGCAGGGCATCCTCCTTGAGCCTACCGCCGTGGCAGGCGTAGCACTCGCTCTTGCCCCGATAGTGCGCTAGACGAACACGGTTCTGGATCTTGTAAACGTCCTTCTGGAGCATGGCGAAGTAATCGTCAATGCCGTAGAGTGTCCCTTTGCCCCAACCCCCGCCTTCATGCCCGTGCCAGAGCAGGTCTCGCTGCTCCTGCGTTAGCTCAGCGTAGGGCGTGTGGATGGGGAAGTCAAAGCGCTTCGCCTCGTGGATGAAAGCTTTCGCCCACTCGGAAGACTTAGCCCCACGCCAGCAATCCACGCACCCCTCGTAGAGCGAGAGGCTGTCGTCGGGGATTACCCGCTCAGGGTCAATGCCGAGGATCGAGCCAAAGCCTCCGCAAACGGTGCAGGCACCCGCTGGGCTGTTGAAGTTGAAGAGGTCTGGCGTAGGTTCCGTAAAGGTCCGCCCATCTGCCTCAAAGCGTGCGCTAAAGTTGCGCCGGCCCTCGCTACTCCACGCCCCCTCGCTATCTTGCCAACGGAGGGCGCAGGTCTCCCGACCCTCGTAAAGCGCTATCTCGACCGAGTCCCCGAGGCGCGACTCGTAGCTATCGTCGCCCGTGCGGACGGTCAGACGATCCACGATCAGCTGAACCTGCTTCGCCTCGCGTAGCTCCTTATTGCTCACATCCTCAATACGGTAGATCGTATCGTCAATGAGGACACGGTTGTACCCCTGTCCCTGTAGGAGCATCAGATGCTCGATGAGACGTCGCCCCTCAGGTGGATAGAGATCCGCTAGGATGTAAAGCTTGCTATCGGTCGGGATCTGATGAGCCGCCTCAACCACATCGGCAGCGGTGTGACGCTTGACCAGTTCGCCACTGATAGGCGAGTAGAGCTTGCCCACACGAGCCATCAAGACACGCAGGTAGTCGTCGATCTCTGACGAAGTGCCGACAGTAGAGCGTGGGTTGCGACTAACCACCCGCTGCTCGATAGCGACCGCAGGCGGGAGGTTCTTAATCTGGTCACACTCAGGCTTCTTCATACGCATGAGAAACTGCCGTGCATACGACGACAGGCTATCCACATAGCGACGTTGCCCCTCAGCGTAGAGCGTGTCAAAGGCGAGCGAACTCTTGCCCGAGCCGCTCACGCCCGTGATGACGACCAGCTCCCCACGGGGGATGTCTAGGTCTATGCCCTTGAGGTTGTTGACACGGCAACCACGGATTATAATATCATTGAGGGGACTCTTCTTCATAGCTACTCCTTTTCCAAAACAAAGATACGAAATCACCGCCACACCTCGCTCTGAAGAGTGGCACCTCTAGACGAAAAAACATTGCCACACCGTTGGCACTAGATTTTCATGCCCATGAAAATCCATTTTCTCCGGTATGAAAATCCATTTTCATAGGCATGAAAATAGTCGGACACCCCAAGTGGACGTATGATCGGGAGGGGGCATCAATGGCACTGTCAAGGAAATCGACGAATTGCTTGGTGGGGATTTTGGAAACTCCAGCGAGGAACGGGAAAATTCTTCGGAACTTCGAAATCTTTCTTCCGAAGTTTCATTTCATTCTTCCGAACTTTTATTTCCCGGTTCCGTGGGGAATTTTCGTTTGCTCCGTGAAGCTTCCCGATTTCCTCGGGAGAAATCGCAATCAGCGGAGATGCCCGCTTCGCTATAAAGTAAGTCTACAGCGCTGTACAGCGAGGTTTTAGCCACTTTCCCCTTGGATGTCATCATTTGTACTCCCTAGAAGAGCTGATCATGATGCGACAGCCCCAGGTAAATGATAGATGGGGTGGAAATATCTCTCGAAGAAACGGCTTGTGCCGTGTGTAATGACCAGAGGACTGAGCGAGGGGTGCAAAAAGAGGGAGTACCACCACTGCTGGTGATACTCCCTCGCGGATGAAGGTGGGTGGCTTTAGCGTTTAGCCGTTGTGTTTAGCTTTGGGCTTGATGCGATAGAGCCGACCTCTAGGGGGAAGGGACTACTTCTTGGAGTAGTCGTAGAAGCCCTTGCCACTCTTGCGGCCGAGCTGTCCAGCACGAACCATCTTGCGGAGCAAGGGGTGTGGACGATACTTGGGATCGGCGTACTCGTTGTTGAGCACCTCCATGATGGCTAGGCAGACGTCTAGACCGATGAAGTCACCGAGTGCGAGTGGTCCCATAGGATGGTTGGCACCGAGCTGCATAGCGGTGTCGATCTCCTCAACGGTGGCTACGCCATCGGCATACTCACCGATAGCCTCGTTGATCATCGGGATGAGGATACGGTTGACGACAAAGCCTGGAGCCTCGCTCACTCTGACGGCTGTCTTGCCGAGCTGCTCACAGAGTGTGAGGGTCGTCTGGAGTGTCTGCTCAGAGGTGCACTGACCACTGATGACCTCAACGAGCTTCATGACAGGTACGGGGTTGAAGAAGTGCATACCGATGACCTGCTCAGGACGCTTGGTGACGCTGGCTAGCTCGGTGATGCTGAGCGAAGAGGTGTTTGTAGCAAAGATTGCTGAGGGCTGGACGAGACCATCGATCTCGCGGAGTATCTCTTTCTTTACCTCCATCTCCTCAGAGATAGCCTCGATGACGAGATCAGCCTGAGCGATGTCGGCATAGTCTGTCGTGACGGTGATGCGTCCGATGATCTGCTTGAGATCGTCGGCGGTCATCTTGCCCTTCTCGACGAGGCGGTTGAGCCCTTTGTTCATACGCTGCATAGCACGGTCTAGTGACTCGTTGCTACGTCCTTTCATCGTGACGGCGAGACCCTTCTGCGCCATCGTCTGCACGATGCCTGCACCCATGGTGCCATTGCCTAATACGACTATTTTCATAAAGTGATTGGTTTAAAATAGAGCGTGCCGCAGGGGTGGCGACACGCTCTAGTAAGTTTTAGAATTGTGGTTTGCGCTTCTCTAAGAAAGCGGACATACCCTCGCGCTGCTCGGGATGTGCGAAGGCGTTGCTAAAGAGATCGTTCTCGATGGCAATGCCTGTATCTATATCACTCTGCAGCCCCCGATTGATAGCACGCTTGGATATCGCTACGGCGTGTGGCGACTTGCTCGCTATCTCCTCAGCCAGCTCGGTCACGGTGGACATGAGGGCGTCGGACTCTACGACACGGTTGACCAGTCCTAGAGTGAGCGCCTCGTCTGCCTTGACGACACGTGCGGTGTAGATGAGCTCCTTGGCGGCGCCTGCCCCGATGAGACGGGGTAGACGCTGTGTGCCACTGAAGCCTGGGGGTATGCCTAGACCGACTTCGGGCTGACCAAACTTAGCCTTGTCACTGGCGATACGTAGGTCGCACGCTAGGGAAAGCTCGCAGCCACCACCGAGTGCAAAGCCGTTTACCGCAGCTATGACGGGGCAGTAGAGTAGCTCTACCTTGCGAAAGACACGAGCGCCGTGCTCTCCGAAGGCGAGTGCCTCCTCGGGCGTTAGCTCTACCATCTCAGCGATGTCAGCCCCCGCAACGAAGGAGCGTCCAGCTCCTGTGATGACGAGGACGCGCAGAGTGCGCTCCTGAGCGATCTGATCGATAACGATCTCTAGCTCACTGAGTACCTGCGTAGATAGTGCATTGAGTGCTTCGGGGCGATCAATCGTTAGGGTACCGATCTGCCCATTGGCACTGACACTATAATGTATGGTCTGGAAGTCTGTCATGGCAGTGTAGGGTGTTTTTACTTCTTGTTAGCTTGAAGCGTCTTGAGACGCTCAGTGAGGACGGGCAGTACCTTGTGCAGGTCGCCTACGATACCGAGGTCGGCTACCTGGAAGATGGGAGCAAACTTATCCTTGTTGATGGCAATGATGTACTCCGACTCCTCCATACCAGCGAGGTGCTGGATAGCACCTGAGATACCGCATGCGAAGTAGATGTCAGGACGTACGGTTTTACCAGTCTGTCCGACCTGTCTCTCATGTCCGATGATGCCAGCATCGACCATAGCACGTGAGGAGGAGACCTCAGCCTTGATGGTCTGTGCTAGAGCCTTGAGCTTGTCAAAGCCACCGTCGGTACCTACACCACGTCCGCCAGATACGAGTACGCTAGCCTCGGTGATGTCGACCATGTTCTTGGTCTCATGCTTCTTGCTAACGAGGCGTACCTTAAAGCGACGCTCGTCAAAGGGTACCTTGACTTCCTCAACCTCGCCAGTGCGTGTCTTGTCATCAGCCTTGCGACGCATGACACCTGGGCGTACGGTAGACATCTGAGGTCTATTCTGATCGCAGAGGATAGTTGCCATAAGGTTACCACCGAAAGCGGGTCGGGTCATCATGAGGTTACGATCCTCACCGATCTCTAGAGACGTACAGTCTGCCGTGAGTCCAGTGCGTAGACGCGCAGAGAGACGAGGAGCTAGGTCACGCCCGATGGTGGTAGCACCAAAGAGGACGATCTCAGGCTTGTAAACGGTGATGATATGATAGACTGCCTGTGCGTACTGCTCGGTGAGATAATCTTTGAGGTTGGGGTCATCGACGACTAGTACACGATCAGCACCTGCATGGATGAGCTGGTCTGATAGCCCCTTGACCTGATAGCCACATAGGATGGCTGTGACCTGCTCGTTGATCTGATCGGCTAGATCACGAGCCTTGCCGATGAGCTCAAAGGCTACATTCTGGATGACGCCTTCACGTTGCTCAGCGAAGACTAGAATTCCTTTATACTGTGTCTTATCCATATCAGATGATGAATTTCTCTTTAAGTTTCTCGATAATCAAATCAGCAGCCTCCTCAGGAGTCATATCCTCGTAGAGAGTACCCATAGCCTTGGCACCCTTGGTGAAGGACTTCTTGACACGCGTGGGAGAGCCCTTGAGTCCTAGACGCTCCTCCTCAACGGGGAAGCTATCAGCGGTCAGCGTAGTGATCTCCTTGTCAAAGGCGGTCATGATGTCGGGGACATTCATGTAGCGAGGCTCGTAAGCTGATGCTAGGAAGGTGAGCATACAGGGGGTATCGACCTCTAGGGTCTCGTGTCCCTCCTCGACATTGCGCATGACGGTCAGGGTCTTCTTGCCATCATAGTCTACATGCTCTACGTAGGTGATCTGAGGCAAGTCTAGCTGCTCAGCGATCTGAGGTCCTACCTGTGCTGTATCCCCATCGATAGCCTGACGACCTGCTAGGACGATGTCGTAGTCAATCGTCTTGAGTGCCTGAGAGATGGTGTAGCTGGTAGCGAGGGTGTCAGCACCTCCGAAGCGGCGGTCGGTGATGAGGTAACCCTTGTCACACCCCATAGCGAAAGCCTCTCGAAGGATGGCGGTAGCCTGGGGCGGTCCCATGGTGATGACGCTCACCTCAGCACCAAACTGATCCTTGAGGAGCAGAGCCTGCTCGAGTGCCCCCTTATCGTCGGGGTTCATAATGCTGGGTACGCCATCACGGATCAGAGTGCCCTTGACGGGGTCAAGCTTAATCTCAGTGGTATCGGGTACCTGCTTGATACATACTATAATCTTCATATGTCTAATAAGTGTCCTAAGGGGTCATTACTTGAGTAGGTGCGCTGCGATAACCATACGCTGTACCTCGCTGGTACCCTCGTAGATCTCGGTAATCTTAGCATCACGCATCATGCGCTCTACAGGATACTCACGGGTGTAACCGTAGCCACCGTGGAACTGTACAGCCTTTGTCGTCATATCCATAGCGGTCTCAGCGCAGAAGAGCTTAGCCTCGGCTGCCTCTAGGTTGTAAGAGAGACCGTTGTCCTTGCACCAAGCTGCACGACGTACGAGCAGGCTAGCGCAGTCAATGCGAGCCTTGAGGTCTGCTAGCTGGAACTGCGTGTTCTGGAACTTGGCAATGCTGCGTCCGAACTGCTTGCGCTCCTTCGTATACTTGACAGTCTCATCCATAGCGCCACGAGCGATACCGAGCGCCTGAGCAGCGATACCGATACGTCCGCCATCGAGGGTGTGCATAGCTACCTTGAAGCCACCGCCTACCTTGCCGAGGAGACGATCCTTGGGGATGCGGCAGTTCTCCATAATCAGCTCGCACGTAGCGGAGCCACGGATACCGAGCTTGAGCTCATGCTTACCTACAGAAAAGCCGGGGTCGTCTTTCTCAACGATAAAGGCTGAGATGCCCTTGTTGCCCTTGCTCTTGTCCGTCATAGCGAAGATGATGTAGACGTGAGCGTACTCAGCATTGGTGATAAAGATCTTATTACCATTGAGTATGTAGCACTCCTCCTCCTCGACAGCAAAGGTCTGCTGTGCGGAAGCATCTGTACCAGCATTGGGCTCCGTGAGACCGAATGCTCCGATCCACTCGCCAGAGGCTAGTTTAGGTAGATAATGCTGCTTCTGCTCCTCCGTACCAAAGCTCATGATAGGATCACAGCATAGTGATGTGTGAGCAGAGACGACAACGCCTGTGGTAGCACAGACACGGCTGAGCTCCTCGACAGCCATCGTGTAGATCTGTACGGTAGAGCCTGATCCTCCGTACTCCTTGGGAATGGGGATACCCATGATGCCCAGCTTGCTCATCTTCTGAACAGTCTCGATGGGAAAGCGCTCCTGCTCATCGATCTCTGCAGCGAGAGGCTTGACCTCTTTCTCTGCAAACTCTCTGATCATTTGCAAGAATAGCTCCTCTTGTGGGGTCTTACTAAAGTCCATAGTTTGAAATATGATTGTCTATAATAGTGTGTTGTTGCTTGATAAGGCCTGTCGCCCGAAGGCGGCAGGCTCTAGAAGTAGTGTCGTAGGACTACTGACGCATGGGCTTGACATCGTCCACGTAGTGTAGCGTAGCCTCGGTGGCTGCCTCTATCTCCTCACGTGTGACGCCGTCACGGATCTCTGTGACGTAGAGTCCCTGACCCTTGCGCACCTCGATGACGCAGAGCTCGGTGATGATGAGGTCTACCTGACCAGCTGCTGTCAGTGGCAGAGTACACTTCTTGAGGATCTTGGCCTTGCCCTTTGCAGTGTGGGTCATAGCAAGGATCACCTTGCGGGTCCCTACGAGCAGATCCATAGCACCACCCATACCGGGAGCGAGCTTGCCAGGGATAATCCAGTTAGCTAGGTCACCAGCCTCATCGACCTGTAGTGCACCGAGGATGCTTACATCCACGTGACCTCCACGGATGATACCAAAGGAGGTAGCACTATCGAAGGTGGCAGCCTCAGGCACAGCGGTGATAGCACCACCACCAGCATTGATCCAGAGGGGATCCTCCTGACCTGCAGCTGGAGCGCTACCCATACCGATCATACCATTCTCAGACTGTAGCATCACATGCACACCTGGCTTAAGATAGTTGGGTACCATCGTGGGTAGACCGATGCCGAGGTTGACGACATCGCCATCCTTTAGTTCTAGGGCTACGCGCTTGGCGATAACCTCTCTGACTTGATTCTTGTCTAGTTCCATATCGTATTATACCTTGATTTATATTACTTCTTAGTTATAGCAGGCTGAGTACTACTTGCCTTCGGCAGCCTCTTTGCGACGAACGATCTCCTGGCAGATGAAGGAAGCCACATCATCGGCAAAAGTGTTGGCTCCAAAACCAGCGTCAAAGCCTAGCTCCTTGGCTAGCTCGTGCGAAATACGTGGTCCACCACAGATGATGATCATCTTGTCGCGTAAGCCCTCAGCCTCGACAAGCTCAATGAACTCGGTCATGTTCTTGATGTGTACATCCTTCTGCGTGACAGTCTGCGAGACGAGGAGGGCATCGGCATTCATCTCGATACCCTTGGCGATGAGCTCCTCGTTGGGTACCTGACTACCGAGGTTGTAAGCGTCGATCATATCGTAGCGCTCCAGACCGTAGTGACCTGCGAAGCCCTTCATATTCATGATCGCATCAATACCGACTGTGTGGGCATCGGTGCCAGTACTAGCTCCTAGTACGACCAGCTTACGTCCGATGTGTGTGCGGATGAACTCGTCGGTCTCCTCCATGCCCCAGGTGGTCGACTCGACTTTGGGCACGTAAATGTTGGAGTAGTCAACCGTATGGGTGCAACTACCATAACAATTGAAGAAGGTAAAGCCCTTGGTCAGCTCCTCAGAGAAGACAACCATCGGATTTTGTAGTCCCATCTCCTTAAGTAGGAGCTTAGCAGCCTCCTCGGCCTCAGCCCCTTTAGGTACAGGCAGCGTGAAGCTCAGCTGTACCTTACCATCGTTCATGGTATCGCCGTAAGGCTTTACTTGTGAGAGGTCGAGGGTGCGGTCAAAGTCCTTCGCCTCCATTGAATATAGTCCTCCACTCATAGCTTGCCTTGTATCTTACGGTTCTTCATTAGTTCCAGTGTTGGGTTGTAGTAGCGCTCGCTCTTTGGCTTGACACCGTCCAACCCACGTCCTCCATCCAGAGGACGCTTGATATCTGCAAAGATACCCTTAGAGAGCGCGGTAAAGAGACCCTCGCCCTTGATCTCCTCGAGAAGGTCTAGCGTCTTGTCTAGTACCTCACGAGCACGGCTCTGGATGATACCACCCTCCTTAAATTCAACCTCGTCTCCGATGGAGCGCATATTGTTGAAGATGTAGCGCGCATTCTCAATAGAGAGGAAGCGGTCGCTCATGAAAGGCGTATGGATAGCCTCCGTCGGCATACCAAGGAGCTGTAGTCCCTGATGCGTCCAGATACCTATTATATTAAAGAGTGCATCCTGTATGTGACCACGGAAGATGTTTCCAGTCATAAACTTCGTAGGAGGCATATACTTGAGCGGAGCCTTGGGGAAGATCTCACGCGTCATCTGAGCCTGTGCGAGCTCAAAGAGGAATCCGTTTTCGGTCATCGGATCCATCTCGAAGGCGTGTCCTAGACCCATCTGCTCCTCAGGGAGTGCAGCTCGTAGGGCAAACTGCTCATTGATGAAGTCTGACGCAAGGACCGTGTGTGCCTGCTCGATAGCGTCAGCCGTCGTGAGGTAGTTGTCCTCACCCGTATTGATGATGACGCCTGCGAAGCCATTGATCACACGACTGGTGTACTGGTCGATGATCGTGCGCTGCATATTGATGTCACGGAAAAGGATACCGTAGAGCGCATCGTTGAGCATGACGTCCAGTCCCTCGAAAGCTCCCATGATAGCGATCTCTGGCATACAGAGACCAGAGCAATAGTTACAGAGACGCACGTACTTGCCACGCTCCTCGCCAACCTCGTCAAGCGCTTTGCGCATGATGCGGAAGTTCTCCTGCGTCGCATAGGTACCACCGAAGCCCTCGGTCGTAGCACCGTAAGGAACGTAGTCGATCAAGCTCTGTCCCGTAGTACGGATCACAGCGATAATGTCAGCACCCTGACGTGCAGCAGCCTGCGCCTGGATCACGTCCTCGTAGATATTACCCGTAGCGACGATTACATAGAGGTAGGGCTTAGGTCCCTCACCGATGGTCTTGAGGTAATTCTCACGACGCTCTCTATGCTCGACGATGCGCTGCATACCCTTGAGGATGTATGGCTCTAGTACATCGGCTATCTCTTGTGGCGTGCGTGCTGGATAGTGAGTCAAGTTTATCTCACCACGAGCCACTCCCTCGGCAATCTGCTGTGGGGCCATACCCGTAGCAAGCATTGCGTTGGCAAGGTAAAAGAAAGCTCCGTCTGAGAGAGCCTCCTGCTCCTTAATGTGTGTCACGACGACGTTGGGCAGAGGCACGTCATGCTCATCCACTCCGTCAATCCCGACGAAGCGACAGAGCGTGCGCTCGACCGTCACAGTCGTATAGCGGTCGACAAAGCTCTGCACCTCCTCGGCGATAGCGCCGGCAGCGTTGCGTGCTTTGTCCACTTTGGCAAAGTCTATACCTACTTTACTTGTCTTCATTCTTTGTTGCTAAGTTCTTTTCGCATAAATCTAATAGCTCCCTATCCATGCCTAGTATCTCTGCTATGCGGAGAGCCTCGTGAGGCGCATCGGTTTGGGTGTCGTATATGAGAGAGTAGTCGATACAACGATTGAGCTGGTTGATCTCAAGAGGCTTGCGTAGGCGCTCCTCCACGAAGCCCCGTACTCTCCATCTGTGGCATCGCCCCAAGATACCACTATAGTGTGTCGTGATGATAGCTCGCACAGCATACTGAGCGAAGAGCTGTACGAGTGCACTCACCAGAGCGTGTCCCTCCTCGGGGTTGGTCGTACGAGCTGGCTCATCAATGAGTGCTAGGACCTGCTTGCCTTCCTTGACCGACTCAATGATTCGATTGAGACGTAGCATCTCAGCACCATAAGAGGAGAGACCAGACTTGATATCTTGGTCATCTCCGATGGAGAAGATCACTTCATCCACGGGCACCAGCTGAACTTGCTGAGCCGTGACATAGCAACCAAACTGCATGAGACACTGCGCCAGTCCTATGGAAGCTAGGAGGACACTCTTGCCCGCCATGTTAGCCCCCGTGATGAGCGTGGGCTGATCGGAGTAAGAGATCGTCACTGGCTGGAATCTATCTTGTCGCTCAGCTAGATGATAAGCCACCTCTGGGTGTATCAGATCTGTCAGAGTGCTCTCGCCAGAGCGTATCGGTTTAGGACGGCAGCACCCATGTGCTACAGCCCACTGAGCGATAGCGTGTAGCTTGTCTATCTGAGCCAAAGCCATAAGCGCCTCCTCTATCTGATCAGCATAGGGGAGTAGCGCCTCGGTGAGACGCTTGCGCACACGATCCTCTTCGATAGCACATTGGACCGCCAGCTCATCTCGCTCGGTCTCTTCGGAGGTGCGCTCCATCTGCTTGCGCAGTGAGCGTAGCACCGTACTATAGCTGTCGCTAATGTAGAAGCTCGGTAGTCGCTCCCCATCGATGTCCAGTATATCCACGACCTCAGTGAGAGAGTGACACTGTAAGATCTCTAGATGATACTGCTCGGCGAGGCGACGCACCTTCTCCTCGATGAGCGCAAGTCGCTTGATCTCAAAGAGGTCAATGTCACTACAGATGACCTGAGGCTGTCGGACCGTCTCGATAGAGCCCGACACATTCATCAGCTCGCAAAGGTGGATTGCCACCTCTTGCATACCTTTCTGCTGCTCATGGTCGGACAGGTAGCCTATGTAGCGAGCGACCTCATCTAGTCGCTGCTCGATAGCCTCCACCTCAACACTCCAAGGCGTAGCCAGCATAGCCATACGTCCTGGAGAAGAGTTGAAGTGCATCTCCTCCACGACATAGCGCAGTCCGCTTATTTGGTCTATACAACTACGTAGATCTTTCATAGCCTTCTAACATCATATACAGGGACCTCCAGAGTCTCAGATAGTCGCTCGCACATGCGCTCACTGTCCAGGCGATAGCCCGAGGGGGCTAAAGGATTGAACGTGACCGCCATAAGCTTACTACTATATAGAGTCTTTATCTCCCTGCCAGTAGCCAGATAACTCTGCACAGCTTGTCCCGATGCAAAGATACGAGTAAAGTCTTTGACGACAAGCTGTCTGTGTCGCTTTATGAGTCTCAGTTGGCTTAATAGTTTGTCACTGACCACGCCAGGGACGTAGAGCGTATCGCCCTCAGCCAGCCAAGTCGTGTCACGCCACATGTCAGGGGTGAGCGCAGAGGCAAAGCCTGGATCTACGATGGCCCCCTCATCGGTTAAGAGACGAACGCCCTTGTCCACCTCAGCGAGCTGCTCGGCAAGCTTTCTGTCGGTCAGCTGAGGTAGACGAATCAGACGCATCAGTTCACGCATACGCTTGATGAGCTGCTCGGGTTGAGCCGAGTAGGCACTTCCCGTAGCCAGCACCATCCCCTCGGCCACCGAGGGCGATGCCAGCGAGAGACGTGAGAGCGCACCGTCGATGAGAGTCAGATCGACACCCTCCTGCCTCATCCTCGTGACTACACGACGCAGACCTCCCGTCGAGGGGGGACCTGCGATGAGCGTCTTACCGATGCCACGAGCTCGGGCATAGATAAGCCGTCCGATAGAGGAGGAGTAGATGCGATCAATGTCAAATATCTCGGCTGGAAGGAGCTTCTTGCGAAAGAAGTTTTCCGCCGTCACAAAGCGCATCCCCTCGTGGAGGGTTATCTCAGGCTTGTCCGTCTGTGTCACCTGATCACGTAGCTCTCCATCTATGCCGATCGACGTCAACGCCAGCTGTAGCTCTGGGTATCTCTCTCGGAGAGCTCCAAGGATGTAGTTAAGACTTTCCGTCTTGCCCACATTCTTAGCCGTCCCCACGATAGCGAGACTCTTGAGCTGAGCTATGTTTGCGATGAATGGCATAAATAGTTGATTTGATATCCAGAGAGCTACGTAATCAAAGGCGTGAGGAGCTTTTATCCTTTGTGAGCTTCGCGCCACTTACGGCTACGCTCCTTGCGGTCTAGATGCTCAGGAGCCATAGCTAGACGATCGCCCGTGAGGAGTCCATAGACTCCCTCGTGACGAGCCTTCTTACAGTCAGGACACTGACAGGGCTCCTCCTTGTAGTCACTAGGCTCGGTGTAGGTCGTGATGACTCCCTCGTAGTTGCGTAGCACCACACGGTGAGGCGACTGAGAGATCACATAGTTTGGCATGACTGGTGTCTTGCCACCACCACCTGGAGCGTCTACGACGAAGGTAGGCACAGCATATCCTGACGTATGTCCACGTAGAGCCTCGATGATCTCGATACCCTTAGAGACTGGCGTACGGAAGTGTGAGATACCTCGTGAGAGGTCACATACATATATATAGTATGGACGCACACGCATCTTGACCAACTCATGGACGAGGTGCTTCATGATCGAGGGGCAGTCGTTGATGCCACGTAGTAGCACCGACTGATTACCTAGCGGTATGCCCGCATTTGCCATGCGCTCGCACGCCTCACGGCTCTCGCGTGTCACCTCGTTGGGGTGGTTAAAGTGCGTATTGAGCCAGATCGGATGATACTTGCTCAGCATCTGTACTAGCTCAGGAGTGATACGCTGTGGGCATACGACAGGTGTACGTGATCCGATGCGGATGATCTCCACGTGGGGGATAGCACGTAGACGCTGTATGATATACTCGAGCATCTTGTCGCTGACCATCAGAGCGTCACCACCAGAGAGTAGCACGTCGCGCACTTCAGGTGTCTGCTCGATGTACTCAATACACTTCTCAATGCGCTCCTTAGGCGAGGCAGCGTCCTTTTGTCCAGCGAAGCGGCGACGCGTGCAGTGACGGCAGTACATAGAGCACATGTCGGTGATTAGGAAGAGGACACGATCAGGATAGCGGTGTGTCAAGCCAGGTACGGGTGAGTCCTCATCCTCACTTAGCGGGTCTAGCTGATCCTCTGGGCTTACGTGTAGCTCATTGATCGTCGGGATCGACTGCTTACGCACAGGGTCGTTCGGGTCGTTCGGGTCAATCAGACTGAGATAGTAAGGCGTGATAGCCATACGGATCGTCTTGAGCGACTCGCGTACACCCTCCTCCTCTTCGGGTGTTAGTTTGATATACTTCTTGAGCTGGTCCAGTGTCTCTATACGGTTACGTACCTGCCAGTGCCAATCATTCCAATCAGCGTCAGATACTTCGGGAAAGAACTCTTTCCTTCTGCTTTCGTTCATTGTGTGTGTGATTGATAGGGGATTGAATTTCGATAAAGGCTAAGAGATTAGAGTGTCTTGGATACACTCTAATCTCTCAGCGGTTCACTTAAGCATAGAGCTCAGTGAAGATCTTACGCAGGGCCTCACTCTCGCGAAGCTCCTGTAGTGTGATCTCTGCGTGACCCTTCGTGTAACCATTGCCCACGATCATCGTCACATCCTTGCCGACACCCTCAGCGCCTAGAGCTGCCTTGGTAAAGCTCGTAGCCATAGAGAAGAAGTAGACGACACCGTCATCCTTCGTACAGAGGATGCTGGTCATCTCTGTATCGGTGATATTGACATTGTTGATCGTGACATCACACATCTTACCGTCGGTGAGCTTCTCGATCTCCTCCATGACGGGTACAGGCTGTGTAGCATTGCCTGAGAAGACATAGTCGCAGAAGCCGAGCGCCTTCAGACGATCGGTACTACGCTGTGAGTGGCACATGCCGATAACCTTACCTGTGACACCAGCACGCTTCTTAGCCTCGTAGCAGCAGAGCATACCGCTCTTACCACCAGCACCGATGATGAGGACCGTGTCGCCGGGCTTGACTAGCTTAGCCACCTGAGCAGGAGCACCAGCTACGTCTAGAGCTGAGAGAGCGAGGTTCTCGGGTAGGTCTTCGGGGATCTTAGCGTAGATACCGCTCTCGAAGAGGATTGCCTTACCGTCGATGTCTACCTGGTCAATGTCGGGGCGGATATCCTTGATCTTATCGATGCGTAGGGGAGTCAGAGAGAGAGACACGAGAGTAGCGATCTTGTCGCCCTCCTTGAGGTCTATCTTACCCTTGAGCGCATCACCGATCTTCTCGACAGTACCGAGGAGCATACCACCAGAGCCTGTGACTGGGTTGCGGTGCTTACCTTGCTTCTCGACGATACCCATCATGATCTCGGCGATCTTTGCCTTGTCGCCACCAGCCTGCTCCGCAATCTGCGTGAAGCTAGCTGAGTCGATGTTTAGCGTCTGTACATCGATGAGGATCTCGTTGTCGTAGATCTCATCCATGTTGTTGTCGATCTTGTCTGCGGGCTGTGGGAGCACGCCCTTAGGGGAGATGACACGATGCGTGCCATACTTGTTTCCTTTCTTCTGCATATAAAGTTGATATGATTGATTATGTGATTGTATTAGTAAATAGGGGAAAATCAATACCCTTTAGTGGCGTGGAGCCAGTGAAAGGATCTGACGAGCCTCTGCCGGATTAGCGATCTCACGGCCCAGCTCATGAGCTATGCGTGCTGCCTTAGCGACTAGCTCGCCATTGCTCTTGGCGAGGACTCCCTTAGATAGGTAGAGGTTGTCCTCAAAGCCGACACGTACGTGACCACCCATACCGATAGCAGCTGCTGCCAGTGGGAACTCATGACGACCGATACCCGTGGCCGTCCAGGTAGAGCCTGCAGGGATGTTGTTGACCAGCCAAGCTAGATTGTCAGCCGTAGCGGGTGTGCAGCCGAAGACACCTAGCACGAAGTTAAACTGCATAGGATCTCCAGGTACCTCACCTCTCTGAGCTAGACGCAGGATGGTGTCTAGGTGACCCATCTCAAAGCACTCGTACTCAGGCTTGATCTTGTTCTCGATCATACGCTTGCCGAAGGCACGCATCATGGGGATGGTATTTTCAAAGACATCATCGCCAAAGTTGCACGTACCACAGTCTAGCGTAGCCATCTCAGGCATCAGCTCAGTAGGCTGTAGACGCTCCTCAGCGGTCATACCTACGGCACCACCCGTCGAGGGGATGATGATCACGTCAGGGATGACCTTGTAGATAGCGTCCAGTGCCTCCTTAAAGCGTGCCTTGGACTGTGTCGGCGTACCATCGTCCTCACGGACATGGACGTGGATGACAGCTGCTCCAGCATCATATGCGGACTTAGCCTCGCGAACGATCTCATCGATCGTATAGGGGACTGCGGGGTTCTGCTCTTTGGTTACCTCGGCACCGCAGATCGCTGCCGTTAGGATTAGTTTATCCATAGCTTTAGAGAGTTGTATAGATTAAGACTTGCGCTGGCACTTCTTAGGTACTACACAAGTACCATGTGCACGGCATACGACGACAGGCTCTGCGAGCACATCAGCAGCAGAGGCGCTGATATCTGTGCGTGGAGCGATCACCTTGCGAGCCTCAAACTGCATCTGGCGTGATGAATTACCGACCTGGGTAATCTCGCCGACAGCCTCTATATAGTCGCCAGCATAGACAGGAGCTAGGAACTCGACCTTGTCATATGCACAGAAGAGACCCTCGTCGCCATCCTGTATGATAAGTAGCTCTGTAGCTACGTCACCAAAGAGTTGGAGCATCTTAGCACCATCTACTAGATTGCCACCGTAGTGCGCATCAGCACTAGACATACGTAGACGGATCATTGATTTTGGATTTGCCATTTTTTCTGGGGAAAGTTAAAGTGATTGATTGGTCAGAGCCTGTCTTAGGGGAGGGGGGGGCTACTCAGGAACTCCTACGACAGCACTCCAAATGTGTATAGAGTCTCCGTGCGACTTACTCGAAGATGTAGTCTACGAAGATGCCAGAGGTATGTACCGCCTCGGGACTAATCTGACCTACGGGGACGAGCTCGTCAATCTCAGCAACAACGCAGTCAGCAGCCATAGCCATCAGAGGCTGGAAGTTTTGGGTCGTACCCTTGTATACGAGGTTACCCGTCTCGTCACCGACAGTACCCTTGATGAAAGCCATGTCAGCGCGCAGTGGTAGCTCGAGGAGGTAGTCCTGTCCGTTGATGTTGATGACCTTCTTGCCCTCTGCAATGATGGTGCCCAGTCCAGTCGTCGTCAGGACGCCACCGAGACCACAGCCACCCACACGGATACGCTCAGCGAGTGTGCCCTGAGGGCTAAACTCGACCTCTAGCTCACCATTGTTCATCTGCTCAGCGGTCATTGGGTTCGTACCAATGTGCGAGACGATCAGGTGCTTGACCTGCTTATTGGCGATGAGACGACCACAGCCACGGTCGGGATAAGAGGTGTCATTGACGATCATCGTAAGATCCTTAACCCCGCTCTCGACCAGCACGTCGACAATACGCTCAGGAGTTCCATTAGCGAGAAATCCCCCGATCATGATAGACATACCATCGTGCAGCTTAGCTTTGAGCCCTGCTTTATCGATTGATTTTTTCATAGATCTGTGTGTTTATATATTTTGAACTTACTATCGTTGAATGTTTTTTGGTCGCTCGAGGTACCTGCTCTTGGCACCATTACGACATAGCTACAGAGTCGTCAAGCCTCTAGGCACGGGTACAGCGTCAGAACCGCTCGAAGTAAGAAGGAGTCAAGCAACTCTTCGCACAGCATACTCTTCGTGACACCGTGAGTATCAGCCTTTATGTAACCTTCGTCGTACAACTCTTCAAAGGTACGAAGATTTTGCGAATAAACCGTATCACCCTCCATCTCCTCCATCCGGCAAGCCTCACGAGTAGCCTGCTGGGACGATATCCCGAGTGTGTAGCCCGCTGTAGGGATGCACGGAAGTGTCAAGTCGGAGGGTGTCCGTACCCGTTAAACAAAGACACTGCAACTTTTGACGCAACGAACGCACAGGTCGTGCGATCCTACATGAGTTACACGTCTCGCTTTGACACAGCGGACGGTTTCTACGGAGGAATTTGCGAATAGCTCGGTGGAAAACGATTTTTCTTCACGGAGGGCCGAAATAAAAGTTCGGAAGAATGAAATGAAACTTCGGAAGAAAGATTTTGAAGTTCCGATGAATTTTTTGATTGCTCCGTGAAGGATTTCTGTTTCCTACCGAGGTATTTGTGATTTCCTCGGGGGTATGGTGCTGGGGGCTTCGAAGGGTGTCGGAGTGCATCGAGGGAGTTAGAGGTTAGAAAGGAGAGATTAGAGGTTAGAGGTTAGAGATGGAAGGCGGAGGAAATCAGAATCATCGGAGCTATCAGACTTCTAACCTCTAATGTCTAACTTCTAATCTCTAACCTCTAATGTCTAACTTCTAATCTCTAACCTCTAATGTCTAACTTCTAATCTCTAACCTCTAATGTCTAACCTCTAATTTCGTATCTTTGCAGTTAGATTATTTTGCTCATCCCATTACTTTACCACGAGATGTCTTTACCACAAGGAGCTACAGAGGACCATACACCTAAGGTGTCGGTCATCATACCTGTCTACAATGTCGAGCAGTACCTCCGTCGCTGTCTAGACAGCATACTGGGGCAGACGATGCCTGACTGGGAGGCTATCTGCGTAGATGACGGCAGTCCTGACGGCTCCGCTAGCATCCTCGCTGAGTATGCCGAGCGAGATAGCCGCTTCCGTATCCTAACGAAGGAAAACGGCGGTCTCTCCTCTGCTCGCAATGCGGGTACGCAAGTGGCGCGTGGTCTGTATGTCAACTATGTGGACTCGGACGACTTCATCCACCCGCAAACCTTCGAGCTGGCGCTGGCACTGGCTGAGCGTGACGGATCAGACATCGTATCGTGGGTGCCAGACATGATCTACAAGCGTCGGCTACTCTTACGCGCTAAGCTGGGACAGCCTTACGATGATGTGGTGCCCTGGAGCATGTCGCAGCGCTACGACCTGAGCAAGGTGCACGCTGTCTGCACGACTGAAGTAGTCAGACATGCGACCAACCATCGCTGGTTTGACGGAGTGTCGGATCCGATCCGATACTTCTACGCTGTGCGCCATCTGGTTCGTCGGGAGCTTGCGGTAGAGACACCTTTTGTTGAGGGGTTGCAGTTTGAGGATTTCCCCTGGTGGAGCGACTTAATGCTACATTCGCCTCGTGTCACCATCACGCACTTGCCACTCTACTACTACTATTATAATAGGTCGTCTATCTCCAGTACTTCATCAGAATGCAACAAGTTGACTCACTGGATAGCGGGTATACGTCACACCTTCCCGCAGTATGTCGCATCAGCCTCGGTGGTACAGTGGCACTACTGGAAGAATCAGTGTCTCTGGGCGGTCATCTGCGATCGCATCTCCAAGCAGCTCTACAAGGTGCAGGACGAGACAAGCCGTAAGACCCTTGTACCGCTACTGCGAGAGCTGTGGGATATGGGTGTCTTTGCGACTCCCTACAACAAGCGCACGAGGTATCATCAGGGTCGTATCAAAGAGTACATCAATCAGTGATACCGTACGTCGTACTCGTGGGCTTGATGCTCCTGCTCACGGGGCTATACTATAGAGACCAGCGCTTTGAGGGGTTATACCAGCTCTTCACTTTTATCCTACTGGTCGGCTTCGCAGGTCTGCGGGTCGGACTGGGGCAGGACTACGAGGTGTATGAGAATGGGTACAACTGGATAACGTCCGAATCCTTTCAAGCGTTTGAGCCATTGTGGCGAGGTGTGATACTGGGCATGCGTGCTCTAGGGATGAGCTTTCGCTCCTTTATGATCCTCACATCGGCTATTACCATCGCTCTATTCTTTCAAGGTATACGGCGGCTCTCTATCTCCTACCCGCTAGGGGTGCTCTTCTTTGTCCTTTGGGGTACGGGATACCTAGAGACGCTCAATGGGGTGCGACAATGCCTTGCCTTGATGATTACCTTTGCCACCTTTCACCTCTATGTGGAGCGACGCTACTGGCGCTTCTTCCTATGGGTCGTCCTCTCTTGTCTGGTACACAGTTCCTCGGTGATATGGTTGCTCATCCTACCGATGATGGCTATACGGTGGGACTGGCGCGTGCTGACGGCGCTACTCGTGGTGACGCTCGCGATAGGGAACCCGCTCTTTAAGGTGGTAGGGCATGTGCTGGAGCCGATATTGCCTGAGCGCTACTCCTTCTACATATCCTCTGATGGATGGGAGACGCACCAAGGATGGGTCAATGTACTAACACAAAACGGGATGGCGATCCTCTGCCTCATTGGGTCGCTCTACCTAAATAAGGAGCGTGACAGGGTGACTCATCTGGCTATCCTACTCATCGCCTTCAGTAGTATGATCTATAACTGTACTCTCTCCTCCAGCGTGGCGATGCGCTTTATGTACAACCCTGGCATCATGGTCTGTGTGGCACTGCCGAACCTGCTACTATCGGCCAAAGATAAGTGGTATCAGCTGGCTATCGCTGGGGTGATGATACTATACTTCATTTTTACTGTAAACAGTGTGATGGATCCCGGTAGCTCGCTCCACACCTACCGATGGATCTATGACGAATACACCTATACTCCTACGCTATGGTAAGCAATGAGCCTACACCGCCTAGAGCGATCGCCTTTGTAGTGAATCAGATCCGCCCGCAAGGTCCCCTCTTTGTGGTGCGAGACATTATCGCAGGACTACCCGAGGGCTACTACAAGCCGTACATCATACAGCTCTGCACACTAGAGCCTCAGGGCGAAGCGATGGCTGACGAACTGCAAGTGATGGGTTGCGAGATCATCGAGCTAGGCTTCACACGTGGACAGCTGGAGCTCTTCCCCCGATCGGCAGCCAAGCTCCTCGATGAGTGTCTGCAGCACTACAACATCACACTAGTGCACAGCCACACTTACCAGCCTGACATCGTCACCAGCTATCTAGCGCATCGCTACATCCTCTTATCGACACAGCACAACATCGCCAAGCTAGACTTCACCTACGGCAAGGGACGCCTGCTCGGTGGCTACATGTGTCGTCGCTTGATGCGTGCTTTGTCTCGTCACCGTGAGGTGGTCTGCGTCTCGCACGTCTGTCGGGACTACTACCGCAAGGACCTGCCTACGAAGGTTAGCGTCTATGTCGCACCCAATGGCATTGACAATGCACGCTTCACTCCTCCCGCCAGCTCCTCCGAACGGACACAACTGCGTCACCAACTAAACCTCCCCGATCAGGGTTACATCATCACATATTGCGGAGGTCTCATCAAGCGCAAAGACCCCGAGCTCATCCTACGCGCCATGCGTCGTCTGAAGAGGCGACGCCAGCTCCCGAGCGACCTGCGTCTTCTCTTCCTGGGCAAGGGTCCTCTAGAGAGGCGCTGCCGACAACTAGCTAAGCCCTTGGGTGAGCAGGTTCAGTTTGTCGGCTTTACCGATCGCGTGGCGGACTACCTAAGTGCTTCTGATGCACTGATTACGGCTAGTCATGCCGAGGGCTTACCGCTTAACGTCATCGAGGGCGTAGCTTCGGGATGTGTGGTCATTCACTCGAATTTGTCTATCTTTGACGAGATATTGGAACATGTTCCTCAGATGGTAGCTCTACGTTTTGATATCGGAAATGTATCTCAGTGTGCCGACTGTATACTAAAAGCACCCTCTGTGACGTTTGATAGACAAGAAGCTCTGGAGATGGGCGCACTGTATGGTCGCCAACGCATGGCGCTACAGTACCATCGCATCTACCAGCAACTACTGAGGAAATATCTTGGATAACGCATAAATAGATAGGCAATAGATAGGTGCTAACGACTGGCTCTATAGTACTCTACAAGAGTAATGCGTCCTTTGTGGAGCAGATCATTGAGGACTTCTTTCGAACGCCCTCACAGCCACGGGTGGAGACGGACAAGCGTCTCTACCTGATTGACAATTCCCCCACGGACGAGATGTGCTACCTCGCAGAGCTTCCCGTCGGTAAGGGTCGGATCTACTACGAGCATCAGCCGAGCAACCTAGGCTTTGGCAAGGCACACAACATAGCCATACGCCTAGCCCACAGCGAGGGCGCTCGATACCATGTGATCATCAATCCCGACGTGCGCTTTGACGAGACGGTGCTAGATACGCTTACCGCTTATATGGAGGAGCACGAGGAGGTGGGGCTCGTATCTCCGTTTGTCTACTATCCTGACGGCCGTCCGCAGCAACTCTGCAAGCTCCTCCCTAGACCGTGCGATGTGCTCTTGCGTCGCTTCTCTTTCAGTCAGTGGGTACGCGACAAGGTCAATAAGCGGTACGAGATGCACTGGCTCGACTACAGCAAGCCTGTTGAGGTACCCTACTTGTCGGGTTGCTTCATGTTCACAAGGATGGAGACACTGGAGCGTGTCGGAGGCTTTGATGAGCGCTTCTTCATGTATGTCGAGGACATCGACCTCTCTAGACGCATCGGCCAAGTCTCCAAGACGATCTGTCATCCGGAGGCCAAGATCACGCATGTCCACAGCCGAGGCTCGTATCACGATGCTAAGCTCCTATGGCACCACATCTCCTCGATGGTCAAGTACTTCAACAAGTGGGGCTGGTGGTGTGATGCGGAGCGCAAAGAGGTCAACGCACGCTATATACCTAAGGAAGCGAAGCTATGAGTGTAGAACTACCCCTCTCTGTCATCATTCCTATATATAATGGTGCGAAGACTATCGCACGCTGCCTAGACTCTCTCGTCGCTATCCTTGACGCTGCGACGGCTATAGAGATTATCGTGATCAATGATGGGAGCCAAGATGAGACACTGGAGGTAGTGACCAACTATCAGACGCAACACCCTGAGCAACGTATACGCATCATCAGCCAGACCAACCAAGGTCAGTCGGCAGCTCGCAACAAAGGGCTAGAAGTAGCTCAGGGAGCCTACGTTTGGTTTGTCGATGCCGATGACTGGGTGGATAGTGTCGCAGCAAGTTACCTGCTCACACTCATTACCAAGGAGTCATATGACAAGCCGTACGACATGCTCTGCTTTGGCGTACGCAATGTAGCAGACGAGGGAGAGGAGGTTCCCTCCGAGTGGATGGACACCTCCGTACATGACTTTGACCAGCTTCAATGTACCGATGGTAGGGCGCTCTTGACCCAGCGCAATCTGTCGGGAAGTGTCTGCTCCTTTCTCTGGCGACGCGCCATGCTTGAGGAGCATCAAGCACGCTTTATGGAGGGATTGCTTCATGAGGATGCGCTCTTCTACTGGCACTACACAGCCTATGCCGAGCGGGTACTACTCGTCCCTATCGTAGCCTATTGCTACTATCAGAGAGCTGACTCTACCATTCACAATCCCGACACGCTACACCTCCGGGGCATCTCTCGTCTAGAGGGTTCCTTCAGATTACTCGAGTGTGCCAAAGGTCAGGACGACTTGCGCTCATTCTATCTGAAACTAGCCTCTGGCTTTTATCGATCAGGTCTGCGTATGGTCGCTCGCTATGGCACGGTCTCCGAGCTCAAATCCTACACACAGCGTATGAAGCAGTCGGGGAACCACAAGCTCCTCATGCGCTACGCTGGTCGTAAGGGTGCTCCGCTCATTCGTATAGCACATTGCGCCCCTAGGCTCTTCAATCTGATCGCTCACATACTCCCCCCTGTAGCATAGACTGGTATGTATCGTAACTACATCAAGCGACTCCTAGACATAATCTGCGCCCTACTGGGACTGACCATCCTGTCTCCACTGCTTCTTGTGGTGATCGTGGTGATGTCCTTTGCCAATAAGGGGGCTGGGGTCTTCTTCTCCCAAGCACGTCCCGGACGAGGAGAGCGACTCTTTAATATGTACAAGTTCAAGTCAATGACGGACGAGCGAGATGCTGCGGGCAATCTGCTCCCCGATGCGCAGCGCCTGACCGCTATGGGGTGGTTTATCCGCAAAACCTCCATCGACGAGCTACCGCAACTGTGGAATGTACTACGTGGGGATATGAGCCTCGTGGGTCCTCGCCCCTTCCTAGCCACCTATCGTCACATTCCTACGGAGCGCAAGAAGGTCGATATCATCAGCGTCTCCATCGAGGGCGACTCGATAGCCATCACCCCAGCACAGCGTGTCCGATATCAGGTGCGCCCTGGGATCACAGGCTTGGCGCAGATCAATGGTCGCAACAAGCTAAGCTATCAGCATCGCTTTACGTATGATGCGTGGTATGTGCACCATCTCTCCTTCGCCCTAGATCTCAAGATCCTCCTAAAGACCGTCACTCAGACGCTCAAGATGAAAGATATCTCCTCGGCAACGAGCGAGCCGAGTAACCACTTGTAGGAACACACGGCTCGTCTCTAGCAGGAGAGCGTCCGTCTCCGTTTGCACCACGATGCTGTAACCTTTGACACAACGGACGCTCGACCGAGCGTCCCTACATGTCGTTACACGTGAGGATTTGCATATCTCGGGAAGATTTGGTTACTTTGCAGTACCATTAAGTAACCAACAAGTAATCACAGCCTATAGGATAGACAGCTACCTTTTATAAACACAAAGGACACTCCCTATATATGACCACACTCCGTACGTGCAGCGACGATGAGCTCGTCTGCCAATATTGTGAGGGCTGTGATAGAGCTTTTGCTGAGCTCCTCCGTCGGTACGAAGCCGACATACATAACTATATATTCCTGACAGTCGCTGATAGCGATGTCGCTGATGATCTCTTTCAGGAGGTTTTCATCAAGGTGATGCGTACCCTAAAAGAGGGTAAGTACCGTGCCAAAGGTAAGTTCAAGGCTTGGCTCTTACGTCTGACGCACAACATGATGATGGATCACTTCCGCAGTGAGAAGCGATCTCTCTACGTGACCAACTACGATGCCAATCAGCAGATCCTGGATCTAACACCAGCGAGCGACCTTCCCGAAGACTTCTTTGACGATCAGGAAGCTATGTACCACCAGATATCGCTCTGCGTCGAGGACCTCCCCGAAGCGCAGAGAGAGGTGCTCAAGATGAGGATCTACGAGGATATCCCCTTCAAGGAGATAGCCGAGCGCACCGAGGTAAGCATTAGCACAGCTCTCGGACGTATGCGCTATGCGCTGATCAATCTGCGTAAGATGGTTCGTGAGCGCAATATTGCGCCCGTCTAAGCGTTTAGTCTGTGTACGAGGATCTCGTAAGCTGTAGCCTATCAAGACTAACAGCGTCGCCATCCCCGATCACATGACTAGATGACTATGGATATACGACTACCTTATCTCACACCCACCAGTCTCTCCAAGGCTCTAGAGGCAGCCTCTCGAGCAAGACAATCTACACATCACCAAGAGATGATGCAGCACCTCCTCGAGCTAGCGCAGAGCGGAGTGTAGCGACTTCTATCCTAAGGGGATACAACAAAGTCTCTCCTAAGCATTCTAGCCTGCAACCACTGCGGGCTAGATGCTATACTCCTTGAGGCAAGAGACACATAAAGCGAGCCGTCTAGTACTCAGAGACTAGACAGCTCGCTTCTCTTATTGCGTCTTAGAGCAGTGCTCCCAAGAACTAACTTCTAATCTCTATCTTCTAATCTCTATCTTCTAATCTCTATCTTCTAATTTCTATTATACCCTAAGGGACATGTATACGTATCGGAGAGTTTTTAGTATCTTTGTGGGACTTGAAATTAAGATCGCAACCAGTAAATATGAAGAGAACTTGTAAGTTTACACTTGATGCTACGCTGCCCAAGTACCCCACCTTTGAGGAGGGCATCCGTCGAGCACCTGATAGGGGCTATAGCTTGACCCCTGCACAAACACGTGTGGCACTACAGAATGCGCTACGCTATGTACCTAAAGAACTCCACGCTGAGCTCGCACCCGAGTTCCTCAAGGAGCTCAAGGAGCGTGGTAAGATCTACGCCTACCGTTATCGTCCCGAGGGCGATCTCAAGGCTGGTCCCATCGATAGCTACAAGGGTAAGTGTATCGAGGGCAAGGCCTTCCAAGTGATGATCCACAACAACCTCTCGCACGCTGTAGCGCTCTATCCTTATGAGCTTGTAACCTACGGTGAGACAGGTCAGGTATGCCAAAACTGGCTCCAGTACCGTCTCATCATCAAGTACCTCGAGGAGCTCACACAGGATCAGACCCTAGTCGTCGAGAGCGGACACCCGCTGGGACTTTTCGCCTCGCACCCCTCTGCTCCCCGTGTCATCATCACCAACTCCATGATGGTCGGTCTCTACGACAATATCAAGGACTGGGAGATAGCAGCTCAGATGGGCGTCGCCAACTATGGTCAGATGACCGCTGGTGGCTGGATGTACATCGGCCCACAAGGTATCGTACACGGGACATTCAATACGCTACTCAACGCTGGCCGTCAGCAGCTACACATCCCGAGCGGTGGCAACCTCGCTGGCAAGCTCTTTATCTCCTCTGGTCTAGGCGGTATGAGTGGTGCACAGCCTAAGGCTGCTGACATCGCAGGTGCTACCTCTATCATCGCTGAGGTAGATATGTCTCGTATCATGACTCGTCACAATCAGGGCTGGGTCAAGCACATTGCAGAGACAATCCCTGAGGCGCTTAAGCTCGCTGAGCAGGGTATGAAGGCTGGTGAGCCGTGCTCTATCGCGTACCACGGTAATGTAGTGGATCTGCTGGAGTACTGCGTCGAGCACAACATTCATGTTGACCTACTCTCCGATCAGACGAGCTGTCACGCTGTCTACGAGGGTGGTTACTGTCCTGTATCGCTTACCTTTGAGGAGCGTACCGACCTGCTCGCACACGACAGAGAGCGCTTCTGTCAGGAGGTCGACAAGGGTCTGCACCGTCACTACGAGGCTGTCAAGGCTCTTGTGGCTCGTGGCACTTACTTCTTTGACTATGGTAATGCCTTTATGAAGGCTTGCTTTGATGCTGGCATCCAGGAGATCTCTCGCAATGGCGTAGACGACAAGGATGGCTTCATTTGGCCAAGCTATGTAGAGGACATCATGGGTCCTGAGCTCTTTGACTACGGCTATGGACCATTCCGCTGGGTATGCCTCAGCCACAATCACGAGGATCTGATCAAGACCGACCACGCTGCTATGGAGTGCATCGACCCAGATCGTCGTGAGCAGGATCGTGACAACTATATATGGATACGCGACGCTGAGAAGAATCAGCTCGTCGTCGGTACCGAGGCTCGTATCCTCTACCAGGACGCTGCGGGCCGTCTGAAGATCGCACTTAAGTTCAACGATATGGTACGTCGTGGCGAGGTTGGCCCGATCATGATCGGTCGTGACCACCACGATGTGAGCGGTACGGATAGCCCCTTCCGCGAGACATCCAACATACGTGACGGTAGTAACGTCATGGCCGACATGGCTGTCCAGTGCTTTGCGGGCAACTGCGCTCGTGGTATGAGCCTCGTCGCTCTGCACAACGGTGGTGGCGTCGGTGTCGGTAAGGCGATCAACGGAGGCTTTGGTATGGTCCTCGATGGTAGCCGTCGTGTCGACGAGATCCTACGTCAGGCTATGACTTGGGACGTGATGGGCGGTGTCGCTCGTCGTGCTTGGGCTCGCAATGAGAACGCACTGTCTACCTCTCGCGAGTTCAACGAGGAGCACTCTGACCTCTACCACATCACCATCCCCTTCCTCGTGGATGACGCACTCCTTGATGAGGTTCTCAAGTAAACCTTCATCAGATATCTAACGAAAAGCCTCGCTTCCCTAAGCGCACTGCTAAGGGGGCGAGGCTTTTTTCCACACTTTAACTAGATACTCACGGACTAATGGAAGAAAAACATCACTACACGGGACTGACTGACGCTCAGGCACTAGAGAGTCGCAAGGAGCACGGAGCGAATGTATTGACACCGCCTCAGAAGGAGCCACTATGGCGACAGTTTTTGGAGAAGTTTACCGACCCGCTAATCATCATCTTGCTGATTGCTGGTGGACTCTCCGTCGGCATCTCCTGCTACGAGTACTTTGGGCTGGGACAGGGCGCTGAGGTCTTCTTCGAGCCTGTGGGTATCTTCGTAGCGATCCTGCTTGCCACGGGGCTTGCCTTCTACTTTGAGCTACAAGCAGACAAGGAGTTCACCATCCTCAATCAGGCACATGACGATGAGCTGGTGACGCTCATCCGCAATGGCAACGTAACGCAGGTGCCTCGCCGTGAAGTGGTCGTAGGAGACATCGTAATCCTAGGCAGTGGCGAGGAGGTACCAGCCGACTGCGAGCTCCTCGAGGCGACGATGCTACAGATGGACGAGTCAACCCTCACGGGCGAACCGTTTTGCAACAAGAGCGTTCGCCCAGAGGAGTTTGACCAAGGCGCCACCTACCCCTCCAATCATGTGATGAAAGGGACCAAAGTGATGGAGGGGCACGGCATCTGCAAAGTCCTCGCCGTGGGCGACAAGACGGAGCAAGGCAAAGTGTTCGAAGCGGTTCAGATCGAAGAGGGTGTCAAGACCCCGCTGAGCGAACAGCTCGATGGTCTGAGCAACTGGATCACATGGGTGAGCTACGGCATCGCAGCCCTCATCGTCATAGGGCGTGTCATCGTTTACCTAGTCACCAACGGTACCGACATTTTTGGCTCTGTGGAGCAGGCTACCCCCTTCTTTGCATACATCCTGCAGACCTTGATGATTGCCGTGACGCTGATCGTTGTGGCGGTGCCAGAGGGTTTGCCAATGGCGGTGACGCTGAGTCTAGCCTACAGTATGCGTCGCATGCTACGAACCAACAACTTGGTACGCAAGATGCACGCCTGCGAAACGATGGGTGCGACCACCGTCATCTGTACCGATAAGACGGGTACCCTAACGCAAAACCAGATGAGCGTCAACGAGATGAAGCTCTACGGTGACACCCCTCAGGATCTACTCCACGAGGGCATTGCGGTCAATTCAACCGCTTCGCTCGATCTCTCCGACCCCGCCAATCCACAGATGCTAGGCAATCCAACGGAAGGCGCTCTGCTCCTATGGCTTCACGGTCAGGGCGTCGACTATCGCTCTTTGCGAGAGCAAGCGGAGACGGTCGCTGAGGTACCATTCTCCACAGAGCGCAAGTATATGGCGACACTCGTTGAGTCGCCTCGTCTGCAAGGCAAGCGGGTTCTCTATATTAAGGGAGCCCCCGAGATCGTCTTTGACCTCTGCGCTGAGTCTACCATGAGCCGTGAGGAGCTCGAGCAGCAGTTGGCCGAGTATCAGCATCGCGCTATGCGTACGCTAGGCTTTGCCTACCAGTTGGTTGATGAGGACGACTCGGCGATTGAGTCTGGTCAATTGACCGGCAGCAAGCTCTGCTTCATCGGGGTAGTTGCCATTGCCGACCCCGTCCGCGTGGAGGTGCCTGCAGCGGTGCAGGAGTGTGTCCATGCGGGGATCGATGTGAAGGTAGTCACGGGCGACACCTCCGGCACGGCACGTGAGATAGCTCGTCAGATCGGCCTGTGGAATGATAGCCAAGATGGAGCGAATAGCATCATCACAGGACCTGACTTCGCAGCGCTCTCTGACGAAGAGCTCCTAGCACGTGTCAACGAGCTAAAGATCATCTCTCGAGCTCGTCCGATGGACAAAAAGCGACTCGTCGAGGCGCTCCAAAACAATGGCCACGTAGTGGCTGTCACTGGCGATGGCACCAACGATGCGCCGGCTCTCCGTGCGGCACACGTGGGGCTCTCCATGGGCGATGGCACGAGCGTTGCCAAGGAGGCTTCCGACATTACCATCATTGACAACTCCTTTAGCAGTATCGGCAAGGCAGTCATGTGGGGACGCTCACTTTATCAAAACATCCAGCGCTTCCTCCTCTTCCAGTTGACAGTCAACGTAACCGCCTGTCTACTGGTTCTCTGTGGTGCCTTCATGGGTACAGAGTCCCCGCTGACCGTCACGCAGATGCTCTGGATCAATCTAATCATGGACACCTTCGCCGCTATGGCGCTTGCCTCGCTACCACCCTCTGAGAGTGTGATGAAAGACAAGCCACGAGACCGCAACGCCTTCATTCTCAACAGCCCAATGCTGCGTGAGATCATTGGCGTGGGTGGCTTCTTCTTTGCGCTGCTCCTCGTGCTACTTTATATCTTCCAGCGTACCGATGTGACGCAGCTGACCGACCTGCTCACGATGCAGCTCGGCACCAAGGGTCACGTCTCAGCGTACGAGCAGACGCTCCTCTTCACGATCTTCGTGATGACGCACTTCTTCTACCTCTTCAATGCGCGCGCCTTCGAGACTGGACGCAGTGCGCTCCACTTCAAGGGGTGTCGCGGACTGCTCATCATCGTCGCCATCATCCTCATTGGTCAGGTCGCGATGGTCGAGGTGCCAGGGCTACAGCAGTTCTTCAACGTGACGGGGCTCAAGTTCATCGACTGGGTCATCATCGTCATCGCCTCCTCGCTCGTCCTCTGGGTGCGTGAGCTGTGGCACCTCTTGACCAGAAAGAAGAGTTAGCGCTAAATAGCTATTAAACACCCGAAAGGTCACGGCAGGATCGCTCCTTGTCGTGACCTTTTCTTGTTGTCCTAAGGGGAACGTGGCTAAAACCTCGCTGTACAGCGCTGTAGGCTTACTTTACAGCGAAGCGGGCATCTCCGCTGATTGCGATTTCTCCCGAGGAAATCGAGAAGCTTCACGGAGCAAACGAAAATTCCCCACGGAACCGGGAAATAAAAGTTCGGAAGAATGAAATGAAACTTCGGAAGAAAGATTTCGAAGTTCCGAAGAATTTTCCCGTTCCTCGCTGGAGTTTCCAAAATCCCCACCAAGCAATTCGTCGATTTCCTTGACAGTGCCATTGATGCCCCCTCCCGATCATACGTCCACTTGGGGTGTCCAACTTTTTTCATGCCTATGAAAATGGATTTTCCTCGGTAGGAAAATGGATTTTCATACGGGAGAAAATGGATTTTCATGCCCATGAAAATCTAGTGCCAACGGTGTGGCAATGTTTTTTGTAACAGCCATTGCACGAAATAGTCGTACCTTAGTGGTGTCTTTAGGTAGACGGATCTATAGAACAGACGCAAGATGATACCACAATACAAGTGTAATCCACCGCAGTGGACAGAGATATACAGCCAGTCTAACCTCCCGGCAGAGCTACAATCGCTCAGGGCGTTGACGATGAACTTATGGTGGTCTTGGCAACCACGGGCGATACGACTCTTTCAGTCTATTGACCCTGAGCTATGGGCGCAGACTGATGGCAATCCTTGCTGGATGCTTCACCTCCTAGGGGCGGAGCGTATAGCGGAGCTTTGCCAGGACCAGCACTTCCTCGCAGAGGTGCAGGCGCTGTACGATGAGCTGCAGGCTTATCTGCAGGAGCGTCCCGATGAGACGCGTCCCTCGGTCGCTTACTTCTGCATGGAGTACGGCATTAGCAATACGCTACACATTTACTCGGGAGGCTTAGGCATCCTCGCGGGTGACTATGTCAAGGAGGCGAGCGATAGCAACGTTCGGCTCACCGCCGTGGGGCTCCTTTATCGCTACGGTTACTTCACACAGAGCCTTGACCCAAGTGGTAATCAGGTGGCGCACTATGTGCCGCAAAACTTTCACAATCTGCCCCTTGAGCCCGTACTCAACGAGCGTGGTGAGCGTCTGACACTACATCTGGAGATGGCTTCGCTGCCTGTGGCTTGTCAGGTGTGGCGTGTGCCGGTAGGTCGTGTGTCGCTCTATCTGCTAGACACGGATGTGCCTGAGAATGGAGATCTGGCGAAGAGCATTACCCACAGCCTCTATGGTGGTGACTGGGAGAATCGACTCCGTCAGGAGTACCTCCTAGGTATCGGTGGTACGATGCTGCTCAAGCAGCTCGGCATCACGTGTGATGTGTACCATATGAATGAGGGTCATGCAGCCTTTATGAATGTGGAGCGACTGGTCAATCTAGTGGAGGATAGGGGCTTGCCCTGTGACGTGGCACTGGAGGTGGTGCGCGCTTCTTCGCTCTATACGGTGCATACGCCTGTGCCAGCGGGTCATGACTACTTTGAGGATGCTTTGATAGATCGTTACTTCACTCCCTTCTATAGTCGTCTGGGTATCTCTCGTGATGAGTTTATCCAGCTGGGCAAGGACAGCCACGGGAGCGGTGGTAAGTTCTCCATGAGCGTCTTGGCGCTACACACTTCGCAGGAGGCCAATGGCGTGAGCAAGCTTCATGGCGATGTGTCGAAGCGTATGTTTGCTCCTGTATGGGAGGGTTTCTTTCCCGAGGAGAGCCACGTCTCCTATGTAACGAATGGGGTGCACTTGCCTACCTGGGCAGCGCCTGAGTGGCAGCAGTTCTTCGTCCGTCACTTCGGCGCTGACTACCTGAACCATCAGTCTCAGGAGGAGATGTGGGCTAGGATCATGAGTGTGCCGAGCGAGGATATACGTCAGATACGCCAGTGCCTGAAGAGACGACTGATACAGCACATCCAGAGCACGATCATAAAGACTCACGGAGAGATAGGACTGCCGCCACAGCTTGCTAAGGCAACGCTTGACGAACTACAGGAGCGGGCCCTTTACATAGGCTTCTCCCGCCGCTTCGCCACTTACAAGCGTGCTCATCTGCTCTTTGAGGATCTAGAGACTTTGGCAAAGATACTAGACAACGAGGAGCGACCCGTTCGCTTTATCTTTGCGGGCAAGGCGCACCCTGCCGATGGCGGTGGGCAGGCGCTCATCAAGCGCATCATAGAGGTGAGCCGTATGCCACAGTTTGTCGGTAAAATCATCTTCCTACCTGACTACGACATAGCGCTTGCCAAGACGCTTATCCCGGGTGTCGATGTATGGCTCAACAATCCGACGCGCCTCATGGAGGCCTCTGGTACTTCTGGTGAAAAGGCCGAGATGAACGGAGTCCTCAACCTCTCCGTGCTGGACGGCTGGTGGTACGAAGGGTACAAGGAGGGCGCTGGCTGGGCACTCTCGGCAGAGCGCACTTACACCGATCAGCATCTGCAGGATCAGCTCGATGCCATGACGATCTATCAGCTCATAGAGCAGGAGATCGTACCTACTTACTATGCCGATATGCCGACTGGTTGCTCAGATCGCTGGGTAGACTATATCAAGCGCTCGATGCTCTACATCGCGCCACACTTTACGATGCGTCGCATGCTGGATGACTACTACGAGCGCCTTTATAATAAGCTAGCAGTACGCTCTGAGCTCCTAGAGCATCAGGGCTACCAGCAGGCTCGTGATATCGTTGCTTGGAAGCAACGGGTCGCTGCCACATGGGATACGATCACCGTGCAGGAGGCGACCTTCGAGGGGGTCATGCGAGAGCCAAACTACAACGGCCAGCATAGCGATCCGACCTTTAGGGTGACGATCGATGCGGGACAAGTGGAGGCAGAGCTCGTTGCCGAGCTGATTGTTACGACGCGGGACGATCTGACGGGCGAAGTGCAGTATGTGGGCAAGGATCTCTTTCACGAGGTGATGCCACGCATGGGGACAACCCGGACCTATGAGCTAACAGTGCCATCGGCTCAGCCAGGCAAGTATCAGATAGCGGTGCGTCTGCGTCCTTATCTGCCGGAGTTGCCTCATCTGATGGACTTCGCTTACGTCCGCTGGATCTCGTTCTGAGGGCTGGCTGTTAGCTGTTGGCAATGGTCGCATAGCTAAGGCGGGATAAATAACGAGAGGACTCAATCGCTGAATCGGGGCGATTGAGTCCTCTGCTTTTATTCAGATCTTCTTATGATAACCTATTGGTAGCAAAAAGACAACGAAGGGGCAATCGACAGACGATACCTTTGCGTAGACAATCTAGGAAACGCAATATATCGTAATCGACAATGAAGCAAAAAACACAATCCCTCACACGACTTGTCTCGCTACTCATTAGCACCATCATCTTGCTAGCCCTCCCACTAGAGGGGTGGGCTGAGCGTCCCCCGCTCAGTGTGAAGTCGCAGTACACGCTCCTCGTCTGTAGCGATCCGCACATTATGGCTCCTGAGCTAGTCGTTCAGGAGGGCCCTGCCTTTGAGGAGACATTACGTAGCGATCGTAAGCTGCTCCTCGAGAGTGTGCAGATCTTTGATCAGTTAATAAAGGAGGCACTAGAGATACGTCCTGATCTCTTCCTCATCTGTGGAGACCTCACGAAGGATGGTGAGCTGGCTAGCTATCGCTACCTCACACAGCGGCTAGATCGGCTCACCGAGGCTGGTATCAAGGTACTTGTCGTGCCTGGTAATCATGACATTAACAATCCCCTTGCTCAGATCTACCTAGGGGATCATACGACTGCTACGGAGCATGTTACTCCCGATCAGTTTGTCCAGATTATGGCACCATACGGGTATGACGCCTCCTCAAGTATCTCGAGAGGACCGGCGCTCTGCTACGTGTCGGAGCCACTCCCAGGGCTACGCGTCATCGGCATCGATGCTTGTCAGTACGATGACAATCTCGCCAATAACTACCCCACGACGGCTGGTCGTCTTGATGAGGAACGCATCCAGTGGATCGAGGATCAAGTGCGACAAGCCAATGCTCAGGGCAAGCAGGTCATAGCGATGATGCATCATGGCATCGTAGAGCACTTCCCGGGGCAGTCGCTACTGGCTAAGGAGTATCTGATACAGGATTATGATCGCATCGCAGAGCGACTCGCCGAGGCTGGTCTGCAGTATGTCTTCACGGGACACTTTCATGCTCAGGACATCGCAGCCAAGAGCTACAACCAGAGCGTCATACATGACATAGAGACTGGATCCACAGTCACATACCCCTGTCCATATCGTTTGGTTGAGGTCACCCCGACAGAGCTACGTATATCCTCTCGTCAGATCGCCTTAGCGATGCCCTCTCAGATCGCTTCAGAAGGAACGATCTCTTTACAGGACTACGCTTATCAGCACCTAGAGCTTGGTATAAATGATTTGGTACGCTTCCTCACGGAGCATCTAGAGAGTCAAGATAGTGCCTCGGTTATAGCTCCTTATAAGGGTGTGATTGATCAGGCGATACCAGAGCTAAAGCCTCTATTTATGGAGATCTATGCAAATCACCTGCAAGGTGACGAGCGGGGTCTGCATCACAATCCAGATAGTACGGCAAGGATGACGGAGCCATATCCGGGTGATCTCTTTGATCAGACGAAGGGGCTGATCCAGGGATTGGTACCATCGCTAACTCAGCAGATAGAGCTTTTTGAGACGGCTCTATACGATACCTCAGAGTCGGACAATAACGTGTCGCTGCCTTACGATCACACTGCTCGTCTGGACCGACAAAGACTTGCCAAGAGCAAGCCATAGGATATAGAAATACTCTTTAGTCTCTGGCTAGACGTGCGAAAGGATCTTTCGGTAGAACTGTAGTACCGAAGGGGCGGTGCGTAGGTTGTGTGGCTTGAGTGGCTGTGTGAGCGTCAAGCCTTCGAGCGTGCGACAGCGACTGAGTGCCACGTACCCTTGTCCAGGGGCGAAGAAGCGACTCGGATCAACCACGATCTGATCGCACGTTTGCCCCTGCGCTTTGTGTACCGTGATAGAGTAAGCAACGATGAGCGGTAGCTGCGTGTAGGAGCCAGTCTGTCGCTCGACGATCTCCCCCTTCTTCTCGTCATAGTCGTAGTCTACCTGCGACCAGGTGTGAGGCGTGACGATGATGGTCTCGCCTTCGGGCGTCTTCACCTTGGCGTACGGCTCCGTGATGTCGCCGACAGAGCCGCCGACGAGTTTCGTGATGACACCCGTAGTGCCGTTGACCCACGCCCCGTCGGGATGGTTGCTCACGAGCATCACCTGAGTGCCCACTTTGAGCGAAAACTCTTCGGGAACGGGGAGCGCAGAGGCGGGGATCTTGCCCTTAAGCTTGCCTCGGAAGGTCACTTCTTTCGCATCAAGCTGAGCACAGCGAGATAGGTTGTACGCCTCCACATTGGCTCTATGAGAGAAGAGTAGCACCGCATGCTGGTCGCTTTGGAGTAGCTCCTTCTGCCACTGCGGGGAGACGCGACTGTTGAGCAGGGCGACCGTGTCCTCGCTGACACGTCCTAGGCGGATCTCCTCCAGTGCAGAGACAAAGTGCTGGTCGCTCTGGCGATACATACGACGCAGGACTATGGAGATGGGCGCTAGTGCAGCGTAGGAGTGCGCCTCGAAGAAGTAAAAGCCGTCGCTCTCAGGATAAGCGCGCTGCATCTCCTCCTGATCGGCTGTTGTCGTGACAGGTGGTAGTTGAAAGGGGTCGCCCACCATGAGGAGTTGCACACCCCCAAAGGGCACCTTGCTATGTCTCACGCTGCGCAGGATACGATCCATGGCATCGAGCAGGTCGCATCGCACCATCGAGATCTCGTCAATGATAATCAGGTCGAGCTGACGGATGAGCTCCCGCTTGTCTTTGCGATAGCGGCGTGTGATGGCGGAGGTATGGTTGTGATCTGTCAGCGGAGCGAGTGGTAGTCGGAAGAAGCTGTGGATCGTCTGGCCATGAATGTTGAGCGCAGCGAGTCCCGTCGGAGCCAGCTTGACAAACTTCTTACGAGTCACCTCGCAGTAGTTCTTTAGGAAGTAAGACTTGCCAGTCCCCGCACTACCCGTCAGGAAGAGACTCATAGAGGTCTGCTCCAAACATTGCAGGGCAGACATCTGCTCGGCATTGTTCTGATCGAAAGCTTCTGGGACAACTAGCATACCGCCAACTACTCCTCGTAAAGCGTCGGATCCTCTAGTCCGTTTGCCACAAAAGCATCGTGCCGCTCCCGACAAGTGCCGCAACGTCCGCAGTGGCGCTCGCCACCCTGATAGCAACTGTACGTTTTGCCGTAAGGCACTCCAAGACGAGTGCCCCGAGCTACGATCTCAGCTTTTGTGAGGCCCGTGTAGGGCGCCACCAGCTTGACCCCATTGCTGGTACCAGCCGTGATCGCCTCGCCCATAGGCTTGACAAAACTCTCCCGACAGTCTGGGTAGATGGCGTGGTCACCGAAGTGATTTGCTATGAGTACCTGCTGCAAGTCTCGGCTCTCGGCCAACCCTGCGAGGACGCTCAGCATGATGCCATTGCGAAAGGGCACCACCGTCGAGCTCATATTCTCCTCCGAATAGTCTCCCAGCTGCATCTCGCCACCCGAGAGGAGGAGGTCACTGCGAAAGTACTCCCCGATGAAGGCGAGCGGGATGATCAAGTAAGGGATCTCTAGCTCACGGCAGATAGCCTTGGCAGCGGCGAGCTCACGGGCATTGTGCTTGGAACCGTAGTCGAAGCCTACGGCACAAGCTATCTCCTCACGATATTCGTAGAGGAGTGTCGTGCTATCCACGCCACCGGAGAGAGCAATCAGCGAATTGCGCATTATCGTTGTCTTAGTAAGAGCGAGCGATGATGACTCTACACTTAGAGGGGCGACCAGTCACCATACAGCGACCAGGCTCCGAGGGAATGTCACGAGGTATGCAGCGGATCGTTGCTTTGGTCTCCTCCTTGATACGTGCTTCCGTCTCGGCTGTGCCGTCCCAGTGGCAGAGGAAGAAGCCTCCGTCCTCGATGCGCTCCTTGAATTCATCGTAGCTGTCGCAGATGTAGGTGCGCTCCTTGAGCGACTGGAGTGAGCGGTTGTAAAGGTTGCTCTGGATATCCTCGAGCAGTTGCTCAATATGTGCGGAGATGCCCTCTAGTGGCATCGTCTCCTTGGTGAGTGTGTCACGACGAGCCACCTCGACGGTGCCATGCTCCAGGTCGCGCATACCGAGAGCGAGACGTACGGGGACACCCTTCATCTCATACTCAGCAAACTTCCATCCTGGCTTCTTATTGTCGTTGTCATCGATCTGGACCGATACGCCATGCTGACGCAGCTCGCTGACGATCTTGTCGGCCGTCTCGTGGATGCGTTGTAGCTCCTCCTCGCTCTTGTAGATCGGCACGATGACTACCTGGATAGGCGCAATGCGTGGAGGGAGTACCAGTCCGTTGTCGTCGCTGTGTGCCATGATGAGCGCACCGACAAGGCGAGTGGAAACGCCCCATGAGGTCGCCCAAACGTAGTCGCGATTGCCCTCTTTATCAAGGAAGGTAACGTCAAATGCCTTAGCGAAGTTTTGCCCTAGGAAGTGTGAAGTACCAGACTGCAAGGCTTTACCATCCTGCATCATAGCCTCGATGGTGTAGGTGTCGATAGCACCAGCAAAGCGCTCGGTCTCACTCTTGACCCCAACGATAACTGGCAGCGCCAGCATCTCACGGGCAAAGTCCTCGTAGACCCCGATCATCTTGCGTGCCTCAGCGATTGCCTCCTCCTGGGTAGCATGTGCCGTGTGCCCCTCCTGCCAGAGGAACTCAGCCGTGCGGAGGAAGAGACGCGTACGCATCTCCCAGCGCACTACGTTGGCCCACTGATTACAGAGCAGTGGCAGGTCACGGTAGCTCTGGATCCAGTTTTTGTAGGTACTCCAGATGATCGTCTCACTCGTCGGACGAACGATCAGCTCCTCCTCGAGCTTCGCATTGGGGTCTACCTCTACGCCATCGCCCGCCTCATTCGTACGTAGTCTATAGTGCGTCACGACGGCACACTCCTTGGCAAAACCCTCGACGTGCTCTGCCTCTCGGCTAAGGTAGCTCTTAGGAATAAATAGTGGGAAGTAAGCGTTGCTGTGTCCCGTCTCTTTAAATCTACGATCAAGGTCTTGCTGCATCTTCTCCCAGATGCCGTAGCCGTAGGGCTTGATGACCATACAGCCGCGCACGGAGGAGTTCTCTGCCAGTCCGGCCTTGACAACGATATCTTGGTACCACTGTGAATAGTTTTCGTCACGTGGTGTGAGTTCTTTAATCTCTTTTTTAGCCATGATGCTAGTCTATCTAATATATTTGCTAGCAAAGGTACCGCTTTTCGCTAGAATTCACAATCAGAGACGGTTGTCTCACTGCTTTTGCCGAGAGATGCTGAGTGGAAGCGACTGAAGTTGACAGGGGATGCCTTTAAATGGCAAATTCCTCGGAAGAATTTGCCAAATAGCTCGGAGGAAATCGACCATTTTATCGGAAGAGTGAAATAAAAGTTCGGAAGAATGAAATGAAACTTCGGAAGAAAGAAATCAAAGTTCCGAAGTATTTCCCGATTTCTCCGTGGCGAATTCTCATTTCTTCGGGAGGAACTCGGACAAGTCAAGAGTCTCGTCGCAAATGTTTACAACTTGTCAGAAACAAAAGAAGCCCCCTCATCGTTAGACGAGGGGGCTTGGTTATTTCGTAGGGCTTCGGTGCGAAGCTATCTCGACTGCGAGATGAGCTGCTCTAGCTGGTCTACCCAGCGGGGCAGGCTGTCGCCGTCTTGTAGCGGAGCATAGCGTGTGAGCTCGACCTCTGAGAGGAGGGTGAGCCAGGCGTTGACCTCTGCGTCCGCTACTCCTTGCTGCTTGAGTGCGCTCGCTAGCTGCTGCCGTGTGAGGCTGGAGGTGGTGAGTGCGTAGCGATCTTGGAGATACTGCGTTATGGTCGCATAGAGTTGGGTCGTAGCCTCGGACTGCTGTCCCGCTTTGACGAGCTGACGTATCGCTTGGATCTGCTGCTCCGCCATGGGTGTGGAGCGCTTCTTGTGATAAGCGACATGGTCGGCACGCAGGCGCTGACCGCTACGTATGATCCTGTAGGCGACCCCGCCAGCGATGATAAGGAGTAGGTAAAGGAGCCAGTAAGCCCAGCCAGCACGACTCCAGGGGTGCCATCCGCTAATCGGAGCTGGCGCCTCGTAGGGGTAAGGAGCATAGCGCTGTGAGTTGCTAGCCTCTCCAGCTTTACCCACTTGTGGCACATCGTTAGAGCCTTGCGCGACCTCAATACGGATAGGCGCTGTGGTGGCGGTGCGGTAACTACTCGTAGCTGGATCAAAGTAGGGGAGACTGACGGCAGGTAGCGTCTGCTGTCCCGTGGCATGCGGTATGATGGTGTATTCGTAGGTGCGGTGCACCTCCGTATTGCCATTGCGCACCTCTTGATCGTCACGGATGAGCTGTGGCTCGTACACTTCAAATTTATCGGACAAGCCTAGCTCTGGAGCTAAGAGTAGGGAGACATTGCCCCGCCCAGTGATGTCTAGTCTATAGGTCATGGCGCGACCCGTCTCGTAGGTCGGATCGGGTGCGGAGAGGGTGCCTCGGACTTGGTAGGAGCCGACCAACTGATCGTACCCCTCGGGAGCACCCTCGGGGAGTGGTCGTACGGTCAACTTCAAGGGTTGCGAGTGCAACTTCTTATGTGTCGTTGCGACAGCTTTATTGGCAAAAAGATCCTCTTCGTTGTCCACATTCCGATTCACCGCCACTTGAAATTCATACTCAAAGGAGGGGATGATCAACTCACCGCTACGCTGCGGGTAAGCGAGGATTTGCCAGATGAGCGCCTTGTACATGAGCCTGCCACCGACTCGCTCGGTGCCCCAGGTGGTGCGCTGTAGCGGTATTTCCTTGGTGACGAAGTCGGTCACCTCGGGGGGCTTGCGATCTACGCCTGCGAGGTTGCCATAGCGTGAGTAAAGGTAGAGCGATACAAGGACTGGCTGCTGCGTGTAGACCGACTGCGACGAGACAACGGCACGCATATACATGTCTCGGTCTGCTATCCGTAGCGACTGGCCCGCAGCGAGCGACTGCTGTGACAGCCCCTGAGCCTTGACGACTTGTACGCGCTTGGAGAGTGCCATGAGGCTCCGTTGTCCGACTCGTAGCTGAGCCGCACTGATGGCGTATGAGCCAGCCTTGCTCGCTTGCAGGGTATAGGTGATGGTGGTGTACTCTTTGGAGGTGCCTCCACGCATCTCATGTAGCACATTGAGCTGCGGACCGTAGAGGACCTTCAGCTCGGAGGCAATCTGCGGAGCGGTAAAAGCGCCCAGCTCGTGCGCTCCAGCAGTACGATAAACTAACCGAAAGGTCTCGCCCTCGGCGACCTGCGGAGGGACGATTACTGTGAGCTGTGCTAAGCCCGCGAAGGCGACGGCACAGAGCCATGTGAGCGTCAGGAGGGTGCGTTGTATCGAAGTGCGTAGGCGTAGCATTACCAGTTCTTCTTGTTCGGATTCTGTTGCTGTGGCTGGCGCTGGTTGATGCGCTGGCGTGTGTGCTGCTCTTGCTGGCGGAGCGCATCGAGGATACGGTCAGCCTGTGACTTGTCGAGGTCGGGCTTCTTGCCTTGCGGCTGCTCGTTGGGCTGCTGCTCGGGAGGCGTCTGCGACGGATCGGACTGTGACCCTCCGCCACCACCTCCACCACCACCTTGCTGTGGGGGCTGCTTGTTGAGCTTGATCGCTAGGGCTAAGTTGTAGCGCGTCTCATTGTCAGTAGGGTTTCTGCGGAGGGACTCTTTGTAAGCTTCGATCGCTTTGTCATACTGTCGGGTATCCATACAGCGGTTGCCCAAGTTGTGCCATGCTAAGGCCTGCAAGCGTGGGTCAGCCTTGCTGTCGCTCACTATACGCTGCCACATCTGCACGGCAGCAAGTGTGTCGCCAGACATGTAGAGTGCGTCGCCTAGGCCAAGTCGGGCGGGAGCGTAGACCGAGTCACGAGCCACGGAAGAGAGGTAAGCTTTACGTGCTGACGAGTAGTTGCCCCGCTGGTAGCTCTTGTTGCCCCGCCGTGCGTCCAGTCGTACGGTCTGGCCGACGAGTGTCAGGCTAGAGAGCAAGAGTAAGACAATGTATAAAGACTTACGCATCATGATGACCAAAGATTTGAATACGACTGAAGAGGCGACTCTTGCGACGCATGATCCCGTTGGCGAGCAGGAGCAAGATAAGCGCTGCTAGCGTGGGTAGCGCGTAGAGCTCCTCGATCTGATCTCCCTCGCCACTCAGATTGGCTTGGGGCAAAGTGCGGAGCTGGTTGACCAACTGATTGCTAATGGCTCGGGGACTGCTACCGACGAAGCTCTGCCCGCCCGTAGCGTCGGCAATATCAGCCGTGATCTCAGGATTAGGCTTCGAAAGCACAGGCACACCGAGCGAGTCGGTGAGGAGCGTTTCGCCAATGGGTATGGTGGCTCCCTCGGGGAGTCCGATGGTTACGACGTAAGCTTTGATCCCCTGCTCCTTGAGTCGCTCGATTCCCTCCTCTAGTCCGCCTTCGTGGTCCTCGCCATCGGTCAGGAGAATGACCGCTTTGCCAGCTCGTGAGGGAGCTGAGAGCGCTTGGGCGGAACGCTCGAGCGCTTGCGCTAGATTAGTGCCTTGGTTGGAGACCATGCCCGGCTGTATGTCAGCGAGGAAGGTCTGGGCCGTCGGCAAGTCGGGCGTGAGTGGCAGGCGTATGTAAGCGCCTCCGGCGAAGACGATCATGGCGATCCGTGAGCCCGCCAACTGCTGCATCGTATGGGTCACAATCTGCTTGGCAAAGCCGATACGGTCGGGCTTGACATCACGAGCCGCCATCGAGTTGGAGACGTCTATGCAAAAGGCGAGGTCCACACCGACCGTCTGCTGTGCCGAGACGGGCGCATGGGTGTAGAGTTGCGGACGAGCCAATGCCACGATGAGCAGAGCGATGGAGAGGAGCTTGAACGAGGCGCGCCACCAGTCACGCTTGGCTGAGCGGTCGGGCATGATCTGCCGTAGCATCTGAGGCGTGGCGAAGCGCAGCTGCTGCTTGCGTCGCCGTCTCTGTCCTGCGATCATGACGAGTAGCAGGAGTGGTACGAGTAGCAGGAGCCACAGCAAGAAGGGATAGGCAAACTGTATCATGGGTTAGCTCGCAGCAAGGTGGTTCGTAATAAGAAGGCGGCGCCAAGGAGCACGATGGCGAGCAAAGCAAAGAGCATGTAGCGCTCTTCGTAAGCACTCACCGAACGAGACGTCAGACGAGACTTCTCGAGTGAGTCAATCTCCTTGTAGATCTCGTGAAGCTTCGTCTCGTCGGTCGCACGATAGTACTTTCCACCCGTCTGCTGGGCGATATGTCGTAGCGTGCCTTCGTCAATTTGCACATCGGCCTCCACATATTCGATGCCAGAAGCAGTCTGCACGGGAAACTTGGCGACGCCATTGGTTCCAGCTGCCACGGTGTAGATACGTATACCGTACTGTTGCGCCAGTTCAGCGGCCATCGAGGGGGTTATGTCGCCCGCATTGTTTGACCCATCGGTCAGGAGGATGATCACTTTGCTCTTGTTGTCGCTACCGCGGAGCGTATTGATAGCGGTCGCCAGTCCTAGTCCGATGGCGGTGCCGTCCTCCAGCTGTCCTATCTCCGTGGCGTCGAGCATTTGTAGGATCACGTCGTGGTCCACCGTCAGCGGACAGAGCGTAAAGCTTTCCCCAGCGAAGACAACCAGACCGATGTTATCATTCGGACGAGCAGCGATCATCTCGTTCGCCACATCACGCGCTGCCTCAAAGCGGTTAGGCTTTAAGTCTAGCGCCTGCATACTGCCACTGAGGTCCATGGCGAGGACAAGGTCGATGCCTTGTATCGATCGCTCCTCCCAGTGGCTGGAGTCCTGAGGACGAGCCAAGGCTAAGATCATCGATGCCAAAGCTAGTAGTTCTAGGGCAAAAGGCAAAGCCCGCAGATAGCTTCGCCAGCCGCTTCCTTTAGGCAAAAGACGGTACGCTGAGAGCGAAAGCTTTGCTTGGTGACGCTTGTTGTAGCGAATGTAGAGCAGCACCAGCAGCGGTAGGAGCAGGAGCGCCCAGAGCCACTCAGGATGAACCCATATCATAGCGACTTACCCTCCTTTCTGCTAGCTAGTTGATGTACAACCTCGTAGATGGTGGTCGCATCTTCGTCTTGCCAGGCGTGCTCCGCCCATGTGTCGGCAAAGCGCACCCACTCCGAGTGGATTACCCACTGCGCTAGCGCATTCGGAGCCACATCGTAGGGAGCCTTCTGGAGTAGCTGAGCTAGTTCGCGAGCGGTCAATTCGTCTATCTCCAAGTCTAAGCCTTCGGTTAGATAGCTTCGCAAGGCGGTGATCAAGCCATCGTAGTAAGCTATCTGCTCCTCTTGATGGTCAAAGGGTAACGCACGCAACGTGGCGAGCGTTTGGTCGAAAGTCTCCAAAGCGGTCAATGGGACCACGACCACCTCTGGCTCGGGGCGTGTGCGCTTGTAGTGTCGGTACCACAAGATGAAGAGCACCACTGCGACGATGCTCAGCACCACCCACGTAATTGGGCTCATGAGGACGAGGAGGATGTACTCCCACCAGCGTAGCGAGACCGAAACAGGGGCTTTGATCGGGTTGTACTTGAGCGGTTGCGTCGTGTCCACCTCAGGCATCGTCACCTTGAGGTAAAGAGGCTTGGAGAAGTAGCTCTGACCGCCTACCGTCACGCCAAAAGCGGGTAGCTCGGCCATTCCCTCGGCAAACGAGGTGATGGTCATCAGTGCGTTCAGCTGCACCTCTGTCCCCTGGAGCGGTATCGTGTCGGTCACCTCAAAGGCGATCATCTCAGCCTGTCCCATCTGCTCCTCCTGAGGAATCACGAGGAGCGTGTTGTCCAGGTCATTTGTGCGGATCGTCATCTTGATCTGCGCATACTCGCCGATCTGAATCGTCGAGGGCGTCAGCTCCGTCGTGATCGCAATATCCTGCGCTGCCACGAAGCTCCATAGACCTCCGCCGCCACAGATCAGTAGTATATATAGTAGTAGACGATATCGCATAGGTAGTTAGATGCGCTTGCGGAAGAGCTGCGAGAGGACGGGGATGATGTCTTCGCCGGTCTCGGCGATGGCGTGGTCGATGCCCGACTCACGCATTAGTCGCTCCCACTCGGTGGCAAAGGTCGTATAGTTGGTCGCGTACTGCTCACGAAGGCGTGCCGACGAAGTGTCTACATAGCGACTCGCTCCCGTCTCTAGGTCATGCACGAGTGTCAAGCCCATAGCCGAGAGGTCGTAGTCACGTCTGTCCACGACGCGTATCGCCAGCAGGTCATGTCTGCGTGCCGTGCGCTGGATTAGAGCTCGCTCCGCAGGGGTCGGTTCGTCGGTTATAAAGTCACTCACGATGAAAGCTGAGCAACGCTTCTTGACCACTCGCGAGAGCATCTCTAGGCTAGAAGAGATCTGCGTAGAGTTGCGCTCGGGGCGGTAAGTCAGGATCTCACGAATGAGCTGTAGCACATGCTTGCGGCCCTGTCCTGCGGGGATGTAGCGCTCCACACGGTCGGTGTAGAGCATCAGCCCGACACGGTCGTTGTTGTGTATGCAGGCGAAGGCGATCGTCGCGGCAATCGTCGCAACCAGATCACGCTTCGTCTCACTCGTAGAGCCAAAGTCTAGACTGTGGGAGACATCCACGAGGAGCATAATCGTCAGTTCGCGCTCCTCTTCAAAGACCTTGACGTGTGGCTGCGCATAGCGTGCCGTCACGTTCCAGTCAATGTCTCGTACATCATCTCCTACGTAGTACTCACGCACCTCGCTAAAAGCCATCCCTCGACCCTTAAAGGCGGAGCGGTACTGCCCAGCTAAGATGTTTTGGCTGAGACCCCGAGCTTTGATTTCAATGCGTCTGACCTTGCGCAAGAGATCTTGCATGAGACTTTAGACTTTAGAGATTAGACCTTAGAGGTTAGAAGTTAGAGATTAGATATCCTATCTTTCTGATAGCTCTGATAGCTCCGATGGCTCCGATACTTTTAGCCAACAGCCAATTAAGGTACTGGCACCACGTTGATAATCTCGTCAATCGCCTTGTCGGCACTCATGCCAACGGCATCCGCCTCGTAGCTCATGCCGAGACGATGACGTAGCACATCGTGGCACACGGCACGCACATCCTCAGGGATCACATAGGCTCTCTGAGCGATGAAGGCATATGCTCGAGCAGCTGCTGCCAGCGAGATCGACGCACGTGGCGAAGCGCCATAAGCGATCATCCCTTGTAGCGCTGGAACGCTCTCCGTCTGCCGTGTTGCCATCACCAAGTCTACGATGTAGCGAAGGATCTTCTCATCTAGATAAACCTGCTGCACCGCTTCGCGAGCTGCTAAGATCTGCTGGGCAGTCGTCACAGGCTTTACCGAGGGTAGCTGGCTCGCCAGATTCATCTCAATAATCTTCATCTCCTCCTCGTGCGAGGGGTAGTCCAGCACCACCTTGAGGAGGAATCGGTCTACCTGCGCCTCGGGCAGTCGGTAGGTACCCTCCTGCTCAATGGGGTTTTGCGTTGCCATCACTAGGAAAGGCGAAGGGAGCGGATAGGTCTCCTCACCGAGCGTCACCTGTCGCTCCTGCATCGCCTCGAGGAGCGCACTCTGCACCTTGGCGGGAGCACGGTTGATCTCATCTGCGAGGACAAAGTGAGCGAAGATAGGTCCCTTCTTGACCGAAAAAGACTCGCTACGCTGACTGTAGATCAGTGTACCGATAAGGTCGGCTGGGAGTAGGTCTGGGGTGAACTGTATGCGGCTATAGTCTGCATCAATGAGCTTAGCGAGCGTCGTGATAGCGAGTGTCTTAGCGAGCCCTGGTACACCCTCGAGGAGGATATGTCCATCGGCTAGCAAGCCAATCAAGAGCGACTCCACAAGATGCTCCTGCCCGATGATCGTAGTGTGCATCCCTTCCTGTAGCTGGCGTATGAAGCCACTCTGCTGGGTGATGTATGCTTGACGATTCTCTAGATCTGATACCTGCGTCATAGTTTTCTTCTAGCTTAGATGCTACAAAAGTAACGATAATCTCCGAATGGACGCTCTTCCCGCCTCACATCCCTCGATAATCAAGACTATCTGCGGAGGAAAATTGGGTCCCCCGTTAGTGAAGTTCTAAAGAGCCCGAAAGAGGTCACGAGGACTATCCGCATTACGACAGGTGATACACCTCGGTAGAGCCGAAAAGAGAGACACCACACACCATAGTATTGTCTATGGGGCGTGGTGTCGCTGTCGTGTGTGGAGAGACAGGGTGGCTGTGTGGCCGTCGTCTCCCTCTGTGTGGATGTGCGCTTACTTCAGCGCTGCGATAGCCTTGTCGTAGTTAGGCTCCTGGGTGATCTCGGGCACGAGCTCCTCGTAGATGACCTTGCCCTCAGCGTCAATGACGATGACGCAGCGTGCCTGTAGCCCTGCGAGAGGTCCGTCCTGCATCATTAGACCGTAGCCCTTGCAGAAGGCAGGCTCTGAAGAGGGGATCGAGCAGCAGCGGAAGGCAGAGAGTGTCTCAACATTGTCCAGACCCTCAGCGCCGCAGAAGCGTGCCTGTGCGAAGGGTAGATCCTGAGAGATGCAGAGGACGACGGTGTTGTCGAGCTTAGCAGCCTCAGCGTTGAAGCGACGTACAGATGCTGCGCAGACGCCGGTGTCGATGCTGGGGAAGATGTTGAGGACGACACGCTTGCCACGATAGTCTGAGAGCTTAGCCGTGGAGAGGTCCTTGCGAACTAGCTCGAAGTTGGGAGCCATCGTACCTACCTTAGGTTGCTCACCAGAGAGTGTGACTGTGATCTTATCTTGAAATTTTACTGTAGACATACTGTTTGTTTGGTTTATAGTTACTGTGTATTAAGTGTTTTACTGATTATTCGTCTTGACGCCTATCTTGCCGAGGAAGCCCTCGATATGCTCCATGGGAAGATCTCCGAGGCTCTTGTAGGGCAGGTCATCGAGTGGCACGAAGAGTACCATCGGGATGCTCTGTACCCCAAAGAGTGTGGCCAGTTGCGGGTTCTCGTCCACATTGACCTTGTAGACGACGAGCTGGTCAGCGTATCGGTCGGCAACCTCTTGTAGCTTAGGGGCTAGCTGGCGACAGGGACGGCACCAGTCGGCGTAAAAGTCGATGATGGCTGGCTTGTCACCCTTATAGACGAAAGTGTCGGGATGCGCCTCAAAGTCGTAGATATGCTCGCGCATATAGTTGGCATTGATGTGCTGGATCTCGGCCTTAGTCGTCTCTTTCTTGCTCTGAGCTGTGCAGGCGAAACTGAGTGTGAGGAGCACAGTCATGAGTAGGAGAGACTTCTGTATGAATTGTATTCGTTTCATCTGTTATACTCGTTAAAATCGCCCTCTAAGATAGGGAAAACTTGCGACACCGCCAAAAGTTCTCTCGTCCCTCGACTCTGAAATCTCACGACTAGCCCGTTGTAGGGCTTCTCGCTTCGGTTTTTGTATCGTGTTGTGTACGTTGCATATACGAATTTTAGGATAATTCCTCCCTTGGGATTTTTCATTTTCAAGTGAGGGGCTTGAGATTATCCAGCGAGGATTGGAAAAATTCTTCGGAACTTCGAAATCTTTCTTCCGAAGTTTCATTTCATTCTTCCGAACTTTTATTTCCCGGTTCCGTGGAGAATTTTCGTTTTCTCACTGGCTATTGAGGATTTCCTCCGTGGAGGTCGCGATCTGCACTCTTCCGGTGTCGCATTTAGTCGCAGTCTCTCAGCACGCCAAAACAGGGGGGGACAGTTAAATCGGGCCAAAACGACGAAATAAAAGCGCAAAATCGGGACACGCTGTCCCGATTTTGCGCAAAAAGATGGTCTTCTTGAGCCGAAAAACAGCGAGCCAGCTCTCCGACGCGCATGGGTCGAGGAGCTGGCTCTGTGTATAAAAGCCCTCTGTAGTACTAGAACTCTACTGTAGGTGTCTTGGTGTATACACCCATTGCCGTAGGAAATGTTCCACCGACTAGGCTGTACTCAAAGTAAACTTTCAGCTGCTCATTGTAGTACTGATATAAGTCTGCTTCTATATCGTATATACTTACCTTTTCCATTCCTTGGTAGGTGAAGCCATTCTTCGTCATGAAGTCCTTAATGAGGGGATCCGTCCCTGGTATATTGGCTTTCATCCACTCTTGTGTGAAGAGGTAAGAAATCAGCTCGATGGTCGAGCCACTTTTTGACTCGTAGGAGTAGCTCCTAACTCGAGGTTTGCTGCGGTCAGCGGGCTTGAGCTTTGTGATGAAAGGCATGTTGACCACAATGGCATCATACGTATAAATTGAATCGGCAGTCCTAAACTTGACTTCGCAGTCGGGGTGGGTCTTTTGCTCACGATCGATGATGGGGCTGTCCTGACTAATCTTCTGACCGAAGACGTCTAGCAGTGGTAGGTAGAGCGCCTGGAAGTTCGGATCCCCAGGGGTCGTCTTCTTGTGATAGAGGTCGGGAGCATCTGTAAAGGTGAGGTCAACTCCAGGTGTCGTGCTAGAGAGCGTAAGGCGTACGGCGAGGTCCTTGTTGACAAACTTCTCCGAAGCGTTTTGATCAGAGCCCTCGTAGGTGAAGCCGTTGAGCTCAAAGTAAGAGCGTAGCTCAGGCTGCTCACACATATCCATTGTGAAGCGGTCGGCTCGTGCGAAAGCCCCCGACTTACTCTCATCCCTAGGGATAATCTTGTAGCAGACATAGGTGAGGTTGACTTTCTTTGGGTTGATAGCCTCATAAATGAGACTGGTATCCGTCTTCTTGGTCAGCTTGCGTAGTCCGAGCTGCTTCTCGTAAGCTTCTATCTCTCCAAAGGAGTAGGTGCTCATCTTGGACTCTTTCTTGAGATAGGGGAAGTCTTTGACCTGCAGAACTTCAGTAGTCGTAGTCGGCTCTGATTTGGGCTTGCAACTACTCATCGCAAGGGTCACGCAGACGATCGCGGTGAGTGCTGCTAGGATACGTTGTAAGTTTGTCATGATTGAATAGGGTTTAGATGATTGTTTGTAAGGTGCTGTCTGCAGACGGTCTAGCTGGTCTGTCAAGACTGCTGTGTAGTGTATGCGAAAAAAAAGGCGAGGAGGCACCCCGATGCGAGATCTCGCATCAGTTCCCCCTACGCCTTGTATAGAGTACTCCTAGTCACTGTCTAGGAGCTATGTGCGTGCTATAGGTATCTCTTATCCGATGATGAGGATGTCTGTACCCTCTAGGATGGAGTCTCCAGCCTTGACTTTGATCTCGGTGATGGTGCCGTCACACTCTGCGTTGATGCCGTTCTCCATCTTCATAGCTTCGAGTACAGCCACTTGCTGACCGCGCTTGACCTGCTGACCGACCTGTACATCTACCGATATGATGACGCCAGGTAGGGGAGCCTTGACTGCTTTGCCCTTGCCTGTGGAGGCTGGCGCTGCAGCGGGTGTGGGTGCTGCAGTCGCAGCGGGTGCAGATGTAGGAGCAGGCTTGGCGACCTTCGGGGTCTCCTTCTTCTTCTCCTGTATGATCTCGACGCTGTATGGGGTGCCGTTGACCTCTAGCTGAGCTTGGTCACCCTCGATCTTGTCTATCTTGACGGCGTACTCTTTGCCATCGATCTTATACTTATATTCTTTCATAAGGGATTTGATATGGGTGCTTAGTAGTCTAGCGAGCTAGCCTGCTAAGGTACTGCCGTTTAGGATTAGATATAATACTGCTTCTGTGGTGTGACACGCATGTTCTGTAGCTTGTGGGACCAAGGGTCGAACTCCTTGTGCCGTATCGTGAGCTGGTAGGACTCCTCATCGTGAGGGGTGCCTAGCGCCTGCGCTAAGGCGAGCGCTATAGCAACCTCCTCAGGAGAGGGTGCTGGCGCTGCCTTCTTAGCTCTCTTGGCGGGTGCCTTCTTACCCTTTTCTATCTTCTTGGTAGCCATCGGTAGAAGGGGTTAGAGAGGTACGTTGTCATGCTTCTTCGCGGGGAGCGTCTGGCGCTTCGTGCGTAGCTGTTGTAGCGCACGGATGATGCGGAAGCGGGTGTTCCTCGGCTCGATGACGTCATCGATGTAACCGTAGGAAGCAGCATTGTATGGATTGGCAAAAGCATCACGATACTCCTGCTCTTTCTCCAGAGCTGTCTTGGCGGGATCGTCGCTTGCCTTGACCTCCTTGGCAAAGACCACCTCGACGGCTCCTGACGGACCCATGACGGCAATCTCGGCAGAGGGCCAAGCGTAGTTGATATCTGCGCGAAGGTGCTTGGAACCCATCACGATGTAGGCACCACCGTACGCCTTGCGTAGGACGACCGTGATCTTAGGTACGGTAGCCTCGCCGTAAGCGTAGAGGAGCTTAGCTCCGTGTGTGATGACGGCGTTGTACTCCTGACCAGTACCTGGGAGGAAGCCTGGCACGTCAACGAGTGTGACGATGGGGATGTTGAATGAGTCGCAGAAGCGTACGAAGCGCGCTGCCTTGCGAGAAGAGTTGCAGTCGAGACTACCAGCCATTACCTTGGGCTGGTTGGCGACGATACCGACGCTCTGCCCGTTGAAGCGTGCGAAGCCGACGATGATGTTGCGGGCGTAGTCACGATGTACCTCGAGGAACTCGCCGTGATCCACGATTGCTCCGATTACCTCGTACATATCGTAAGCACGGTTGGGCGAGTCAGGGATGATTTCGTTGAGAAGCTCCTCGCAACGGTCAGCAGGATCGTCGCAAGCAACGAAGGGTGGCTCCTCCATGTTGTTTTGTGGTAGGAAGGAGAGCAACTGACGGATGAGCTGAAGGCCAGCCTCGTCGTTGTCTACAGCGAAGTGTGCCACACCACTCTTAGAAGCGTGTACATCGGCACCGCCTAGCTCCTCCTGTGTGACGTCCTCGCCAGTGACCGTCTTGACCACCTTAGGACCAGTGAGGAACATGTAGCTGGAGTTGCGCACCATAATGTTGAAGTCGGTCAATGCAGGCGAGTAGACAGCGCCACCCGCGCAAGGCCCGAAGATACCAGAGATCTGAGGGATGACACCCGAAGCAAGGATGTTGCGCTCGAAGATCTCGCCGTAACCACAGAGCGCGTTGACCGCCTCTTGGATACGAGCACCACCCGAGTCATTGAGACCAATACAGGGAGCGCCCATAGTCATGGCTAGGTCCATGACCTTGCAGATCTTAGCCGCGAGCATCTCTCCGAGTGCGCCACCGATGACGGTAAAGTCCTGAGCGAAGACGTAGACGAGGCGTCCGTCAATGGTACCACTACCTACGACGACACCGTCCCCGAGGAACTTCTTCTTCTCCATGCCAAAGTTCGTGCAGCGGTGCTGGACGAACATGTCTATCTCCTCAAAGGAACCCTCATCGAGGAGCATAGCGATACGCTCACGAGCTGTGTACTTGCCCTTAGCGTGTTGCTTCTCAATGCGCTCCTCGCCTCCTCCGAGACGAGCCTCCTCACGCTTGGCAAGGAGTTGCTTTATCTTCTCTTGTTGTACACTCATTATTCTATGTAGCGTTTGTTTGATTGGACGAAATTACTTAGCGACATCCTTGCAGTCGCAGATCTCTAGGAGTATGCCGTGTGCACTCTTGGGGTGAACGAAGGCAATGTTGAGACCCTCAGCACCTTTGCGAGGCTTCTCATCAATGAGGCGTATGCCCTTGCCCTTGAGCTCCTCGAGAGCTGGTGCCACATCGTCAGATGATAGTGCTAGGTGGTGGATACCCTCGCCACGCTTCTCAATAAACTTCGCAATAGGGCTCTCATCGCTTGTAGGCTCTAGGAGCTCTAGCTTGACCTCGCCTATCTTGAGGAATGCGGTACGCACCTTCTGGTCGGCGACCTCCTCAATGTTGTAGCAGGTTAGTCCGAGGACTCCCTCAAAGAAGGGGAGCGCCTCCTCTATGCTCTTGACTGCTATCCCAAGATGCTCAATGTGTGACAGATTCATACGCTATACTGTTTTTTGATTTGTGTATCTATTCAAAGGAAGAAGGGACTACGCCCTCCAAACGGGGACAACCTCTCTAGAGACTATCACCCGACTGCAAATATAATAATAATCGCTAACGTAGCGAATGTGCTGGACCTCCCAGCTACGATTTCGTCCCTCGGCGAGAGATCGCTCAGGCGAAGGTGAGCGCATGGACAGGAGGGCGGCTGGTCAATTGCCCGTCACGGTAAGCGATCTGTCCATTGACCCAAGTAGCTACGATGCGATGCGAGAAGGTGTAGCCCTCCAGTGGTGACCAGCCACACTTGCTGTAGAGACTCTCCTTAGTCACCGTGGTTTCCTGATGCGGATCTACGAGGACTAGGTCGGCGTAGTAGCCAGTGCGGATATAGCCTCGCTCACGGACCCCAAAGAGCTGGGCGGGAGCGTGCGCCATCTTCTCAACCACCAGTTCTGGAGACCAAAGCCCCTCGTGAGCCAGCTCCAGCATCATCAGCAGGCTGTGCTGTACGAGCGGTCCTCCCGAAGCTGCCGTGAGAGCGTCGCCCTCCTTGTCGGCTAATGTGTGAGGTGCATGGTCGGTAGCTATTACATCTATGCGACCCTCGACGAGTGCTTGGCGTAGAGCCTCACGGTCACGAGCCGTCTTGACTGCGGGATTCCACTTGATGCGGTTGCCTAGGCGACTATAGTCCTCATCGGTAAACCATAAGTGATGGACGCACACCTCAGCGGTGATGCGCTTCTCTGGCGAAAGGGGAGCTGCCGAAAAGAGCTCCATCTCCTCCGCTGTCGATAGGTGTAGCACGTGTAGTCTAGCACCGAGACGCTTGGCACGCTCTATGGCGCTGTGCGAAGACGCGTAGCACGCCTCGCGAGAGCGTATCAGCGGGTGCGCCTCAATGGGGGGATGCCCATCGTATCGCTGGCGGTAAATCTCTTTATTGCGTGTGATGATCTCCTCGCTCTCGCAATGCGTGGCGATGAGCTTGGGGGCATGGGCGAAGAAGTAGTCAAGAGCCTCCTCGCTGTCCACTAGCATATTCCCCGTGGAGGCTCCTAGAAAGAGCTTGTACCCTGGGATCAGGGCTGGGTCGATAGCACACGCTTCGGGCGCATTGTCATTGGTTCCGCCGAAGTAGAAGGCGTAGTTTGCCCAGCTTGTCTCCTGAGCACGCTGACGCTTGTCGAGGAGCGCCTCGAGGGTGACCGTCGGAGGCTTTACATTCGGCATATCCATGTAGGAGGTGACACCGCCAGCCACGGCAGCACGGCTCTCGTGCGCTATGTCACCCTTGTGAGTCAGGCCAGGCTCTCTAAAGTGTACCTGATCATCGATGCAACCAGGTAGTAGCCAGAGCCCATGTGCATCCACGATCTCCGCTCCTTGGAGTAGTTCGTCTGGGAGTTCAGACGCTTGGTCGACACCTATATATATAGACTCGATGCGCTCGTCGGAGAGGCATACGGAGCCGACGACCTGTCGACCTTCATTGATTAGGGTAGCTCCGAGTATGATCTGTTTCATATTATTTCTCAGGATTACGACGCTTGGGGAAGCCCTTGAAGAGTCGCCAGTAGCGTAGCTTGAGGACACCTGTGAAGGCTTCGCCAAAGATCGACCCATTCATCTTCGAGCTCCCGAGCTTACGATTGACAAAAGTGATGGGCACCTCCTTGATCTTGAAGCCCAGACAGTGAGCCGTGTACTTCATCTCAATCTGAAAGGCGTAGCCCTTGAAGTGCACCTCGTCCAGTCTCATCGCCTCCAGCACCTTACGCCTGTAGCAGACGAAGCCAGCCGTCGTGTCTCGTACGGGTAGCCAGGTGACTAGGCGCACGTAGACCGATGCGAGATAGCTCATGAGGATACGGTTCAGAGGCCAATCCTTGACCCCGCCGCCCCGTACGTAGCGAGAGCCTACCGCCACATCGTAGCCCTCCTCAGAGACCGCACGTAGGAGATGAGGAAGCGCTGAGAGAGGATGGCTAAAGTCGCAATCCATCTCAAAGATATAGTTGTATCCATGCTCTAGAGCCCACTCAAAGCCTGTGAGATAGGCGGTGCCTAGTCCCATTTTGCCTGGGCGCACAATCAGGTGCAGACGATCCGTGTAGTCCGTCTCCTGCTGTAGCGTACGGACCATCTCAGCGGTCCCGTCTGGCGAATTGTCATCTAGGATCAGCAGGTCGAAGGCTTCGGGCAGTGCCAGGACAGCGCGAATCATCTCGGCGACATTCTCGCTCTCGTTGTAGGTAGGTATGATGATAAGGCTAGCGTGCATAGCGTGGTGGTCTCGGTGAGTGGTGATGCGTAGGGTGAGGCGTACACAGACACCTCATGCCATAGCACCACAAAGGTAGTAAAAAACTGCTTGTCCTCTGACTGAGATACTGCAAACCTCTGAAGTGACAAATTGTCAAAAATGAGCTCTTCAAGGGGTAGTGTTGAGGAAATGGAAAATGCCTCGGTAGAAAACAGAAATCCTCCACCGAAGAACGAAAAAATTCTTCGGAACTTTGATTTCTTTCTTCCGAAGTTTCATTTCATTCTTCCGAACTTTTATTTCGGCCCTCCGTGACGAATTTTTCTTTTCCAGCGAGCTATTCGGATTTTTCTGCCTAGGGGAGGGGTGTAGGGGGGGAGAGACCAGAGAAGGTCGCACAAAAGAAGAGCCTGTCACGAGACATTGTGACAGGCTCTTGCGTTATCAGAGTGGATCAGGCGCTAACTGTATTTTGATCAGTTAGCTACGCTGTGTGATTAGCGGAGACCGCGGAAGCGTAGGAGTGGCTCGATGTCGACCTCCTTGTGACCAGTGAATTGCTCGAAGAGCACCATCAGATCCTCGCTGTTACCACGAGAGAGGAGGATGTCGGCTAGACGCTGTCCGTTCTCACGGGTCATACCACCGTGAGCCTCTATCCAAGCGTAGACCTCGTTGTCTACAGCCTCGCTCCAGAGGTAGGAGTAGTAACCAGCAGAGTAACCGTTGCTCCAGATGTGGCGGAAGTATGGTGAGCGGTAGCGTGGTGGGATCTGCGCATTGAGCATGCCATACTTCGTCAGTACCTCCTGCTCGAAGGCTTGTACATCGTCTACCTTGTCGCCTACAGCGAGGGCGTGCCAGCACTGGTCGATGAGTGAGGAAGCGAGGTTTTCGCCAACAGAGTAGGCCTGGTTGAAGTTGCCCGCAGCAATCATCTTGTCACGTAGCTCGGCAGGCATCTGCTCGCCTGTCTTGTAGTGCTTTGCATAGTTGGCAAAGACAGTTGGCTCGGATGCCCAGTGCTCGTTGAACTGTGAGGGGAACTCAACAAAGTCTCTTGATACGTTGGTCCCAGAGATCGAAGGATAGGTCTGCGTAGAGAGCATACCGTGTAGCGCGTGACCGAACTCGTGGAAGAGCGTCGTCACCTCGTCCCAGGTCATCAGACAGGGCTGACCAGCAGCGGGCTTCTTATTGTTGCAGACGTTATAGATGACAGGCTTATTGCCTAGAAGTGTAGACTGCTCGACGAAGTTGCTCATCCAGGCACCACCGCTCTTGGAGGGACGTGCATAGGGGTCGAAGTAGAAGAGTGCGATCACCTCGCCCTTGTCATTCTTAACATCATAGACCGTTACGTCGGGATGATAGACGGATACATCTGTGCGCTGTTCGAAGGTGAGACCGTAGAGCTTATTGGCAGCATAGAAGACACCATTGTGCAAGACGCTATCTAGTACGAAGTACTCACTGAGCTGCGTCTCATCGATGTCGTACTGCTCCTTACGCATCTTCTCAGCGTAGTAAGCCCAGTCGTAAGCCTCGAGCTTGAAGTCAGGGCCCTCGCTCTTGCGAGCAAACTCCTCTAGCATCTTAGCATCCTCCGCAGCCTTAGGCTGGTAGAGCTTAGCAAGACGCTCGAGGAAGTTGCGAGCTGTCTCGCCATTCTTAGCAAGAGCGTCTTGTAGTGTCCAGTCGGCAAAGGTCTTGAAGCCAAGTAGCTGAGCCTTCTCAGCACGGAGCGTAGCGAGACGCTTGATGATGGACTGCGTGTCGTACTTGTCGCCGTTGTTGCAACGATTGATAGAAGCCTCAAGGATAGCCTTGCGACTGTCACGATTGTTGAGCTTAGCCATGACGGGCTGCTGGGTCGTGTTGACTAGGCGGATAGCCCATTGCCCCTTTTTGCCCTCCTCCTTGGCGAGGTCGGCAGCCTCTTGTAGCTCGCTCTCTGAGAGACCGTCGAGCTGGCTCTTGTCGGTGAAGAAGACGGGCACGTTCGTGGCGTCGGTCAGCATATTGCCAAACTTAGCGGTGAGCTCGGCCTCCTCGCCGTTGAGCTTCTTGAGCTTCTCCTTGTCCTCAGCGGATAGGTTAGCACCAGCCTTGACATAGTTGTCGTAGTACTGCTTGGTGAGGCGTACCTGATCGGGCTGTAGTCCCTCTAGGCCAGTCTCGTAGACAGTCTTGATGCGAGCGAAGAGCTTGTCATTGAGCATGATCTCATCACTGTGGGCTGTGAGCTTGGGTACGTACTCAGCCTCGATGGCGCGTAGCTCATCGTTGGTGTCGGCACTGGTCAGTGCGAAGAAGACGGCAGAGGTGCGCTGGAGTACCTGTCCAGCACGCTCGAGTGCCTCGATGGTATTGGTAAAGGTGGGTGCCTCAGCATTGTCCACGATGGCTGCTATCTCCTCGTTGTGCTGACGCATACCCTCGTCAAAGGCGGGCGCAAAGTGCTCTGCCTTGATCTTGGTAAAGTCGGGTGCATTCATGTAAGTTTCACTAGGATGAACGAATGGATTGTCAGCCAGGTCAGCCTGCTTCTGCTTGTTGCAAGCGAGTAGCATCGTGGCGATGGCTAATAGCATAATTGCTTGTTTACGCATAGTCTTAGTTCGTTTGTATGATTTATATAGTTACTTTTGCATAGCAATGAGGTGCCAAGATGTGGCACTACACGAGACAAAGATACTAATAATAAAACACATACCCCCATGACAGACGCTAGCAAGAGCCTCGCCGAGGAGCCACAGCAGACCTACCAAGAGGCGATCACACGTATTCAAGAGATCGTGCGACTCCTCGAGGCGGGAGACATAGAGGTGGACGAACTGACCAAGCTCATCGAGGAGGCGACGGGCTTGATACAGTTTTGCTCCACACGACTCACCGCTATTGACAAGGAGGTCTCACAGCTCCTCCAGCAGCTTGACGAGAGCCAGGAGTAAGCTCTTACTTTACTTAACGATACTGATGGGTCGGTCGCCCTCGAAGTAGCCGATGATGCAGTTGCACAGCTCCTGCGCCATAGCGACACGCGCCTCGTAGGTCTGCGTGCCTACGTGCGGTGTCATGGTCACCTGCTCCATCTCGTACAGCTCGGGGAGCGGGTTGTCACTATGCTCGAAGACGTCTAGCCCCGCAGCGGCTATCTCGCCAGTCTGGAGGGCGTGCACGAGAGCTGCCTCGTCAACGACCGCTCCGCGCGCTGCATTGATCAGGATAGCCGAGCGCTTCATCTGAGCTAGACGACTAGCCGAGACGAGATGGTGCGAGTCTTCATTGTAAGGGGTGTGGAGGGATACGACATCACACTCCGTAAAGATCTTGTCCAAGTCGGCATAGGTGACTCCTAGCTCCTGCTCCGTGGCAGCGTCGAGCTGGTGACGCTTGTTGTAGAGGACAGTCATTCCGAAGGCTTGCGCCATGTGCCCCACGGCACGACCAATGTTGCCATAGCCGATGATTCCGATAGTCTTGCCACAAAGATTGGTCGCCATGCCAGAGCTGTCGGAGAGCGACTTGCTACTGCTCTTGGTGCGACGCATGTGACGATCCCACATAGCGATCTTGCGACTGCAGCTGAGGAGTAGTCCCATCGTTAGCTCTGCCGTAGGCTGGATCACGGCACGAGGCGTATTGGTCACGGTGATCCCTTTGCTGTGTGCGTAGGCGACATCGATGTTGTTGTAGCCGACGCCATAGTTGGCGATTAGCTTGATATTGGGGAAAGCATCAATCAGCTCACGATCCACAGGGAAGGTAAACTGCGTGGCGAGCGCATCGTACTGTGCGCCTATCTCCATCATCTCCTCACGTGTGAAGCTCTCGCCCTCAGGGCGGCGGGTCATGTCGGCCCACTCGACAAGCTCCTCGAAGCCGGGGCGTACGGTGTCAAAGGAGATGAGTACTTTCTTTTTCTTGTCCATAAGATATATCTGGTTTAGATGTTGATTAGATACGTAGGCGGTAGGGCTTAGGGTATAAGTTGTTGAGCCGTGCGCCCGTGCTGTGTGCTAAGCCTAAGGGGATGCCCCGATAGGTGATGACTGTGACGCCTCGCTCTGTCGGTGTCTCCGTCGTGAGCGCCTCGCCTCGCAGGTAGCGCAGTGCTTCTTGCAGAGGAAGCTCTAGAGCGGGCAGGCCTGCCGTGGCATATAGTGGGTGATGTAGCAGGGCAAAAGAAGGTTCGTAGCCCTTCGCCTGATAGCGCATGGAGGCTATCTCAAGTCCTGGAGTGGCAATGGCGAGACGATGCTTGTAAGCCTCGGCAAGATGCTGTGTCGCCTCGGGCGTGAGCTGGTAGATGCGCTCGCCGATGGTGTAGTAGTCTGCGGATGTTGCTTTGTTGAGCCAAGAGAGCGAGTCGAAGGTCTGTCGGCTGGTTCGTGTCAAACCTTTGGCTTTGTGCGTTTCGCTCGGGGTTTCTACGATATCGGTGAGACGTAGCGCAGCGAGGTATTGCCCCTCACCACGTACGATGCCTGGCCAGAGGTGCAAACCATACGAAGTGGCGCAAGCTCCAGCGATGCGCTCGGCACAGTGGGAGAGGTCGATGAGTTCGCATGGGTAGTTGTCAAGTAGCCATTGAACCATCTGATCGTTTTCCTCTTGGTTGAGCGTGCAGGTAGCGTAGAGGAGCACGCCCTCAGGAGCCAGCATACGCATCGCCTCCTGTAGGATAGATCGCTGGCGGGTCACGCAGTCGGCGACGAGCTGAGGCGACCACATACGCCTCGCCTCCTCGTCACGGCGCATCAGCCCCTCGCCGCTACAAGGCGCATCAACTAATATGAGGTCACAGGAGCCTTGTAGCCAAGGCGTCAGACGCTGTGGCTCCTCTTGCGTGATGATCATTTGGTCGGCACCGCACCACTTGACCATATTCTCCACAAGGATCTTGCATCGCTTGGGTAGTATCTCATTGCTCACGAGGAGCGTCTCTGCGGGGAGCAGATCGCGCAGGAGCGTACTCTTACCTCCAGGCGCTGCGCAAAGGTCAAGAGCTAGCTTAGGCGTCTCGTTCCAGCCGAGCTGCTCCCAAATCGTGGCAAGCGTCATCGCACTGGCGTCCTGCACGTAGTAAGCTCCAGCGTGCCATAGAGGATCTAGCGCAAAGGTGGGACGCTCGCTGAGCCAGTAACCCTCCAGCTCCGTCGGCAGCCATGGAATAGCTCTATCCTCCAGCTCTGCAAAAGGGCGTGCCGATAAGGTGCGAGCCGGGTTAAGACGCAGAGAGACTGAGGGGGGCGTCTCTAGAGCCTCGACAATGCGGGAGGCATGCTCGGGGTATGCTTGCGCTAGCTTAGCTTTTAGCTCTGACGGAACAGGAGTCTGCATGGTGTCGGGGTGTTAGGGCAGGAGCGTCATACGCTTGATGATCACATCTCGCTTGGGACGGTTCGTGCTGTCGGTCGGTAGGTCCTCGATCTTGGTAATCGTGCGCATACCATCGGTGACTTCGCCAAAGACCGTGTACTGCCTGTCCAACCACGGGGCACCGCCCTGAGTCTTGTACGCCTGACGCTGCTCTGGCGTGTAGTCCCACCCACGCTGAGCTGCTATGTCGTCCAGGTCAAAGTCGGTGTAGTAGGTGCCCGTGACAATGTAAAACTGACTGCCCGAAGAGTCCTTCTTCGGATTCTCTTCATCTGGTAAACGCGCTGCCGCTAGGGCGCCCCGCTTATGGATATGGTGCGGTAGGATCTCCGCAGGAATGGTGGTCGAGAGGGTGTCTATGGAGACATCCGTCTCGCGGGTCGCTCCACGGGTCGAGAGGTTACCTCCCTGGATCATAAACTGCGCTATGACACGGTGCATCAAGACTCCCTCGTAGTCTCCCCGACGTACATGCTCTAGGAAGGCCGCTTGGTGTAGAGGCGTGTCGTCATAGAGTAGGAGCGTGAAGTCTCCCTGCGAAGTCTCCACGAGCACCCGCCGCCCAGCGGGAAGAGCTTCATCCGTAGTCTGAGCTGTGAGTGAGGTGACGCAAAGAGCGCAGAGGAGTAAAAGGGTGGCAAATGGTTTCATAGCTTAGAGGATCTGAGGCGCAGTATCGTTAGTCGCATTGGTCGTTGCGATAAAGGCTTTGGGGTCAGCGAGGAGTACCGCTTTCTTGAGCTTATTGACATGTTTGCGCTCCACAATCATGAAGATGATGTCCCGCTCGGCACCTGCGTAGATACCGCTACCGTGGAGGAAGGTGCCCCGCAGATTCAGCTGCTCGATGATGAGCGTGCGTAGCTCAGCGGTATGCTCGGAGACGATGAAGATCGCTTTGTTGGGATTCTCAGGCTGTAGGAAGTCGACTACCTTGCCATAGACGAAGATGGTGATCCAAGAGTAGAGTGGCACGCTAACGTCATTAAAGGCGACTAGTCCGAAGAGTACGATAGCCGAGTCAACCGCTATAATCATATGACTGGTCTTGAGGTTGTTGCCTTTGGAGAGTACCCGAGCGATGACATCGGTACCAGCACTGGTGCTGCCCGCCTTGAAGGTGAGTAGCACTCCCAGCCCGAGGATAGCCCCGCCATAGACGGAGGAGAGAAACTTGTCGTTGCTCACGATGATCACATCTCGTGTCATCGAGGTGATTAGGTCGGTACAAATGGAGATAAGTAGGAAGGTAGCGATCGTCTTGCCCCCACTGCGCAAACCGAGGGAGCGAGCTGCTAAGAGAAAGAAGGGAATGTTGAAGCAGAGCGCCACGGCACCAATGGGAAGCCCCTGGGGAAAGGCCTCAAAGGTCCCTTGCGTCAAGTGGTTAATCGTGATACTGAGGCCATAGCACCCACCTGGGACAATATTGGCAGGAGCGATAAAGCAAGCGTAAGCGGCTGCTTGGCACACAGCTCCGATGATGAGGTAGAGTATCTCCACGGCAAGCGGAGAGCGTCGAGGCGTGAAGGTTTGTCGCTCATGAGGCGATGGTACAGGCTGTCGCTTTAAGTGCAGTGTCGTGCTGGGCATAGATTGCTAGAAGGAAGACGAATGGATGATAGCTTGATTGCAAAGTTACTCAATCTTTGCAATTGGAGCGCTGAGTAGACGGGTACTTCGACTAACTCTAGAAGCTACGCACGATGATGAACAAGGGGTCAGGATTTGCTTGTTGCTACACGGTGCTACAGCCCTGCCCTATTCGCCTTGCTTCGCTTGCGAGGAGTTATGCCGTGGGGGCGGGACGGCGGTGCTTGACGGCGACCATCTTGCCACGAGCGGTGATGCGCTCGCCACAGTGTAGCTCGAGCGACATGATGACCTTGCGATCGGTCACCTCTACGGGGTATGCGCGGATCTCTAGCTCGATGCCCATCGGTGTCGGGGCGAGGTAGTCCACCTCTAGGTGTGCGGTGATGAAGCGCTGGAGTTTGTCTGCCGTCAGCTCCTCCGCATGTGCTACTAAGTAAAGAGCGGCAGCTGCGGCTGTGCCGTGGCAGTCAAAGAGCATGGCGATGAAGCCTCCGTATAGGTTGTCGGGGACTCCGCCTGTGTAGACAGCATTGGGCGTGTGATGACAGTAACAGTAGGCGTGGTCTTCGCTGAGGTAGCTCTTGAGATGTAGCCCGTAAGGGTGCGCAGCGCCACAACCCCAGCAGTGGCTGTACTCGGGAGCGTAGAGGTCTTGGATGGCGGACATATTAGACTTTAGAAGTTAGAGGTTAGACTTTAGAAGTTAGAGGTTAGACTTTAGAAGTTAGAGGTTAGACTTTAGACTTATTAGGGTATCCTTAGGCGCTGACCTGGGCGGAGTCGTGGATTGCGACCCTTGAGACCGTTGGCTCGCTTGATGGCAGAGGCGGAGACGCCGTGTCGCTTAGCAATCTTGGATATGGTGTCCCCACGTCGCACCTTATATGTTTTGTGCCCACCCCGAGAGGCTTTGCTCTTTTGCGTGGGGGCGGGGGCTTGTTTGATCTCTTCCTGCGCCTCGGCGATCTGCTTGGAGAGCGCCTCTTTGTGATCGCGACGCAGTGTGATGAGCGCCTCGTCTAGACGTGAGATACTCTTCAGAGGAAGTCGTATGGTGTAGGGGACTGGTCCAGCAGCGGGTATGACGCCTCGCTTGTATTGCGGGTTGAGCGTGCGGATCTGTTCGGTGGGTATGCCAGTGCTCTGTGAGATCTGGGCAAAGGTGAGCGGTATCTGCACGGCTAGTGTGTCAGTCGCCAGAGGCATCGACTGCGCTTGGGGACAGATGTTGTGCTCGTTGTGATAGTAGCAAGCGTAGTAGGCTCCGATAAAAAGGGGAATGTAGTTGCGCGTCTCACGAGGCAGATAGGGATAGACATCCCAAAAGGTGGTCTTCCCGCCAGAGCGTCGGATTGCTTTGGTGACATTGCCCGGGCCACAGTTGTACGCAGCGATAGCTAGGAGCCAATTGTCAAAGAGCCCATAGAGCTGCTTGAGATAGAGTGCAGCTGCTTCACTACTCTTGTATACGTCAAAGCGTTCGTCAATAAGGCTATTGACCGTCAGTCCCAAGCTACGTCCCGTGGGGAGCATAAGTTGCCAAAGTCCAGAGGCCCCTGCAGGTGAAACGGCAAAGGGATTGAGCGCCGACTCAACGACGGTCAGATAGATAAGCTCGACGGGTAGTCCATTACGGTCGAAGATCTCCTCCATAATGGGAAAATAGTAGTCCCCGAGGGCTAGGATGACACGTATCAGTCGAGGACGATCCGTGATGTAAGTAGCAATGCCCTCCTTGACCATAGCGTTGTAGGGGATCGGGATGACGGTGGGCAGCGCCTGCAGTCGGGATATCAGCACGGAGTCGCTTAGAGAGCGAATGTTCTCAGCCTTGTAGGAGCCACATGGTACCTCAAAGCGCTTCTGTGTCGCATAGCCCGTACGCCAGGTCTCCATGAGCAGACCGAGGTCCGTGTCTAGACTCTTCGGTAGGTACTCCTGTAGCTCTTTGCGAGCCGTGACAGCGTCCAGCTCGACGGCACCCTCCGTGTCTACACTGTCTTGAGCGGTGTACAGAGGTGTCGCTACGAGCAGTGCTGGCAGGCAACAGAAGAGCATTATATAGGTCGTGATTCTGACACCAGTGTGTCTTAGAAAGGGGATCTTCATACAGAGGTCTTGTCTAAAAGCGCACCGAGGCACCGACCATCACACTTTGAGGTCGAGGCCCTGAAGGCTTGTCTTGTAGCCCCTCGCCCATATCTACTGTGAGCTGTGGGGATACATTAAAGTAGTATAGCTCCGCATCTACATAAGCGTCCAGCGCTGAGAGGAGATAGAGCGCCACCGTGAGGACGATGCTCAGGTCTCTACTCTCCTTGTATTGCTTAGAGCCTCGCTCCAGACGCGAGCGCAGATTGCCGTCGGAGACATACTGACTAGGATCAGCTCCAGACGGGATAAAAGCTTGCCAAGAGGTGTGGTCGAGCGGGTTTTCGCTTAGCAAGTCAGCGTAGGCCGTGTGGTACTCGTTGTAGAGTCGCTGATTCCACGTAACCGCATAGAGCCCCGCCGTCATGGCCGAGAGTGCGATCGGTATCTTCCAGTAGCGCTGATTGTAGAGCTGTCCACCACCTGGGATGATGGAGCAGAGGAGCGCCACGTTGGAGTTGGGATAGCGCGTGAACCACCTGGTCATCTTCTTGAAAAAAGGCACTCCTTCAGGGCGCGTGTCTCCCTTCGTCGCTGTCGTACTTTGCAAAGCTTTGCTCTCAGTCTTGCCCTTAGCGGTCAAGTCTGAAGTAGCCTTCTGTGGAGTAGCGACGAGTTTGCTCGGCTCCTTCGTACCCAGCGTGTCGGCTGTGCTCGTGCCCAACGTGTCGGTCACCAGCGCCGTCGTGTCTTGTGGCACTATCGGCGCAGTCGCATGGAGAGCCATCCCGCTGTAGCAAGCTATAGCGCAGATCATCACGAGGATGAGTAGGGAGCGGGTCAGGGCGGTGCGGGACATCTTTTTACATAGTTGACTAATGGTTAGCTCCGCCCTCTAGGATCGAGCAGATCTCGATGAGCTGCTCCTCAGAGCTAAAGGGGATTGTGATGGTTCCCTTGCCGCTCTCTTTACAACGCAGAGAGACCTTCGTCCCGAAGAAGCTACTCAGCTGCTTAGCTAGAGGAGCGTAGTCATTACCACTGGAAGCGAGCTTGGAGAGCGTCTGCCTCTTCTTGCTCGCTTTTGGAGTCTCTTCGGTCGGCTCTCGCATCTCATTGGCCAAAGCCTCTACCTGTCGCACGCTCAGATGCTCCGTGAGGGTGGTCTGGTAAAGCTTCAGCTGCTGTGCTGGATCGGTCAAGCTCAGTATGGCACGAGCGTGACCCATGTCGATCTTCTTCTCCGTCAGTCCCAGCTGCACCTCTGCGGGCAGACGGAGGAGACGTAGGTAATTGCTAATAGAGGAGCGGGTCTTGCCCACCTTCTTGGCGAGCTCCTCTTGCGTCCCCTCGGAGTGCTCTAGGAGACGCTTGTAGGTGAGCGCTATCTCGATGGCGTTGAGGTCTTCGCGCTGTATGTTTTCGATCAGCGCCATCTCGACCACCTGCTCATCGTTTGCCTTGACGATGTATGCCGGAATGGAGGTTAGGTTGGCTAGCTTAGAGGCTCTCCAGCGACGCTCTCCCGATATGATGAGATGCCGTCCGTCAGTCAGCTCCCGCACCGTGATAGGCTGCACAATGCCGAGGGCACGTATGGAGGCGGCCAGCTCCTCGAGACTCTCTGGGTCAAAGTGTGTACGAGGTTGGTCAGGATTAGGCTCGATCTTGTCGATGGCTATCTCGCTAATGCTGGAGGAGTTGCTCACATCGCCGAGTAGAGCGTCTAGTCCTCTGCCGATTACTTTGTTCTCTTTCTTCTTGTTTGTCATGATGAACGTAGGGGTAGGGTGTAGTTATAGCGCAGCGCGCTGAGCCGTGCGACGAATCAGTTCCTCGGCCAGCTGGAGGTGGTTGATCGCCCCCTTGCTGTCCGCATCGTAGAGGAGTGCGGGCAAGCCGTGACTAGGCGCCTCGCTCAACTTAACATTGCGCTGTATGACCGTGTCGAAGACAAGCTGCCCGAAATGCTCCTTGACCTCCTCGTACACCTGATTAGCCAGTCGCAGACGGCTGTCGTACATGGTAAGGAGAAAGCCCTCGATCTCCAGCGCTGGGTTGAGGCGACTCTTGATGATACGTATCGTGTTGAGGAGCTTAGAGATCCCCTCCAGTGCAAAGTACTCGCACTGCACGGGAATGATCACCGCATGGCTAGCGACCAAAGCATTGACCGTGATAATGCCGAGCGAGGGCGAGCAGTCGATGAGGATGTAGTCATACTGATCCACGACAGGGCGGAGCATCTCTCTCATGACGGTCTCCCGCTCCTTGAGCTGGAGCATCTCTATCTCCGCTCCGACCAGGTCAATGTGTGAGGGGAGTATGAAGAGATTGTCTACGTGTGTGGGGCGTACCACCTTGTCGAGCGGTAGACCACCGATGAGGCACTCGTAGATAGTCTCGCTGAGGGTCGTGGAGTTGACACCCAGTCCCGACGAAGCGTTAGCCTGTGGATCGGCATCGACTACGAGTACCTTCTTCTCGAGTACAGCCAAGGAGGCTGCGAGGTTGATCGTAGTGGTCGTTTTGCCGACTCCACCCTTCTGATTAGCAAGAGAGATGATTCTACCCATGATACATATCGGTCATAAATAACGCGTCAAAGCTACAGAATAATCTAGACATAGACGCTTAACTGTTGATAACTTGAATCCCGAAGAATCGTCGCAAAGCAAGGCGCAAAGCGGTTTGTAGAGGTTCCGATGTGAGTTGCGAAATATATCAACGCACGGGACGTGTAATCGCTGCTTTCTAAGTTCAAATGCAAGTAAAAAGCGAAGTTTTTTTCTCGTTTCGCAAGCTCGGTCGACTTCTCTTCGGGAACCCGCTCGTCGGGGTGGGGGCTCCCACCCCTTGCCGCGGGGGCGCTCCCGGAGCGGAGATTTTCCTTTCTGAACTTGCCTCGGAGGACTCTCTTCTCTTCGTAACCGCTCGTCGGGGTGGGGGCTCCCACCCCTTGCCGCGGGGCGCTCCC
>ERZ827520.205-NODE-205-length-100959-cov-27.765728_pt1 | contig 100959 bp, 95 predicted proteins | sample MGYA00519581_ERZ827520 | MGnify/ENA primary metagenome ERZ827520 (study PRJEB31778, sample SAMEA3449339) | human gut metagenome | biome: human gut; feature: human-associated habitat; material: faeces | place: United Kingdom | collected 2010/2012 ... | reverse complement strand
GTTCACCCGCCGTCAGGCGGATTTCACATGGCGGAGCCATATTTCACATTGCGCAGGCAGTCATCATATGTCAAACCGGGGATATACAGCTAATGCCAAATGTGAACTAATTTCAGCCTTATTGACAAGGCATATCGCCGTCAATTATGCTTAAAATGTAAGGGACGGAAACCGAAGAATCCCATGAGCTTGAACGAGAATAAACCGATAACAGGAGGAAGTCAGCTATGGATAGAAAACACACCAAGACAATAATTATCATAATGGCGGCTATAATATTCGCGCTGCTGGTTGCGGTGGGAATACTGCTTGTGAACGCAGCCAAGATACCGGTGCCCGCCGAATGTCCGCCCTCGGTGCGCTGGGATGGGCAGGTGTATGCTTACAGCGGCGAAAAGCTGAGCGGCGACCATGCAGCGGCAGAGGTGCTGGGAAACATTACGGCGGTTGTTGACCTATCGCGCATGCCGCAAAACGACGGCGAAGCCAACTGGCCTGCTGTCGGCGCGGAGATTGGCAAAATAGGTGACGAGACGGCAATTTACGTTTACAGCGCGTGGTACAGGCTTGAACCCGAAAAATAAGGGCAGGTTTCACAATTCCTCTGTTGTAAAACGGGGCGCGTAAATGTACAATAATGTCAAAACTCAAGGGAGGTTTTGAGATGAGCGTTTTTACGGACAAATGGATAGATGAGCATAAGGACGAACTGGTGGAGAAGCTTCAGCAGTGCGTTAGGATAAACTCTGTGCGCGACGATGGCAGCACAAGGGAAGGCGCACCCTTTGGCGAGGGCGCAGAGAAGTGCCTGGAGGACACGCTGAATACCGCCAAGGAGATGGGCTTTGAAGTGAAAAACCTTGACGGCTACTGCGGCACGGTGGACTACGGCACGGGCGAGGAGCAGCTTGGCATACTGGCGCATCTTGACGTGGTGCCCGAAGGCGAAGGCTGGACATATCCGCCCTATGCTGCGGAAATTCACGACGGCCGCCTGTACGGCCGCGGCACCATGGACGATAAGGGCCCCGCGTTTGCGGCGCTGTTCGGACTGGCGGCGGTAAAGGCAAGCGGAGTTGAGACCAAGCGCCGCGTAAGGCTGATACTGGGCTGCGACGAAGAATGCGGCATGGGCTGCCTGCATCATTATAATGAGGTGGAGAAGGCGCCGGATATGTGCTTCTCTCCCGATGCAAGCTATCCGCTGGTAAATTCCGAAAAGATGATATACAACAGCGCCTATCGCAAGGAATACGCTTCCGCCGTGCGTGTGAAGGCAGGCACGGTATCCAACGCCGTACCCGGCAAGGCGGAAGTTTTCGTCCCCGTAAGCGCGGATGAAGTGAAAGCTGCTGTGGCAAAGCTTAATAATGCGGACTTTACATATAATGTAAGCGCGGCGGATAACGGCGCGAACGTGGTGATAACGGGCATAGCGGCGCATGCGTCCACGCCGGAGCAGGGCAAGAACGCCTTCCTTGCGGCGGTGCAGCTTATGAACGAGCTGAACCTGCCCGAGGAGGATGCCGATACCGTTGCGGTGCTTTGGGACATACTGAAGTTCGATTGCCACGGCGAGAGCATAGGCATAGACTCCACCGATGATTCCGGCAGGCTGACCACCAACGTTGGCGTAATAGAATGGGACGAAACTGGCATAAAGCGCCTGACCATGGACATACGCGCGCCCATAACCGCCAACGGCGAGCTGATAACCGAAAAGCTGCGCGATGCATTTGGCAGGGCGAACATGATAGAAACGCACCATGGCTGGAGCGACGGATACTATGTGTCCCCCGAAAGCGAGCTGGTGAGCAAGCTGATAGGCGTATACAATGCGCGCTTCAACGCGGACGCAAAGCCCATGGCGATAGGCGGCGGCACCTATGCGCGCCACCTTACCAACGCCGTTGCCTTCGGCACCGAGCGCGAGGATGAGCCCGCCTGCATACACATGGCGGATGAGAACATACGCATAGATCACCTGATTGAGGACGCCAAGATAATGGCGGACGCGATACTGGCGCTTGCGGCGAAATAAAGCGAATCTGACGCATAAATAAGCAAAGTAAAACGGCGTGACCGAAAAAGCCACGCCGTTTGCGTATTTATAATTACTTCAGTTCGTATTCCTTTGCGTAGCGGGCAAAGTCGGCCTTGTACCGGGTATCGTTGCCGCTCTTAACGGTGTTAAGATATTCATGCGTATCAAATTCGCCGCGGTCTATTTCCGTTACGCATACGGCAATATTTGAACAATGGTCGCTTATGCGTTCGCAGTTGTTCAGAAGGTCGTTCAGTATAAACCCAAGCTCTATCGTGCAGCGGCCCGCCTGCAGGCGCTCTATGTGGCGGCGCTTTATTTGGCCGATGAGCACGTCTATCACCTGCTCCAGCGGTTCAACGTGCGCGGCCTTTTCAAGATCGTTATTCACGAACGAATCTATCGAAAGGGAAAGCACATCGTTTAGCGCCTTAAACAGCAGGCTGAGTTCATCCTTTGCCTCGGCAGAGAAATGCAGCGCTTTATCCTTCATTTCGTCCGCGCTGTTCTTTATGTTCAGCGCATGGTCGCCAATGCGTTCAAAATCGTTTATGCTGTGCAGCAGTTTGGAAACATCCCGGCTGTCGCTTTCGTTCAGCGCGCATGCTGCCGCCTTAACAAGAAAGCTGCCAAGCTTATCTTCATATGTATCCAGCTCGTTTTCGCCTTCTTTTATGGCCTCGGCCTTGTTGACATCGTATTTCTGCATTATGCTGAGCGAATCAAGCACGGTATCCTTGGCAAGGCTGGCCATTGCGCAGGCCATGTTGAAGCTTTCGTGCACGGCCATGCCGGGGGAGAGGAGCAGCCTTTCATCAAGGAATATCTTTTCGCGCTGCCTTTCATCCTCCCCAACGGGGATTATTATGCGGGACAGGGCCACAAGCTGCCTGCCGAAGGGCAGCAGTACGAACGTTGTTGCGGCATTGAACACGCTGTGGCACAGCGCTATGCCCGCGGCATCGGCAGAATTGGAAAGGAAGGGGAAGCCGCCGAGCAGGCCGCCTATTCCATAGAACACCACAAGGCCGAGCAGCGTGCCTATCATGTTGAACACAATATGGATTATAGCCACGCGGCGGGCGTTTTTGCTGGTGCCTATGCTGGAGATGAGCGCGGTTACACAGGTGCCTATGTTAAGGCCCATTACAACCGGTATAGCCATGCCGTATGTTATCATGCCCGTAAGGGACAGCGCCTGCAATATGCCCATGCTGGCGGCGCTGCTCTGGATTATGCCTGTGAATATCATGCCCACAAGCACGCCGAGCACCGGATTATTAAAGGAAGTAAGTATGCTTGCAAACTCCGGAATGTCCTTCAGCGGGGCTACGGCATCGCCCATCATGGTCATGCCGAACATAAGTATTGCAAAGCCCACCATAACGCCGCCCATGTCGCGCCGCTTCTGTGTTTTGCATACCATTATCATAATTACGCCTATAAGGGCGATAACCGGGGAGAAGTTTTCGGGCTTGAGCATGCTCAAAAGCACGCTGCTGCTGTTTATGCCCGCAAGGGAGAGTATCCATGCGGTAAGCGTTGTGCCTATGTTGCTGCCCATTATCATGCCCGTGGTCTGCTCAAGATTGAGTATGCCGCTGTTTACAAGGCCGACAAGCATTACCGTAAGGGCCGAGGAGGACTGAATGGCTATTGTTACGCCCGCGCCGAAGGCAAGGCTTTTGAAGGTGTTTGACGTCATGCGCTGGAGCGTTGATTGCAGCTTGCCGCCGGAAAGCTTTTCAAGCCCGCCGCTCATGGTATGCATACCGTAAAGGAACATGGCAAGGCCGCCAAGCAGAGTGAGCACAGAGAAGAGGTTCATTCTTTATATCTCCTAAACAAAAATTTATATACCGATAAAAACCTTTAATAGTATATAGGCAGATGTGAATATATGCAAGCATAAATTTAGAGATTTGCATTAGAAAACGATGAGAAAATATTTATTATGGAATAATAAGCAAAAGACTATATATAAAACGCCTGCGCGGCAGGGGAAAGCCCATATTGTTAATTATCCGTGACTATTGGGCGTAAAGGGGGCGCAACGGGTTGCAATAGTGCGGGAAAAATAGTAAAATAAACCGATTATCGATGTTGAGCCGCGCTTTTGGCGCGGTGATGGAGGTATTTGTGAGTCTGGCGCTAAAGGTAAAGAAGTTTATCAACTCCGAACACAGCGGAGAATATGTGGACATAATTCTTCCGGGGGAGATAGGCATAAACAGCGCAGCAAGCGTTAAGCTGAAGCCCAAGAAGGAAAGCGACGCACCCGCGGAGGCGGAGGACGCGGCAAGCTTCGACCCGGACGATCCTATGGATGACGCCGCGGATAGCGAGGGCGAGGCGCAGGATATAAACCAAGGCACTATGCAGCAGGAACGCTGCCGCATACATTATATGGAAGCCGGCATGGGAGAGCCGCTGTTGCTTATACATACAGTTGGGCAGTCGCTCTACACATGGCGCGGCGTATTCAATCTGCTCAGCGCACGATACAGGGTCATAGCCATAGACCTGCCAGGCTTCGGCTATTCGGACAGGCCGGAGAATTTCAGCTTCAGCGTGGAGGATTATGCCGAGGTCATCGCCCGCTTTATGGACGCAAAGGGCATAGAATCGGCGCACATTGCGGCGTTTTCGCTGGGCGGGGCGTATGCCGTAAGCTTCGCGCTCAGGCATCCGGAGCGCATGGGCAGGCTGGCGCTGCTTTCCCCGGGCGGGATAACGCCGGAAATGCCGCTGACAATAAGGATGATAGACAGCCCGCTTTTCGGCTTCATAGCCAGCATGCTGTATAATATGAACGCGGTGGAAAAGCTGCTCAGCGACGCGGTGTTCGATTTGACCAATATCACGCCCGACGTTGTGCAGGAATACTATAAGCCCATTGCGGACAGCGTGAGCCGCCGCTGCGTAAGGCGCGCGCTGCAATATTTTGACGATGAACCCATAGTTGCGCGGCTTAGGGAAGTGGATGTGCCGGTGCTTATACTTACCGGCGGCGAGGATAAGTGGCACGCGCCGGACAGCCAGGCCATGGAGCTTTACCACAGCGCCATAAGGGACTGCGGCTATTCGCTGATACGCAACGCGGGGCATTTGATGCACGAGGAAAAACCTGAAAGGGTGGCTGCGGCAATGTTTGAATTCATACCGGCGGCCGTACCGGAAATATGAAACAAAGTTCAAAACTGATATTTTTTGCGGTGATGTGCATTGCGCTCGTTGCCGCGCTGATAATTTATGTTTCGCTGAGCGGGAAGGAGAACCCGCGCGCCGAATCCCCCGTGAGGATAAGCGAAATTATGGACAGCAACAAGGGCTCCGTTCCCGATGAAAACGGGGAGTATTACGACTGGGTGGAGCTGTATAATTCCTCTGCCGAGGCGGTGGACATATCCGGCTATGGCCTCAGCGACAACATAACCGGCGGGGTGAAGTTCGTTTTCCCGCAGGGGACAAAGCTTGAAGCAAGCGGCCGCATAGTGGTGTGGTGCGCTGGCGGGGAGCACGAGGGCGGCCTGTACGCGCCGTTTTCGCTCAGCGCGGGCGAAAGCGTTATATTGTATAACTCCACCGGCGGCACCATAGACAGCGTTATGACCAAGTCCGTTGAAAAGGGCAACACATACGCCCTGGGCCAGAACGGCCTTTGGAGCGAGATGCGGCCTACACCCGGATACCCGAACACTGATGAGGGCGTTAAGGCATACGAAGCTTATCTTATGGAAACGGGCGAGGACTGCGGGGTATACATAAACGAGTTTATGGCCTCCAACGCAACCACCGTTGCCGATTCATACGGCAATTACAGCGACTGGATAGAGCTTTATAATTCAACCGATGCAGAGGTTGACATTTCAGGCTTCGGCATAAGCGACAACATTGCCCAGCCGAAGAAATACGTTCTGCCCAAAGGCACGGTTATAGCCGCGAAGAGCTATCTTTTGATATTCTGCTCCGGCAATCAGGGCTTCAGCGAAACCGGCGAGCTTCACGCGCCGTTCAAGCTGAAGGCATACGGGGAGGACGTTGTGCTTTCCTCCCGCAACGGCTCTATAATAGACAGCTACTCATACGGCCTGCAGCAGACGGATTCCTCCATGGCGCGCACGGTTGACGGCGCGGGCGAATGGCAGCAGAACAGCCACCCGACGCCGGGTTACCCGAACGACGATGCGGGATATAACCAATTCATGGCAAGCGCCGCGCTGCCCAAGGGAAACATAGTAATAAGCGAGATAATGGGCAGAAACCGGTCCGCGTATAAAGCGCCGGACGGGAATTATTACGACATAATAGAACTTGAGAACACCGGCAGCGAGCCGGTCTCTCTTTTGGGGTACGCTTTGAGCAACAATCCCAAGAACCCCAAAAGCTATGTGTTCGGGAATGTAAGCATACCCGCCGGCGGGCATATAGTTGTTTACGCCAAAGGTAAGGGCGCATCCGCCCAGGCCGAGGGGAGCGAGCTAAGCTGCGCGTTCGGCATAAGCAAGGACGGCGACAGCGTGTATCTTTTCGACCCGAACGGCATTATTTGCGACAAATTACAGGCCGCCTCCTTTCTGCCCGATATAAGCTACGGCAGGGACACGGCGGGCAAGCTTGCATACTTCACCCAACCCACCGTGGGCGCTGCCAATGGTACCGGCTATGAAGGCATCACGGCGGTGCCCGTTTTTTCAAAAACGCCTGGCATATACGATGAAGCTATACAGATTGCCATAAACGTGCCGGAGGGCGAAACGGTGCATTATACGCTGGACTGCACAACGCCCAATGAATCCTCACCCGTATACACAGGCCCCATAACGGCGGGGAAGAACACCGTTATCCGCGCAATATCCGTGCGCGAAGGCTACATCACAAATGATGTAACGAGCGGCACGTTCCTGTTTACTGCGGATAACGTTAACCACGCGCTGCCGGTGGTTACGCTGATTACCGACCCCGATAACCTTTGGGACAGCAAAACGGGCATATATGCCTACGGCGAGAATTTTGACCCCGATCTTCCGTATGGCGATATGCTGCTGACGGCGAATTATTACAAAAGGGATAGAACAGATGCGAATGCGTGGGAACGGGCGGCGAACTTTGCTATGTTTGACGGGGAAACGAAGCAGCAGGTATTCAACCAGAATATTGGCATACGCATAGCGGGCAGCTACGGCCGCGGCCGTGCGCAGAAGGGCTTTAACATAGTTGCGCGGGATGAATACGGCGAAGACCGCATGCACTATAAGTTCTTTGACAATTTGGACTTTACCGAATACAAGGCGCTGGTGCTGCGCGCGGGTGCACAGGACCAAAACCGCAGCAAAATACGCGATGAGCTTGCAGCCGGCCTGCTTGAAGGGACGGACGTGGACTTCCTTTACCAGGCGTACAGGCCATGCGTGCTGTATTTGAACGGCGAATACTGGGGAGTGTATTTCCTGAGGGAGAAGCGCAACCGCTTCTTTGTGGCGCAGCATGAAGGTACGGACAACGTTACGGACATGATAATTGCCAAGGGCTATAAGCAAACTACCTACGGCGACGTGACCGAATGGGTGGAATTCTATGACGAAGCCTGCAAGCGCGATCTTTCCAAGGCTGAAAACTATAAGTTCGTTACGGACAACATGGACGTGGACAGCTTTATGGATTACATGATAGCCGAAGTGTACAACGGCAATACGGACACATACAATATCCAATGCTATAAGCTCAAGGGCGGCAAATGGAAATGGATATTCTATGATTTCTGCTGGGGCTTCAATAACGTTGACCATCAGACCCTTAAAGCAAGGATGGGCGATACGGGGCTGGACGCGGCGAGCGGAAGGCTTTTCAAGGCGCTGCTGAACAACGCCGAATGGAAGGACAAATTCGTGCGCAGGTTTGCGGAGTTGCTGAATACCGCATTTGCATCGGACAGGGTGATAGCGCTGGTGGACGAGCTTTACGGCTACGTTCAGCCGGAAATAGCGCGCGAGCGCGAAAAGTTCAACGGCGAAACATTCATGGGCGTTAAGCAAAACAGCCAGGTCCTTGGCACATACGAAGGATTTGAAAGGGAAATAGCGCGCATAAAGGATTTTGCCCAAAAGCGGCCGGATGAGATAAAGAAGCAGCTTAAAAGCGTGCTTGGGCTGAGCGATAGCTACATGGCGGAGGTGTTCGGATGAGCGGGAAAAAGCAGCTTGGCGAAAGCGGATACCGGCACGAGCTGAAATATTATATTACGGAAGGCGATCATGCCTTGCTCAGCCGCAAGCTTTCGCTTACAATGGAGCAGGATGCGTTTGCCAAGAAGAGCGGCGGGGAGTATTTTATACGCAGCCTGTACTTTGACGACAGGGACGATTCCGCCTTCCGCGAAAAGCTGGACGGCACGGACGAGCGCGACAAGTTCCGCATACGCGTATACAACATGCGGGACGACGTGATAAAGCTTGAATGCAAGCATAAGTCCAACGGATATATAAAAAAGCAGTCCGTCAATTTGAGCCGCAAGGAATACGAGCAGCTTATGATGGGCAGGCGCGGCTTTTTGCTGAACAGGCCGGAGCCGTTTGCAAAAAGGATGTATCTTGAATTTACGCAGCGCGCGCTAAAGCCCGCCGTAATAGTTGACTACACGCGCGAACCGTTCGTTTTCCCAATGGAGGATGTGCGCATAACGTTCGATAAGGATATCCGCACGGCGTACCGTGCAACGGATATGTTCGACGCCAATCTGCCCACATATCCGGTTATAGACGGGGGAGACATGGTGCTGGAGGTCAAGTTCAACCGCTTTTTGTCCACATATGTAAGGTCGCTTTTGCAGCCGGAACGCTGCCAAAGGAGCGCGATAAGCAAATATGTGCTGTGCAGAAAGTTTGAACTGTAGCCGCAGGGCAACAGAAAGAATACGAAGGAACCAAGCATAAAACATAAATACGGAGGATAACATGAACGATTTTACCTTTGCAGACATTTTCTCGCTGAGCATGAGCCCGCTTCAGGTCATAGTTACGCTGCTGATGGCGCTTGTAGTGGGCGGCTTCATATGCTTTGTATACAAAAAAACGTTTGGCGGCGTTATGTATTCGCGCAACTTCAACCTTAGCCTTATCGTGCTTACAATGGTAACGGCGCTGATGCTTATGCTTATAAACAATAGCCTTGCGCTGAGCCTTGGTATGGTGGGCGCGCTTTCCATAATTCGCTTCCGCACGGCCATAAAGGACCCCATGGACACGGTGTTCATGTTCTGGAGCGTGGGCGAGGGCATTGCCATAGGCACCAAGTTTTATGACATAGCCATAATATCCGCCATAATAATCGGCGTGGTGCTGGCGGCGATGGGCGCGTTCAAATTCAAGGGAACGCGGCCGTATATACTGATACTGCATTATGACGAATCCGCCTCCGGCCAGATAAAGCAGATGGTCAAGCAGCTCCCGTCCCCGCGGCTGAAGAGCAAAACCGTGCAGCGCGACGGCATAGAGATGACGCTGGAGCTTAGGCTGAAGGATAACGAAACCGGCTTTGTTGAAAAATTCATGCGCGTTGAAGGCGTGTATGACGCGGCGCTGATATCGCACCAGGGCGATATAGTGAGCTGAGGAAGAAAAAACATGGGAGCAGTTGTTACGCTGCTCCCTTTTATTTATATTGGAATGCTTTCATTATTTGAATTGTGAGCTGCTTTTGCTCCGGCGTTAACGCCACCCAGTTATCGAACAACTCCTTAAGTTCGGGCGAGAGTTCAACCATTGTATCATCCGCAAAAAACTGCGATAGGGTGATGCCGAAGCCGCCGCATATGGCTTCAAGCGTTGCTATCGAAGGTTCCACATTCCTGCGGAAAATGTTTGCAAGCGTGGATTCGGACAAGCCGCATTCCTTTGACAGGCGATACTTGGACCAGCCCCGTTCATCCATAAGCTTTTGCAAACGTTCGTGCGTGTTTACCGTATGGATCACTTCCTTTCTGTACTAATCTTACTTTTACGTCGAAAAGTAGCATACAAAATACTTGTAATTAAACTACCGTTATGTTAAACTGTATATAAGCTAATTATTCTTGGTTGGGAGGACAAAAGAGTATGGAACATGTTGAAAGCCTTACGGATTACGAAAAACTGAAAAAGGCAGAAATGGCGGTTGTTTCCGTTTGGCCGTATGTGCAGAAGCTTATGCAGCTGGAAAACGAGGTTTCCCAGCTAAAAGCCAAAATAGACGACAAAAAGAACCTGATTATAGGCATTGTGCTGAGCATTATTCCGCTGGCGTTTTTGATTGGAATACCCATGGTGATAGTTTGGGTAGTGAACTATAGCAAAAATAAGGGTCTATTGGAAGCTAAAGAGCAAGAATTGGCTCAAGCTACCGAACAATATAATGAAGCTTGCCGCACATATACTACGGAGTTAACCTATGTATCAGGTGAATACCGCTATCCTGACGCAGTGCGCTATATGGTGCATGAGTTTGACCTTGAGAAAGTGCATACACTGGGCGAGGCATATAAAGCTTACGACGAATACGACTGGCGGAAGAAGCAGGAGATGCAGTTTGTTGACATGAAGTCGCTCCTGAGCAATACAAATGCTCAGCTTTCAAGCTTGCAGTATCAAATGATTATGAACAATGTTATCGGCAGCGTAAACGCTATCAATCTGTCAAAGATAGGGTCAAAGGTGAGCGAATTTTAGGAGAATATAAAGTGTCACCTTCATAAACGGAGTGGGGACTTTTAGTTTATGGAGTGTGCAATAAGGCAAAAGTGGCCGAAAGGCCACTTTTTTAGTATTATTTCTCGGGTAATAGTCAGTTGAGGTATTTTATCATTTGAATCAGGTAACGGCCGGACAATCTGCTGTGTTCCTCGCGGTCAAGTTCACGGCGCGCAATGGATTACAGAAAACCTCGGTTCGTTGCTTCTTGCAGCAAACATGGTTGAATCAAAGGATATGTCCAGTTGTCTACTAACTTATCTACAATAATTATCTTTTCTATTTCACTATGAATCTCTCCGAAAGAATACACATCCGCGTAATACAGCATTCCATAAGTTTTTTCATCCGCGTTTTCGTTTACTTTGGCATATCCCTTGACTGAGTAGGCACAAATGGGCGTAATTGCGAAATCTATTGCACCGGTTTCTTCGCTTAGCTCGCGCTTTGCAGCACTTAAGATCGATTCACCTTTTTCCCGATGCCCACCCGGAAACTCATAGGTATCCCTTTCTTTATGCTTACAAAATATCCATTTACCATTTGTTTTTGAAATAATTACAGCAAATTTTAGCAGCTTATCGTCCACCTTGTTGTAAAACTTGATTTCAAGCGTGTTTATGGCATTGGATGAGGATGCTTCAACCGAGCGGAACTGCTCATCCGCCTGAAGGGCTGCTTCTTGCGCTGTACATGTGTGCATATTTGCGGTTTTAGGCATAGTATTCACCTCACTTCAGTATAATTATACGAGGACGTGTTTACAATATCAACACAAACGCAAAAATATAGGTGGGCGCTGGTTTGCGAAAATCCGTCCCAAACCGACTCCGAACGTCAAATTATGAATATACTATGTATATACAGCCGGGAGTTATCCACAATTTCCACAGAGTTATCCACAGGGTGGGCTGTTTAGGGGGCTGAGAGTGTGCATAAAGGGTGTGTAGAGGTTGCATATGCGGGTATAATACTTAATATTATGCAGCGTATACAACGGAGTGCATAAAATCGCCCCCGCACGAATTTATACGGGAGCGATCCATCGGGAGGTAAACCAATGCCTATATCGCCGGGCGGATGTCCTGCTCCTTGCCGCGGGCGTCCTCCATTATCAGCTTGTCCGCCACAAGGGCTATGAACTCGCCGTTGGTGGGCTTGTCGTTTTTTGAATATATGTTATAGCCGAAAAGCTGGTTTATGTTCTCTATCCTGCCTCGCGTCCAGGCAACCTCTATGGAGTGGCGTATGGCGCGCTCCACCTTGGAGGCGGATGTGGAAAACCGCTTTGCTATGCCGGGGTAAAGCTCCTTTGTGATGCGGTTTATAAGCTCCGGCTGGAAATACACCATGCGTATGGCCTCGCGCAGATAATGATAGCCCTTTATGTGCGCCGGGATGCCGATAACAAGGAACACGGAGGTTATCTTTTCATCCAGCGTCTTGGGCTGCTGGGAGGGCATGAGCAGCTGCGAATACGCGCTCTGCGGCTCGTCCGCCATGTCCAGCATGCGCTTGTATATCGCCTCCGGCTCGGCAGGCTTGACCATGTAATACTTTGCGCCCAGCGAGCACGCGCGGCGCACCATGTCCTCGCTGCGCATGGTGCTTACCACCATAACCGCCGGCGCGTCGCTCACCAGCCCCGCCGCAATGCGCTCCATTATTTCAAATCCATCCGCGCGCGGCATTATAAGCTCGGTTATCAGCACATCGTAGCGGGTTTTGTGCAGCGCTTCCAGCGCGCTTACGCCGTCGGTCACGGTGTCGAACACGCTCACGTTTTCCTGTGCGGTGAAATATTCCTTCATCATGCTGAGCATCTGCGGGTTGCTGTCTGCCATCAATACCTTAAATTTTGTCATGTGCGACCTCCTATAATGTCTATTCGGTGGGAAATTTTGCTTTCCGTGTATAAAGCATAACACCGCATTTTCCGCAGCGATAGGGGAAGAATTTAGCAGAATTTCACAATTTTTGGCGGTAAAAATAAGAAATTGGGACAATTTTGTAAAATATTGATGTTTCTGTTGCTTTCTTGAAGTTTTATGGGTAAAATGTCGATTAATTGGTTAATTATTAGTTATTTAACCTTTTTTGTAAGAATATGTATGTTTCTTGGAGATTTATGGAGTTTTTGGGAGAGCGAGGAATGGACGACAGGAACGTTGTGGACGCCATGCACAGGCTGGAGCTGATACGCCGTATGCGCATACAGACAATGCTGCGCGGCACCGATGCGCACCGCGGGCAGGGGCCGATACTTGATTACATTGAAACGCACCCGCGCTGCACGCAGGCAGAAGCGGCGGAATCGCTGGGGGTTAGCCCGCCCAGCATAACATGCAGCGTAAGGCGCATGGAAAACGCGGGGCTTATAGTGAAAACGACGGACGAGAAGGACATGCGCTGCACCCGGCTTGAACTGACCGAAAAGGGCAGGGAAAACCACAAAAAGGTGAAGGCCGCGTTCAAGCGGCTGGACGGCGAAATGTTTGAAGGAATAAGCGACGAGGAGAAACAGAAGCTGATCGACCTTTATTCCCGCATGGCCGCGAACCTTTATAAGGAAGGCGCGGGCAAGCCGCTGAGCGAGCTGATGAACGAATTGAGAAGGCTGGAGGATGATGAAAAGGCATGATAAAGACAATTTGGCCCTACACTAAGGGCTACCGGTTCAAATCCATTTTGGCCGCGCTTACGATAATAGGCGAGGTGCTGGTGGAAGTGAGCATACCGTACATGATGGCGGACATTGTGAATATAGGCATAGAGAACAAGGATACCGCGTTTATAATACAGCGCGGTATTATGATGATACTTATGGCAATAGCTTCGCTGAGCCTTGGCGCGCTGAGCGCAAGGTTTGCAAGCGTATCCAGCGCCGGCTTTGCGAAGAACCTGCGCGGCGGGCTGTTTGAACGGGTGCAGAGCTTTTCCTTTGCAAACGTGGACCGTTTTTCAACGGCAAGCCTTATAACCCGCCTTACCACGGACGTGAATACCATTCAGAATACATACATGATGGCCGTGCGCACGTTCATACGCGCGCCGTTCATGCTGATTGCGGCAACGGTGATGGCGGTAAGTATAAGCCCCAATCTTGCACTGGTGTTCCTGTTCGCGCTGCCGATACTGGCGATAGTCATTGGCATACTGATGACGAAAACATTCCCGCGGTTCAAGGCAATGCTTGCCAAGTTCGATGCCATGAACGCAAACGTGCAGGAGAACCTGACGGCTATCCGCGTGGTCAAGGCATTTGTGCGCGGGGATTACGAGGACGAGCGCTTCACGTTTTCCGCAAACGAGGTGAAGGATTATCAGGTAAAGGCCGAAAAGCTGCTGGTTGTGGCAATGCCCCTTGCGCAGTATATGGCATATATATGTATGATAGCCGTGTGCTACCTTGGCGGCGTGCAGATAGTTGAAGGCAGGCTGCAATCGGGCGACCTTATAAGCTTTATAAGCTATATTGGGCAGGTGCTCAGCGCCGTTATGATGGTCGCCATGATGATGGTAATGCTTGTTATGAGCCGCGCCAGCATGGCAAGGATAACCGAAGTGCTTGCGGAAAAGCCTTCCATAAACGATGACGACGCCAAGGACATTGCGGTTGCGGACGGCTCGATAGAGTTTGACGACGTATCCTTCAGCTACAACGGCAACCCCGATAACCCGAACCTTGAGCACATAAATCTGAAGATAGCCTCGGGCGAGACAATAGGCATAATAGGCGGCACGGGCAGCGCGAAGAGCACGCTGGTGCAGCTTATACCAAGGCTTTACGACGTGACAAGCGGCGCGGTCAAGGTTGCAGGGCACAACGTGAAGGATTATAAGATACAAACGCTTAGGCACAGCGTATCCATGGTGCTGCAAAAGAACGTGCTGTTCTCCGGCACAATTAAGGAAAACCTTAAATGGGGCAACGCGGATGCGACCGATGCGGAAATTGAAGAAGCGTGCCGCGCAGCCGCGGCGGACGGGTTCATAAGGAATTTCCCCGATGGCTATGATACAGAGCTTGGCCAGGGCGGCGTGAACGTATCCGGCGGGCAGAAGCAAAGGCTGTGCATAGCCCGCGCGCTGATATCAAAGCCCAAAATAATAATACTGGACGATTCAACAAGCGCGGTTGATACCGCTACCGATGCGGCAATAAGAAAGGCGCTGAGCGAAGAACTGAACAGCACGACAACCATAATAATTGCCCAGCGCATTGCAAGCGTTATGGACGCGGACAGGATAGTTATTATGAACGAAGGCAAGATAGACGACGTTGGTACGCATGCGGAGCTGATGCAGCGCAGCGAAATATACCGCGAGGTATACTATTCCCAGCAGAAGGGGGTGGAGGAATAATGCCCGGACCCAGGAAACAGAGCTTTGCAAAGCCAAAGAACGCCAAAGGCACATTCAGGCGCATACTGAAATACTTTAAGCCGTACCGCGCGCAGCTTGTGCTGGTGCTGATAGGTTTGCTTGCAAGCGTTGCCGCAAACATTGCCGGCACGTTTATGCTGGTACCTATAATAAATGTATACATAATACCGTGGATAGGCAATGAAAATCCCGACTTTACCGGCCTTATAGGCCAGCTTGCCGTTATGGCAGCCGTGTACACCATAGGCATACTGGGCACGTTTATGTATAACCGCCTTATGATAAACGTATCCACCGGAACGCTTTTGAAGCTGCGCCTTGAAATGTTCACCAAGATGCAGACGCTGCCCATAAGCTATTTTGACAGGCGCACGCACGGCGAAATAATGAGCACATACACAAACGATACCGACGTTATGCGCGAAATGATAAGCCAGGGCTTGCCGAGCTTTATAAGCAGCGCCGTAAGGATAATAGGCGTATTCACAATGATGATCGTGCTCAACCCCATACTTACGGGCATAGCCATACTGATGCTGGTGATAATGATGCTTATCACCAAGGCAATAGCGGGCCGCTCCGGCCGCTTCTTCAAGGCGCGGCAGGATAGCGTGGGCAAGGTGAACGGCTATATTGAAGAAATGATAGAAGGGCAGAAGGTGGTTAAGGTATTCTGCCACGAGCAGGCCGTGAACAGCCGCTTTGACGAGCTGAACGAAACCCTTAGGAAGAACACCGCCGCCGCAAGCACGCTTGCCAGCATAATGGGGCCCATAATGAACAACCTGTCCCACGTTACCTATGCAATAATTGCCGCAAGCGGCGGACTGCTGGGCGTTGCCGGAATAATAGACATTGGCACGCTGGGCGCATTCCTGCAGTATACAAGAAGCTTCTCCATGCCCGTAGCCGAAATAAGCCAGCAGGCGAACAACGTGCTGAGCGCGCTTGCGGGTGCGGAGAGGATATTCGCCCTGCTTGACGAAAAGGCGGAAGAGGACGAGGGCGACATAGTTATGGTAAACGCCCGCGTGAACGAAAAAGGCGAGCTTGAAGAATGCAGCGAGCGTACAGAGATTTGGGCATGGAAAAAGCCCACGGGCGAGCTTATCCGCGTGCGCGGGGACGTGCGCTTTGAGGATGTTACCTTCAGCTATGATGGCAAGGTGGACGTGCTGAAAAACGTTTCGCTTTACGCAAAGCCGGGTCAGAAGATAGCCTTTGTAGGCTCCACCGGCGCGGGCAAGACAACCATAACGAACCTTATAAATCGCTTCTACGATATTCAGAGCGGGCGCATAACATACGACGGCATACCCATAAGGCAGATAAAGAAAGCGTCGCTGCGCGGGTCTCTGGGCATGGTGCTGCAGGATACGCATCTTTTCACCGGCACCGTGCGCGAGAATATACGCTACGGCAGGCTTGATGCAACGGACGAGGAAATAGTGAGCGCGGCAAAGCTTGCCAATGCGCATTACTTCATTTCCCATCTGCCGCAGGGCTACGATACCGTGCTTACTGCGGACGGCGCGAACCTGTCCCAGGGCCAGCGGCAACTTATTGCAATAGCCCGCGCGGCGGTGGCGGATCCTCCGGTGCTGATACTGGATGAAGCAACCTCCAGCATAGATACCCGCACGGAATCGCTGATTGAGAAGGGCATGGACAGCCTGATGAAGGACCGCACGGTGTTCGTAATAGCGCACAGGCTTTCCACCGTGCGCAATTCGGACGCGATAATGGTGCTGGAGCACGGCGAAATAATAGAGCGCGGCAACCATGACGAGCTGATAAAGCAGCAGGGCAAGTATTACCAGCTTTACATGGGCATGTTTGAACTGAGCTGATAAAACAAAACCAAAGCGGCACGGCCAAATGACCGGCTTGCCGCTTTTTTATTTGCTAAGGCTTATTATTCGCCCATTACCTTATCGGCAAAGGAATTGTCTACCAAACTGCCGAACTCCACCCTTGCGCTCAGCTCGCCCGCGGCTTCGATTATGTCCTGAAGGCGGGTGAACGCATCCTCGCTCATGGCGGGGGAATACATCCAGCTGTCCGTCGCGCGGTAGCTGTTCGCCACGGCGGAGAGCGTTTCTATCGAAGAATCGGGGAAGAACGGCTGCATGGCGCGGGCCACTTCCTCGTCCGATGCGGTCTTTACCCACTGCTGCGCCCTGTATATAGCCCGCACGAAGCTCAGCGCAAATTCCGGCTCCTCGGCAATGGTCTTGCTGCTCATCATAATGGTTGTATACGGCACCTCGCCGCTTTCAAGCCCCACGTTGGCCACTATATGCCCCCTGCCGGACGAAGCGAACTCGCTCGCCGTGGGCTCAAACAGAGTAACGTAGTCCCCCGTGCCGCCCTCGAACGCGCCGCCCATCAGCGGGAACTGTATGTTGTCTATAACCTCCACATCCTCGCCCGGCACAAGACCATGGGACTTGAGAACGTAACACAGTGTCATGTAAGGCATGCCACCGGGCCTGCCGCCTATCACGCTGCGGCCGCGAAGGGATTCCCAGTTGAAGTCCGGTTCGGCTTCGCGGCCTACGAGGAAGGAGCCGTCGCGCTTGGTTATCTGCGCCACTATCATGGGATGATTCTCAAGGCCCTGATTGGCGACGTATATGCCCGTTTCGGGGCCCATAAGGGCGACCTCGGCATCGCCGGATATAAGGGCGGTCATGCTCTTGTCGCTGCCGCCGCTTGTGACTATTTCCACGTCCAGACCTTCTTTTTCAAAATAGCCGAGCGACACCGCGCAGTACAGCGGCGCATAGAACACGCTGCGCGTGACCTCATTGAGTGTAACGTGGCGCAGTTCGCTGCCGCCGCCGCAGCCGCACATGAGCGCGCACAGCAGCATGGCTGCCGCAAGTATCATCGCTGCCTTTTTTGCAATTACCATTGTTCTTTTTACCTCCGCATCTATTGGCTGATTCCATATTATGCAGAGGGGAGGGGGAATGTGAAAGGGGGTGGTTAAATCAATCAAACCAATTTCCCTCAACCGCTTGAATGCGGAATGATGTTGCGCTATAATTCTGTATACAAAACGAAACAAGGCAGACAATGCCATATATAAGCTTTTTAAGCCAAAAAGGAGGACAGAATGAAAAGGCTTGAACTGGGCGTGGGCGGAATGAGCTGCGCGGCGTGCTCCGCGCGGGTAGAGCGCGCGCTGAAGGGCGTTGGCGGCGTGGAAAGCGCAAGTGTTAATCTGGCCGCGGAACGCGCAAACATAGTGTATGACGAAAAGGCTACGGGCGAGGCGGCGCTGAAGAAGGCCGTTAAGGACGCGGGGTATAATCCATTCGACCTGACGGAGAAGGCCAAGGCCGAGATGGCCGCAAAAAAGGCCAACGAAAAGCGGGACATGAAGCGGCGGCTCATATTCGCGGCGGTGTTCGGTATTCCGCTTTTCTATATTGCCATGGCGCCTATGATAAAGGGTCTTGAGCATGCGCTGCCCCGCTTTATAGACCCGGAATATAACACGCTCAACTATGCGCTGGCGGAGCTGATATTGGTAATACCCATACTTATCGCGGGCAGGCGGTTTTACAGGAGCGGGTTCAAGGCGCTGTGGCTCAAAAGCCCCAACATGGATTCGCTCATAGCCGTAAGCACGCTTGCCGCAACGCTTTACAGCATATACGGCGTTATAAGGATCGCTAACGGGGATATGCACGCCATGCACTCGCTGTATTTTGAATCGGCAGGCATGATAATAGTGCTGATACAGTTCGGCAAATATCTGGAAACGCTGTCCAAGGGGCGCACGGGGGACGCTATCAAAAAGCTGATGAGCCTTGCGCCGGACACGGCCCGCGTTATGCGCAACGGCGTGGAGGTTGAACTGAGCGCCAAGGACGTTATGATGGGCGACACGGTGGTGCTTAAGCCCGGCGAGCGGGTGAGCGTGGACGGCACCATTGTATCCGGCCGCACAAGCGTGAACGAGGCCATGCTTACCGGCGAAAGCATGCCCGTTGATAAGGAAGTCGGCGATAAGGTATACGCCGGCACCATAAACGGCGAAGGCGCGGTGCTTTTCACGGCAACGGGCGTGGGCGCGGACACGGCGCTCGGCCGCATAGTGCATATGGTTGAGGAAGCGCAGGGGTCAAAGGCTCCCATAGCGCGCATGGCGGACGCCGTTGCGGCGTACTTTGTTCCGGCGGTCGGCGGCGTGGCGATATTGGCATTCATACTGTGGCTCGTGTTCGCCCGTGACTTTGCGCTGGCGGTAAGGGTATTCATATCGGTGCTTGTAATCGCCTGCCCGTGCGCGCTGGGCCTTGCAACGCCAACGGCGATAATGGTTGCTGCCGGGCGCGGAGCGGAGCTTGGCATATTGGTAAAAAGCGGCGAAGCGCTGGAGACGGCGGGCAAGGTGAACGCCGTTATGCTGGACAAAACCGGAACAGTCACTACCGGTTCGCCCGTGGTTACGGACATAATAACCGCGCCAGGTGCGGATGAAACAGCCGCGCTTACCCTTGCGGCGGCGGCTGAAAAGCAGAGCGAGCATCCTCTTGCCAAGGCTATACTTGCCGCGGCGGAGCAGCGGAGCATAACTGTGCCGGATGCGGAGGGCTTCAAGGCCAGCGCGGGGCACGGCGTGGACTGCACTGTGAACGGGACGCACATAGTTATGGGCAGCGCAAGGCTTATGCGCGAGCAGGGCATAGATAACCCGCTGGAGGAAAAGGCGGCGGCGCTGAGCGCGGATGGCAAAACGCCAATATACATGGCAGCGGACGGCAAGCTGACGGCGCTTTTCGCCGTGGCGGATGCAATAAAGCCGGACGCCGCGGAGGCCATACGCCTGCTTAAAGAGATGAACGTGAAGCTCGTCATGCTCACGGGCGACAATTCGCTAACCGCCAAGGCCGTTGCGGCCAAGGTTGGCATAGACGAAGTGCGCAGCGAGGTTCTGCCCGGCGATAAGGCGGGCGAGGTAGCACGGCTGCAAAACATGGGCTACACCGTTGCCATGGTTGGCGACGGCGTGAACGATGCACCTGCGCTTGTTAAGGCGGATACGGGCATAGCCATAGGCGCGGGCGCGGACGTGGCAATCGAATCGGCAGACATAGTGCTTATGGGCGGCGAGCTTGGCGGCGTTGCGGCGGCGCTCAGGCTCAGCCGCGCGGCAATGACCAATATAAAGGAAAACCTGTTCTGGGCATTCGGCTACAATACGCTGGGCATACCCGTTGCGGCGGGCGTGCTGCATGCCTTCGGCGGGCCGCTGCTCAGCCCCATGATAGCTGCGGCGGCAATGAGCCTGAGCAGCGTATCGGTCGTTACCAATGCGCTCAGGCTGCGCCGTTTCGACCCGAACAAGACGCACAAGTACCTTAAACCCCATTCTTCAAAGAAGAACGGCGGGAATGACGCCGCGCAGGCGGGAAATAATAACAACATTACTTCTAAGGAGGAAACAAACATGATTACGCTTAAAGTGAACGGCATGATGTGCCAGCATTGCCAGAAGGCTGTGGAGAAAGCCCTTGCGGGAATAGGCGCAACGGACATAACCGTTGACCTTGCCAACAAGCAGGCCACCTTTGCCAATGCAGACGAGGCCGCCGCGCGCAAGGCCATAACCGACGCCGGCTACGAGGTGGAGTAAGGCTGAGGGGCTGAAATATTACGCCCCGAAACAATTTATTACAAAATCGTAATAAAAGTGTTGACAACGGCGTAATGATATGGTAACATCTAAGCGTGCAAACGGGAAGGTCCCAAATAGGCCGCAAGGCCAAGCCGGGTGAAATTCCCGGCACAAAACAAAAACAAATTTTTGAAAGGAAATTAGACAAGATGAAGAAACTGTTTGCTCTCGTTCTTTCTCTGGCTCTCGTCGTTGCCTTTGCGGTTCCCGCTCTGGCCAGCGGCTGGGCTCAGCTTGATTGGCAGATCCCCGTCTACAAAGACATCTCCCTGACCCTCACCGGTCTCGATCTCGTTCAGAACACCGCTGCGGTCGGTAGCCTGTATGCTCCCCTGAGCACCTACTACCCCGTTGTCAAGAACAGCCGCGTTCACTTCTATGCCGAAGTGACTCTGCCGGATGCTAATGACCTCAGCCCCGCTATGAAGCGTCTGCTTGCAGATTGGGCGCTTGATCTTGATATTGCTGTCAGTGGCATCACTCTGGATGACACTTTCACGCAGTACAAGGATAAGGCTTTTGCAGGTACGTTCAATGTTGCCAACTATGGCAAGGTAAAGCAAGGCTTCACCGTATCCTTTGGCACCTCTGAATACACCACGGGCAGCAAGACCCTTTGGGGTTATGAGTGCTGGGGTACCGTCAATGCCGACGGTAAGGATGCTGTTGTCAACGCTTCCATCGGCTTCTACAATAGGTTCAAGAATGGCGTCATGGTGATTGACCGCGACATGGACGGCGTTGCCGATTTCCAGGTCCATGCACCCGGTCATAACTTCTATGGAAATGGCTACATTGTGGACGCCCTCGACAGCAAGGGCAAAACCCAGAATACCTACGTGATATTCCCTGTTACCGGCAGCGGCAACAATCAGAAGGTAGATCAGAGTAAGCCCATTATGATTTCTTATGATGGCCAACTCTATTCCATCGTTAAGAGCACTGTCAACACCCTTGCCTTCATGAAGGACGGCAATTATGCCGAAGGCGCTGTTTACAACAACCTCAAGGCTGTTTATGACAAGATATTCGGCTTCCTCGGTTTCGGCTATGAAGAGGCTAACTACATGACCGATGCTCACTTCGAGCACTACTTCGGCACCATCATGGCTCAGAGCCAGAAGATCACCTATCCCAACGGCTCCATTCACGTCAACCCCGCTACCCCCGACCTGCCCCAGACTGGTGACAACGCCAGCATCGTTGGCTTCGCTATGGTCGTAGTGGCTATGGTTGCCGCCGCCGTCGTAACCTTCAAGAAGGTTCGCGCGTAATTAAACCAATCGGGACATAAACCCTAAAATGCACCTCGCCCCTCCGCAAGGAGGGGCGAGTTTTTGTTGCATTAAACCAAAAGGCTCCCCGGCCGGGGAGCTGGCAATACGCCGTAAGGCGGATTGTCTGAGGGGTTGAAACAAACGGAGAGATGTGAGCTACTTTATAACCCCTCCGGCTTTCGCTACGCGAAACCCACCTCCCCTTTCAGGGCAGGCTGGTGGCAACGCCACCCAAAAGCTGTCCCCGCGTGCGGGGAAAGTGTCGCGGCGTGAGCCGTGACGAAAGGGGAACGGCTTAAAGCTGCCAAGTGCCGTGAGTTGTTCCCCCTCAGTCTGCTCGCTATCGCTCACAGACAGAACGCTGGTTGGAATATGGTCGTCTTGCAGCGCTGCCGCTTGCAATACTCCCTATTCCGCCCGATTCTTCCCTCGCTGCATCGCCCACTGGGCGCGCTCGGCTCGAATCCCCCGCAAGCGGTGGCGCCTTTTGGTCAGAGCTTGTATTGCGCCGACTGAGGGAGTACCACCTCACCTTTTTCTCCTTTTACGCAATTTAATGATGCTTTTTTGCGCGGGATGAGTTATAATAAGGCAGTATGAATAAAAATGGACTATAAGAAGGAGAAGAAGCAAATGCAAAGGATATTTTCAATGGAGCTGGCGGGCCGAACAATTACCGCCGAAACCGGTAAGTATGCCGAGCAGGCCGGCGGCAGCGTGCTTATGCGCTGCGGCGACACGGCGGTGCTGGTATGCGCAACGGTAGCCAAGGCCCCGCGCGACGGCGTGGATTTTCTTCCGCTGAGCGTTGAATTTGAAGAAAAAATGTATTCCGTGGGCAAAATACCCGGCGGATTCATCAAAAGGGAAGGCCGTCCCTCCGAAAAGGCCATACTGGCCAGCCGCCTTATAGACAGGCCGCTCAGGCCCCTGTTCCCCAAGGGATTCTATAACGATATTCAGGTTATTGCCACCGTGCTCAGCGTTGAGCAGGACGTGCAGCCCGAAATACTTGCCATGATAGGCTCAAGCGCCGCCCTCGCCATAAGCGACGCGCCCTTCATGGGCCCCACCGGCGCGGTAAGCGTTGGCTATATCGACGGGCAGTATATAATCAACCCGAACAGCGAGCAGCGCGAAAAGAGCAAGCTGCATTTGACCGTTGCCGGCACGAAGGACGCCGTTATGATGGTTGAAGCGGGCGCGGACGAGCTGAGCGAGGACGAAATGCTGCAGGCCATTCTGTTCGCCCACGGCTACATAAAGGAAATTGTCGCCTTCATAGAAAACATGCAGGCGGAAGTCGGCAAGCCCAAGATGGAAGTGAACATCTATCAGCCCAACGAGGAGTTCACCGAGCTTGTGCGCGCATATGCCTTCGATAAGGTGGAGTGGAGCCTTGACACATTTGACCGCTACGAGCGCGAAGCGCGCAGCGCACAGGTGAAGCAGGAAGTTACCGAGCATTTCCTTGAAATAGACCCCGACTGCGCCAAGGATGTTGACGCGATACTTTATAACATAACCAAGGAAATAGTGCGCGATAAGATAATCAACCGCGGCATACGCCCCGACGGACGCAGCATGGAGCAGATACGCCCCATATGGTGCGAAGTTGGTCTGCTGCCCCGCGCGCACGGCAGCGCCGTGTTTACCCGCGGCCAGACCCAGGTTATGACCATAACCACGCTCGGCTCCCTTGAGGATGCCCAGATGCTGGACGGCATAAGCGACGAAACCGGCAAGCGTTATATGCACCAGTATAATATGCCACCGTACAGCGTTGGCGAAACCCGCCCCGTGCGCAGCCCCGGCAGGCGTGAAATCGGCCACGGCGCCCTTGCGGAGCGCGCCCTGCTGCCCATGATTCCTTCCGAAGAAGAATTCCCCTATGCGCTCAGGCTCGTCAGCGAGGTCATAAGCTCCAACGGCTCAACCTCACAGGCTTCCATCTGCGCAAGCACCCTGTCCCTCATGGATGCGGGCGTACCCATCAAGAAGCCCGTTGCGGGCGTTGCCATGGGCCTTATTAAGGATCCCGCCAACGGCAACATAGCCGTTATGACCGATATACAGGGCCTTGAGGACTTCCTTGGCGACATGGACTTCAAGGTTGCAGGCACCAAGGACGGCATAACCGCCATTCAGATGGATATAAAGATAAAGGGCATTGATGAAGAGATTCTGACCCGCGCGCTTGCACAGGCACGCCGCGGCAGGCTGTTCATACTGGATAAGATGCTTGAAACCCTTGCGCAGCCCCGCGCGGAGCTTTCTCCCTATGCGCCCAGGGTGCTGCAGTTCAGCATCAATCCCGATAAGATCCGCGAAGTCATCGGCTCCGGCGGCAAGACCATCAATAAGATCATTGCCGATACCGGCGTGAAGATAGACATAAACGACGACGGCCGCGTGTTCATACTGTCTCCCGATCAGGAAGCCAGCGCCGCCGCAAAGAAGATGATAGACAATATCGTCAAGGACATAGAGGTTGGCGAAGTGTTCCTGGGCAAGGTAGTGAACATACTGCCCATAGGCGCTCAGGTGGAACTCAAGCCCGGCAAGAAGGGCCTTGTGCATATAAGCAAGCTTGCCAACAGGCGCGTTGAGAAGGTTGAGGACGTGGTGAGCTTAGGAGACGAAATACTCGTCCGCGTTATCGATATCAAGCCCGACGGCAAGATAGACCTGACCAGAAAGGGCCTGCTGCCTGAAGACAAGCAGAACTAAATAAAGAGATTAAAAGCTCCCTCGACGAGGGGGCTTTTTTAGTGCGTTTTTATTGCAATTCGACACTGTTCTACATTATAATAAACATAAGCGCCTACCCCGACGTGAAAAGGGGACGGTTGGCCACTTATCCTGACCTTACGATATACGTCAGGGGAAGGAGGTGACCACAATGATGACATGGGCTTTGTTCTTTACATGCGGCTCATTTATCGTTGGACTTCTCAGGTTGTTCTTGGCAACCTTGGAATTCGTAATGAAACTCCAAAAAAGGAAGTAACCGCTCCGAGTGCCAACTGTAGCGGTTACTATATCTAAGTAATTACTATGTGGCCAACCGTCTCCGGTAGGCGTGGTTTATGCTTATATTATATGCAAATCAGAACGAATATGCAAGTGGAAACTAAATAGTACAGTACCCAAAAGCTGTCCCCGCAAGCGGTGGAGCCTTTATGCGTTGGGCGTGTATGGGTCGCCGTTTATGCTCAGATGCCTCAGCGCGTCGCGGCACCTTAGGCGCACGTTCTCAGGCGCGGACGATATCGCGGCAAGAGGGCGGTGCAGCACCACGCGCGCGTCTGGGGCATATATCGCGCCAAGGCCGCGCCGTGCAAGCCTTAGGCACAGCTCCGCGTCCGCACCAACGGGCAGCAGCGGTTCGTATTGCGGCGCGTCAAAGCTTTCGTCAAAGCCTCCGCTTGAAAAATACATGTCCGCGCGCATGTACATGCATGCCCCGCTCAGCACGCTCACCGTGCGCACCGTATGCGTAAGGCGTTCGTTATCCGCGGGGTAGATTATTTTCCCGTCCTTGCTTATTGCCCCGCCTGCGGCTATCAGCGCCCCCTGCGGGCTTATCAGCATGCAGCCCGCCGCGGCAGCGCCCTCGCGTTCCCCTTGGGAGGATAGGGCGTAAAGCGTGTTCGGCTCAATAAGCTCCGCGTCGCGGCTTATGAAAAGCAGCGCATCGCCCATTGCCATGTCCGCACCGGCACGGCAAAGCGCGCTGAAGCCCGCCGTGCCGCTTTTTGCTATGCGCGCGGCCTTGTTCTTTTCAAGCAGGTCGTAATAGTTCAGCAGCCGCCCGTCCCCGCTGCCGCCGTCCGCGATTATTATTTCGTGGCGGTATGCCATGCAGCAGCGGTCTATGCTTTCAAGCAGCCTCCTGAGCGGTTCAAGCTCGTTAAGGCTGGGTATTATAATGGAAGTTAGCCGCGGTTCCCTGCGTGCGCGCACTATAAAGCTGCCCTGCCACAGCCCCGTGGATACGCTTTCCTCCCGCCGTTCGGCCTCAAGGTAGCTGCGTATGGCGGAAATGCCCGCGGCTGCGGGCGTTGCGGCGGGGGAGTGGTTTATTATCAGCGGCAGCGGAATATGCACTATTCGGCGGGCCTTTGCCATGCATCTCAGGCGGAATGCGTACTCCGCGCCCGCATCGTATTCGCCTTGCGGCGGGCAGCAGGCGGCGTATATTTCCCGCCGTATGGCAAGCAGCGCGCCGAACATATCATAGGACAGCGCGGTAACGCGGCTGAATTCGCATTTTTTGTGTTCTTCATAGGGCTTTTTGCCCTCCTGAATCAGTTCGTCCGCGTATATCATGTCCGGCTCGTACTCCGCGCGCTCCACTGCGTGCGCCATGCGGAAAAGCGCATCGGGATGCAGCGTATCGCCCGCGTGTATGCGCAGCGCATAGTCGTGCGGGAAGCTTTGCTCCGCCGCATCTTCCGCCCATTCGCCGTATGTTTGGGCGCGGAGCGAATCAAGCGTGGCGTTCATGTCCCGCCGCTTGCCGCCGGATATGCTCACTATAAAGCGGGGCTTTTTGGTAAATGCTGTTGTTGCTGTTTGTTCATTCATGCGCTTATTGTGCGCCGATAAAGTATATATTATCCGTTTGGGTGTGGAGTATATCCAACGCATGTGGTAAAATTGAATAAACCTAAATCAGGAGGAAAGAACGTATGGAACGCATACTGGTAATAAACCCCGGCTCAACGTCAACAAAGCTTGCCGTGTTCGATGGGGAAAAGGAGCTTTTCCGCACGAGCATAGAGCACGACCAGAAGGACACCGCGAAATTCCTTCGCGCAATAGATCAGCTTGATTTCCGCAAGGAATGCGTGCTGAATACGCTTAAAGAAAGGAATATACCGGTTGAATCGCTCAACTGCATAGTTTCCCGCGGAGGAATGTTCCCGCCGTGCAAGGTTGGGGCATATGAAGTGAATGCGGATATGCTCTCCTATGTAAACAGCGACCATATAGTTGGCGAGCATATTTCAAACGTTGGCTGCGCCGTGGCGGAGGCCATAGCAAGGCCGCTTGGCATACCGGCAATGGTATACGACTGCGTGGGCGTGGACGAAATGACGGATATTGCGCACATAAGCGGCATACCCGAACTCCCGCGCGAAAGCCGCGGCCATGCATTGAACACCCGCGCCATGGCAAGAAAATGCGCCGAGGAGATACTGCATAAGCCGTTTGAAGAATGCACGTTCATCGTGCAGCACCTTGGCGGCGGGGTAAGCGTTTGGCTGTTTGACAAGGGCCGCAGCATAGATATGTACAGCGACGACGATGCCGGCTTCGGCCCGGAGCGCTGCGGCGCGATACAGGTGGCGCCGCTGGTGGCGCTGTGCTGCAGCGGCAAATATACCGAAGCGCAGCTTGCAAAGATGGTGCGCGGCAACGCGGGGCTTAAGGCACACCTTGGCACAAGCGATGTGCGTGCGGTTGAAAAAATGATAGAGAGCGGCGATAAGCACGCGGAGCTTGTGTTCAACGCGATGGCGTATTCGCTTTCAAAGGGCATTGCTGCGCTTGCGGCGGCGGTGTGCGGCAAGGTGGATAGGATTATACTTACCGGCGGCGCGGCCCATTCAAAGCGGCTCAGCGGCGAAATAACGAAGCATGTAAGCTGGATTGCCCCCGTTGAGGTAATGGCGGGCGAATTTGAATTGGAAGCCCTTTGCGCGGGCGCGCTGAGGGTGCTGCGCGGGCAGGAAAAGCCCAACACATTCGTATGGAAACCGCAGGCGTAAGCACGGCTAAGCAGCGGCGCGGAGCAATGGCGGCAATGCTTTTGTTCATGCTGCTTTGCTATGTTTTGATACATGATCTGCTTGGAGGCACGCTGCTTGCGCATTGCCCGTGGGACAGCTATACACTTCAGGCGCAGGCGTGGCTTGAAGGGCGCACGGATTTGGGGCAGGACATAAGCTATCTTGAGCTTGCCATATACAACGGCAAATACTATGTTTCCTTTCCGCCGTTTCCAAGCGTTGTAATGCTGCCGTTCGTGCTTATATTCGGCACGGATACGCCGAATAACCTTATAATAATGATAATAACGCTGCTTATAGCCGCGGCGGCGTTTAAGCTTTGCGGCTATGCGGGCTATGGCGCTAATGACAGCGCGATACTGGGGCTTTTCATAACGTTCGGCAGCAACCTTATGTGGATGAGCACTATGGGCGGCGTGTGGTTTTTAGCGCAGAGCATTATGATGCTGTTGCTCCTTTTAGCGGCAATAGCTGCATATAAGGACAGGCAGGCGCTTGCGTATGCGCTGGTTGCGCTTTCGGTGGGCTGCCGCCCGTTCGCGGCGGTGGCGTTCGCGCCGCTTATGGCATGGTTCTATGCTAAAAACAGGCAGCGCGGCATGGGCAAGCTTACAGCGTTGTTCCGCCAATGGAAGGCATGGATACCGGTTGCGCTGATTGCGGCGACAATGATGTGGTATAACTATATCCGCTTTGACAATCCGCTTGAGTTCGGGCATAATTATCTGCCGGAATTTGTGGGCAGCGAGCATGGGCAGTTCGATATATATTATCTTAAGGATAATCTTCTCAAGCTGCTGTTTTACCCCGTGCGGATAAAGGAAGGGCTTACGCTTGACTATCCGTTCTTTGACGGGTTCATGTTCTATGTTGCAAATCCGCTGTTCATATTGTTCTTTGCCGCGGCGGCAAGGAACGTGCTGCGGCGCAGCGTAAATATGGTGCGCATTGCGCTCTCCGCGGCTATGGCGGTTATGCTCATCTGCCTTTGCTTGCATAAAACGCTTGGCGGGTGGCAGTTCGGCGCGCGCTACACATGCGACATGCTGCCTATGGCGCTTATGTATATGTGCCTGAGCGGCGGTGTAAAGCGGCTCAAGACATGGGAAAAGGGCGCGGCGGTGTTCGGCATTGCGTTCAATATATACGGCGCGCTTGCAATGACGTTTCTGTTCAACTAAAAATATAACTTAAAGGAGAAAAAACAAAATGGTAATCATCGAAATGGAAAACGGAGCAAAAATTAAAATAGAGCTTGACCGCACGGCCGCTCCGAACACCGTAAATAACTTTTTAAGCCTTGCAAACAAGGGCTTCTATAACGGCCTTATATTCCACCGCGTTATACCCGGCTTCATGATTCAGGGCGGCTGCCCGGACGGCACCGGCATGGGCGGCCCGGGATACAGCATAAAGGGCGAATTTGCCGCAAACGGCGTGAAAAATCCCATAAAGCATAAGCGCGGCGTAATATCCATGGCCCGCGCCATGAATCCGAACAGCGCAGGCAGCCAGTTCTTCATTATGCATCAGGATGCGCCGCACTTGGACGGGCAGTATGCCGCATTCGGCCACGTTGTGGAAGGGATGGAGCCTGTCGACGCGATAGCCGCCACGCCCACCAATTTCAGCGACAGGCCGCTTGACCCGCAGCGCATAAAGAGCATTACGCTTGTTGACGAGGGCGAGATCGTAGAACCCGAAAAAATGTAAGCCGAGCCTTGTGCCAAACATAGTTTACACAAAATTACCATCGGTTGACAAGAGCACACAAGCCCTAAAGGTTTGCTTTGGGCCGCTCCTGTGTTCTCGTCGCTTGAATTACCTCCAGTAGTTCTGCACTCCTCGGCATTGGATCGTCCTCAAAGCAATTCCTTTAGGGTCTTTGAGTTTTAGAAGCCAAGGAGTATGGCAGAGCAAGGAGGACGAATGCAGGAATACTGGAGGTATTTCCAGTGAGGACGACACAGCTATGCCGTGCTATTTGGCTCCTAAAACCTTGTGTGTCCTTGTCAACCGATGGTATTATTAAGGCAACACAGTTATCTATAAAAGCGTGTTAAACTGATATTGAAGGCAGGACAGGGTTGTTGTATAATATATTTTGTGTGAGGAATTGGCATTATGGAAGCTAAAGCGCAAAAATCCGGCACCAAAAAGGCGAGAAACAGGCGAAAGAACAGCTTTTCCCGCCCCAAAGCCATATCTAAAATAATATTGATAGCATTGGCCGCGCTGAGCATTGTTGCGGCCGTGCTGTATATTTTTCTGGGCAAGCCCGGCAAAGACGAAATTGAACAGGTTATTGACGACGGCACTATATTGCAGGGCATAACCGTGAATGGCGTGGACGTGGCGGGCATGAACTATAAGCAGGCCCGCGAAGCGGTGCTGCCCAGCGTTGAAGAGGATCTTCGCAGCATACACATTACGGTTTCGCATTCAACGAACATGTGGCTGCTGACCGCGGCGGACATTAGGCCGTCCAGCACGCTCGACGCGGCCATTACCGAGGCGCTGACATTGGGACGTGGCGGCACGGTGATAGAAAACGCCAAGGAGAAGGATGAGATAGCCCAAAGCGGGCGGGATATACCCGTTGCGTTCGTGCCGAATGAAGCCGCGCTTAAGGTTCGCCTTGCGGAAATCGGCGGCGTGCTCGATTCCGAACCCGCTGAGCCGTATGCGGTTGCCGTATCATCCTCAGCGGAGCCGGAGTTCATCTTCCATGAAGGCGTGGACGGCTATATGCTCGATGAGGATGCGCTGTATCAAAACATAGCCTCGCTGCTGAGCGCGGGTCAGCTGAAGGCCACGCTTGAGCCGGAGCTTGAATACACAAAGCCGCAAATGACAATAGACGACGTGAAGGCGCATACAAAGCCGGTGTCCTCGTTCCAAACCTCGTTCGGCGGCAGCCGCGCCGCGCGGGACGAAAAGCGCGTTGGCAACATACAGAAGGCGTGCACGCTGCTCAACGGCATGAAGGTTGAAAACGGAACCGAGTTCAATTTCAATGCATACATAGGCCCCCGTACAGAGGCGGGAGGCTGGCCGCTCGCGCCGGGCATAGTCAACGGCAACCAATATGAGGATCAGCCCGGCGGCGGCATATGCCAGGTGTCCACAACCATGTATAATGCGCTCCTTTGCGCAGGGGCCAGCATGCAGCGCGGCTCCACGCTTGAGGATATACTTTCGCAAAATATAAAGGGCATATCCATAACCGAGCGCAAGCACCATTCCTGGCCGTCAAGCTACGTTGACACCGGCCTTGACTCAACCGTTACAGGCACTGTTGAATCCGGCAAAAGCCTTAATTTTGTCAATAATACGGGCTATCCAGTATATGTATTCGCCTATTGCGATCAGGTGAATTACACCGTTACCGTGTATGTTTACGGCGATCCGCTTGAGGAGGGCGTAACGTACAAGACCCGCGGCGTTATAGACGAAGTGATAGAGCCGGGCGAAACCATAATAAATTACGATACAACAAAGCCCGCAACATACAGCGAGGTGACCATAAAGGCCCGCAAAGGCTATAAGGCCACGGCGTATCGCGACAAATATGTGAACGGCGAACTTGTGCCGGACGCGACCGAAAAGCTTTACAGCGAAACATACAACGCCGTTACCGGGCAAAAAACAGTGGGCACCGGCGGGGCGCAGCCGCCGACCACCTAAGCGCGAATAATATTTTTCAAAGGGAACACCTTTGGGATAATACAAGCAGTACAAGCACAATAATTCAGGAGGAACACATCAAATGAAGTTTTCGAGCAAAATCGAAAAATGCAACCTTTCCCCTATCCGCAAGTTCTATCCTTATCAGGTAGAATGCGCCAAGAGGGGTGTAAAGATCTATCATCTCAATATCGGCCAGCCCGATATAGCCACGCCCCCGGCGTATTTTGACGCCGTGCGTGATTTCAAGCTTCCGGTGCTCGAATACGCTCCCTCCCCCGGAATACCCGACATGATAAAGGCCGTTCAGGGTTATTACGATAATCTGGGCATACATTATGCCACCAACGACATTTTCGTGACCACCGGCGGCAGCGAAGCGCTGACCATCGCGCTCAACTGCATACTGGATGACGGCGACGAAATAATAATCCCCGAACCGTTCTATCCCAATTACAATACCTTCGTCCGTGCCACCGGCGCCACCATCCGTCCGCTGACCACCCATGCGGAGGAAGGCTATAAGTTCGCCATCCGCGAGCGCATAGAGCCGCTGATAAACGAACACACCCGCGCCATACTGTTCACTAACCCCGGCAACCCCACCGGCACCGTGCTCACTCCCGAAGAGCTCAGGCTCATGGCGGACATTGCCAAGGAGCATAATTTGTTCCTGATAGGCGACGAAGTGTACCGCGAGTTTGTCTATGGCGGCGAGCCGCTGGAGACCATCGGCCAGTTCGAGGATATCAACGAAAACGCCATAATAATCGACTCCGTATCCAAGCGCTTCAGCGCCTGCGGAGCCCGTATAGGCTGCATGATAACCCGCAACAAGGAACTGCAGCAGAACGCCATGAAGTTCTGCCAGGCCCGCCTGAGCGTTGCCACGCTTGACCAGGTTGCTTCCGCCGCGCTGTACACCGTTGGCAGCGAATACTTCAACGACGTGCGCGATGAATACCGCCGCCGCCGCGATACCATTTACCGCAAGCTGCTGGAGATCCCCGGCGTGGTCTGCAAGGAGCCTAAGGGCGCGTTCTATGTAATGGCCAAGCTGCCCGTTGACGATACCGATAAGTTCCAGACCTGGCTGCTTACCGAGTTCAGCGACAATAACGAAACCGTTATGTATGCCCCCGGCAACGGCTTCTATGCCACCCCCGGCCACGGCGTGAACGAAGTGCGCTTGGCTTACGTTCTCAAGTGCGAGGATATAGAGCGCGCAATGGATCTGCTGGCAAAGGCCATCAAGCAGTACAACGAGCTGAACAAATAAACAAAGGCTTATATGCAAAAGGGACGGGTTGCCGCCCCTTTTTGCGTTATGCGGCAACCTTTATGCGGCATGAAACGTTTATATAACAGAAGGGAAAAGGAGGAAGGATCATGAAAAGATTTGCCGCGTTTATACTTGCAGCGGGTATGCTGCTGTGCTTAGGCTGCGCGGACGGCAACGTAATAAGCTGCCCTGCGGGCGATGGGAGCGCAAGGGGCAATGCCGCGCCGACCCAGCTTAATAAGGTTGAAAACGTGAGGGTGTTGAGCTTTGAAAAATGGAGCGAGCAGCGCGAAGCGATGGGCGTTGACGAAAGCACATACGGCGCCATGGCCGCGTTTGCCGCAAAAAGCGCGGGCAAGGTGCTGAACGGGACGGACAAAAACGCCAACTATTCGCCGTTCAGCCTTTATTATGCGCTGGCTATGGCGGCGCAGGGCGCAAAGGGCAAAACCGCAGAAGAAATGCTGAATTTGCTTGGCATGAGCGATGCAAATACGCTTGCAGAGCAGTGCGGCAATTTGTACCGCATGATAGCATCGCGCGAACGCGACGGCAAGGCGGAGCTTATGCTGGCGGATTCGCTTTGGCTGAGCGATAATTACGACGGCGCAAAGGTGAATTACAATCAGGATTTTCTTGATGTTTGCGCAAAGCAATTCTATGCGGAGGTATTCGGCGCGGACTTTACCGGCCAAAAAACCGCCGACGCCATGACCAAATGGATAAAGGAAAAGACCAACGGCACGCTTGCGCCCGAAATGGAGCTTGACCCGGAAACGATGCTTAGCATTATAAATACGCTGTACCTGAAGGACGAATGGACGGACAGGTTTGATAAGAACAGCACCGCGGACGGCACATTCACCAAGGCAAACGGCGAAAAGGTGACGTGCAGCTTTATGAACGCCATAAAGAATCAGGGCTTTATGCGCGGGGAAAACTACACCGCATCCATGGTAAGCATGAAGAACTTCGGCTCAATGTGGTTCATATTGCCGGATGAGGGCGTAAGCACGGACGATATACTCTCCTCCCCCGAAACGCTTGAGGAGATACTCGCCGGCGAAACCAACGGATACGGCATGGTAACGTTCAGCATACCCAAGTTTGAATTTACGTCCAAGTTCAATCTTAAGGAGGCGCTCAAGTCGCTCGGCATAAACGAAGCGTTTGATTCGGAAGCCGATTTTTCGGGCATAAGCGACCGCGCTGCGTTCATATCCGCCGTTAAGCAGGAAACCTACATTGCCATAGACGAAAAAGGCGTGGAGGCGAGCGCGTTTACGCAGATAGATTATTGCGGCGCGGGAATGCCGCAGGACAATGCGGAGCTGATACTCGACCGCCCATTCATATATATCATCAAAGGCAGCGCGCCGCTGTTTATGGGCGTTATAAACGACCCGAGCGCGAACTGAGCCAAAACCGAATACCAAAGCGAATGCCGCTTGCCCGATACATGGGCGGGCGGCTTTTTTGCGCCGTTTTGCATATATGCACCGGAATGTATAAAAATTCATAATATACAGCGAATATGCACAAAAAATAATAAAAAGTGCAAAAATATGCAAAAATATGGTTGACAAAAGTATTTTTATGCAGTATATTATCGCCATAACAAACGACTTCAAATTTTTAGGAGGATATATATTATGAAGAAGATTATGGTTATCGCGCTCGCGCTGATAATGATGCTCAGCTGCATCGCCTGCGCCAACAACGCCGCTGATAACAGCGCCGCCAACGGCAGCGATGAAACACCCGTGCTGAAGGTTGCCCTTTCCCCGGACTATGCGCCGATGGAATTTGTGGACACCGCCAAGGAAGGCCAGGAGCAGTTCGTCGGTTTCGACGTAACGCTTGCAAAGCACATTGCCGAGCAGCTTGGCATGAAGCTTGAAATAGAGCCGATGAGCTTTGATGCGTGCCAGGTTGCTGTGCAGATGGGCAACGTTGACCTTGGCATTTCCGGTTTCAGCTGGACCGCGGAGCGCGCGGAAAACTACCTGATCTCCGATTACTATATTGCCGGCGATAACGAAACCAAGCAGACCATAATAGTTGCCGCAGACAAGGCCGGACAGTACACCAAGGCCGAGGATTTCGCCGGAATGAAGATAGGCGCGCAGGCTGCAAGCCTTCAGGAGCTGCTCTGCAACGAGGCCCTGCCAGAGGACACCACCGTTGAGCTTTTCAAGGATATAAACGTTGCGGTAGTTGCCCTGCAGACCGGCAAGGTGGACGGCGTGGCCGTTGCGGACGGCAATGCGGAAGCCATAATGGCCAACAATCAGGACATAGGCAAATCCGGCTTCTTCTTTGATGTTGACCCCAAGTATGAGAACAACGTTATACTGCTCAACAAGAAGGATGAGGAACTGCTCAAGAAGGTAAACGAAATACTTGCGGACTGCATGGCGAACGATATGTACACCGGCTGGTACGAGGATGCCAAGAAGCTGGCCGGTATAGACACCGCGCAGGAAATTTCCTACACCGATGACGGCAAGGCTCAGTAAGCCAAAGTAAAACGAATACACAGCACGGCGGGGAACGCCCCGCCGCGCTTTTACGCCCGAATGGGGCCAATAAACAAAAGGAGATACGGCATTGGATCTGGTCGATTTTTTTGAGAAATTTATTAAGATAGTAACGCGCTATTGGGACGTGTTCCTCATTAAGGGGCTCAGCACCACGCTTGCGCTTTCGGCAATCGCCGTATTCTTCGGCGCAATAATAGGCACGCTGCTCGCCTTCGGCAAAATGGGCAAAAGCCGCATACTGCGCGGCATAATAACGGCGTATGTGGAAATAATCCGCGGCACGCCAAGCCTTTTGCAGGTATATGTCGGTTACTTCGTTGTGCCGCTGCTGCTGCCCTCGCTGAACGTAAGCACATATGCAAGCGTTGCAATAGCGCTCACGATAAACAGCTCCGCCTATGTGTCGGAAGTTATCCGCAGCGGCATACAGGCCGTTGATAAGGGGCAGACGGAGGCCGCAAGGAGCCTTGGCCTCACCCAGTCGCAGGCAATGATAAAGGTGGTTCTGCCGCAGGCGGTGAAAAACATTCTGCCCGCGCTCGGCAACGAATTTATAACCATAATCAAGGAAACCTCGCTTGCATCCACGTTCTTCGTGGGCGATTTGATGACAAGCTACTTAACCGTCAACGGCAAGGAGTTTCTGCCGCTGCAATGCCTGCTGATAGTCGGCATAATCTATTTCATTTTAACGTTTATACTCGGCCGCGGCGTAAGCGCGCTCGAAAGGAGACTGAGCCATGATTAAGGTAACGGATCTGCATAAAAGCTTCGGCAAGCTGCTGGTGCTCAACGGAGTTACGGAGCATATAAAAAAGGGCGAAGCCGTGTCCATAATAGGCCCCAGCGGCAGCGGCAAAAGCACGTTCCTGCGCTGCCTTAATCTGCTGGAGATGCCGGACAGCGGCACGGTGGAGTTTGAAGGGCATGTGCTCAACCAAAAGGGCGTGGACATAAACCAATACCGCCGCAGGATGGGCATGGTGTTCCAAAGCTTCAACGTTTTCCCGCACATGAGCTGCATAGATAATATCACAATGGCTCCCGTGCTGCAAAAGCTGAAAACCAAGGAGGAAGCCACCGCGCAGGCGGAGGAGCTGCTGCACAAGGTTGGCCTTTACGAAAAGCGCAACGAGCATCCCAATAAGCTTTCCGGCGGGCAGAAGCAGCGCCTTGCAATAGTGCGCTCGCTCGCCATGGAACCGGACGTGATGCTGTTCGATGAACCTACAAGCGCCCTTGACCCGGAAATGGTGGGCGAGGTGCTCAGCGTTATACGCGATCTTGTAAAGGGCGGCATGACCACCGTTATAGTATCGCACGAAATGGGCTTTGCGCGCGAAATATCCGACCGCGTGCTGTTCATGGACGGCGGCAACATAATGGAGCGCGGCACGCCGGAAGAAATATTCCAGCATCCTCAGAACCCCAGAACAAAGGATTTCCTTGCAAAGGTGCTGTAAGCCTCCCATATTACGGCACAGCCTCCGCATTTACATCATGCGGAGGCTTTTGATTTAGCGCGAAATGTGTTCAAACGCCGTGTCTAACGCGGCGTCATGCGGCCCGTATGGCGCGGATACGGCAACATGCGGCGCTATGCCGCGGCCTATGAACTCCGTCCCGTCAAGCAGCGCATAGCGCACGGAGCATATCCTTGCCATGCCGCCAATGCTAAGCCTAAGCAGCAGCGGCGTGCCGGTGGTGCCGCAGGTGGGCTCGCCTATAAGTACGGCGCGGTTATTGCTTTTGAACATGGCGACTATGTCCTCCGCGGCGGATATTGTGCAGCGGGAGGTCAATACAGCCAAAGGCCCGTGATACAGCGCCTTATGGTCAGGTGCGCCGTATGTGTCAACATAATGCTCGCAGTTCTGCTTTTGCCATATTACGCGGCTTTGTTCTGCCTCCTCGCGGCCGCAAAGCCCCTGTTCGATATATTTTTCTATCGTTTGGGGTGAACATATGCCAACAAGCTGGCTTGCGGAGGCAAGGTCTATGCCTTTAGTCAGGCGCGTGCGCTTTTGACTGCCGTGAAATTCGCCGTCTATGAACAGCTCCGCCACTTTTCCGCCGTACATGGTCATGCCGCCTATGTTCGCGCGCATGTCCAGCACCACGCCCGCGGGGGAATGCTTGGCTATCGCAGCGCATATTTCGTCCGCAGCTTTATCGTAAAGGCAGTCGTCCCATTTGACGTATAGTATATTGCCGCTGTACAGGCGCATTTCAAGCTTGCCTTCGCCTGTGCGGGCAAATGCGCGGCTTGCCGCGGGAGCGGGAGCGGGCTGCATTGCGCTTTGCGCTTCAGCCAAGTCGAACTCAGCTTCGCCGTTTGCGGTTTTCAGCACGTTGCCGGTTTTGCTAAGAAACAAGGGCAGCAGCGTGCTCATGCGCGAAGGATAGATAAAGTTGCCAACGTGGTATGCGTATGGGTACAGCGCTGCCGCAATATCGTCCATGCTTTTGCCGTTTATGCTTATTATCTCCGCGCCAATATGCGCGCTCAGCGCTTCGTTCGCGCCGCCGATGTGCCATTTCCCGCCCGCATAATCCGGCTCGAACGGCAAATAGCCTATTCCGTCGCGGAAGGCCCTCGGCGGGATATAGTCCGTATGCCCATCCTCAAGCAGGTTCAAAAATTCGCACAGCAGCAGCTGCGCCTCCTTTTCATCCTTAGCTGCCAGCGCACGCGGCAAAAACGCGCCGAACGCCCCGTCCCAGTCAATAGAAATGCTGCCGAACGCGGGGAACATTTCGTCCGCGTATTTCCATACCGATGCAATGTCGTTTACCAATGCGTAGTTATCCATGCATATCACCTCTATTTTTCATTATGATGATATGCGCTTCTCGGTTTGCGTTCAAGTCTGGTAATTATGTTTTAGATGTGCTATAATAATACCAGCAAAAAGGAAGCCGATTTTGGGCATAAAAAAACTCCGGATGACCGGAGCTTTTATTTTTATTATTTACACATTGAAGCGGAATACCACCACGTCGCCGTCCTGCATAACGTAATCCTTGCCTTCGCTGCGGATAAGGCCCTTTTCCTTGCAGGCGGTCATGCTGCCAAGCTCCTTCAGCGTTTCAAACGGAACAACCTCCGCCCGTATAAAGCCGCGCTCAAAGTCCGTATGAATCTTGCCTGCGGCCTGCGGCGCCTTTGTGCCGCGCTCTATCGTCCATGCGCGCACTTCCTTAGGCCCCGCTGTCAGGTAGCTTATAAGCCCAAGCAGCTTGTAGCACGCCTTTACCAGCTTATCAAGGCCGCTTTCGCCAATGCCCAGTTCTTCAATAAACGCCTGCTTTTCTTCGGGCGAAAGCTCGGCAATTTCCTCCTCCACCTGCGCGCATATGGTTATGACCTCCGCGTTTTCGTTCGCCACAGCCTTCTTCAGCGCGTCCACAAGCGCGTTGTCCGCCTTGCCTATGTCGTTTTCTGAAATATTGGCGGCGTAAATAACTGGCTTCGTGGTCAAAAGGAACATACCCCTGAGCATCTCCTTCTCCTTTTCGTCTGCCTGCATGGTGCGTATAGGCTTGCCCGCTTCAAGGTGCGCCTTCGCCCGCTCCAGCAGTTCAACCTCGCCCATAAGCTGCTTGTCTCCCTTGGCGGCCTTGCGGGTGCGGTCTATGCGCTTTTCAACCGTTTCAAGGTCGGCAAATATAAGCTCTATGCCTATTGTTTCAACGTCTCGCGCCGGATCGACGGAACCATCAACATGCACTATGTTTTCATCCTCAAAGCAGCGCACAACGTGAACAATCGCGTCAACCTCGCGTATATGCGAAAGGAACTTGTTGCCAAGGCCCTCGCCCTTGTATGCGCCGCGCACAAGGCCGGCTATATCCACAAATTCTATGGTTGTGGGCGTATATTTTTCGGGATTGTACATTTCTGCCAGCACGTCCAGCCGCTCGTCCGGCACGGCGACGGAGCCAACGTTTGGCTCTATCGTGCAGAAAGGATAGTTGGCCGCCTGCGCACCGGCCTTGGTTATTGCATTGAACAGCGTGCTTTTGCCAACGTTTGGCAGACCCACCACACCAAGCTTCATATATGTGTCTCTCCTAAAAATCTATTTTATATCATTATAGATTCCGCGGCGTCCCTTGTCAAATGCCGCTGTAAAAGGTATACTTATAACTGTATAATTTGTCGTTAAGGAGGCAGCCGCTATGCGCGAACGGGTAGAACAATATATCTTGCAGCATGAACTCATCTCTCCGGGCGACAAGGTGCTTATCGGTTTAAGCGGCGGTGGGGACAGCGTGGCATTGCTGCACATATTAAAATCGCTTTGCACGCGGCTTGATTTTACAATATGCGCGGCGCACCTTAACCACGGCATACGCGGGGAGGCGGCGCATGAGGACGCCGAATTTGTGCATGACCTTTGCGATTTTTACGGCATACGGGCATACGGCGGCTATGCGGATATTCCGCGCCTTGCGCGGCAGCGGGGCGAAACGCTGGAGCAGGCCGGGCGTATGCTGCGCTATGACTTTCTGGAGGAAGCAAAGGCGTTTTTCGGCGCGGATAAGATCGCCGTGGCGCACCATATGGACGATCAGGCGGAAAGCATACTGCTGCACCTTGTGCGCGGCAGCGGGCTGAGGGGGCTTTGCGGCATGGCGCCCAGGCGTGGGGACATAATAAGGCCGCTGCTGTGCCTTAGCAAGGCGGAGATAGAAAGCTACCTTACTAATGAGAATCTTCCCTATTGCACGGATGCAACCAACTTTATTGCCGAAGGTACGCGCAACAAACTGCGCCTTGAAACAATACCCTACCTTAAGCGGGACTTTAACCCGCGCCTTGTGGAAAGCCTTTGCGCCATGGGCGAAATGCTCAGCGAAGATGAAAGCTACCTTTGCCAAATAGCCGAAAGGGAACTGAACGCGGCAAGGCGGGAAGGCGGATTCGACAGGGCGGCGCTGAATAAGCTGCCCCGGCCGATTTTAAGCCGCTGCATACGCGCGGCGCTGAACGAAATAGGCGCGCTTACGGACGCGGAGCGCGGGCATATAGATTCAATAATAAGGCTCCTTTCAGCCCGCACAGGCGCAAGGATAGAAATACCGGGCGCGGACGTATGGACAAGCTATGAACTGATATGCTTCGGGCATTACATAAAGCAGACGGGCGAATGGGAGCAGCCGCTCTGCCTGAACGGCGAAACGGATACCGAGGCGGGAACATACCGCGTTGCAAAATGCGCCGTGACGGACAGGCCGCGCGACAGATACTCCGCCTGCATAGATGCGGACAAGCTGCCAGCGGATACGCTCATCCGGCAAAGGAGAGCGGGGGACAGGTTCCATAGAATAAACGCCCCCGGCAGCAAAAAGCTGAAGGATGCGTATATAGACGCAAAGCTGCCGCGGGAGAAGCGGGACCTTGCGCTGATAGCTTCCGGCAGGGATGTGCTGTTCGCGCCGGGGCTTGGCGCGGCGGAGAGCATAAAGCTGAACGTTAACAGCAAAAACGCTGTTAAAATAGAATTCATACAAGAATAAAACTGACCCGAACCGGGCCAAAGAAGGGGTAATGCAGCAATGATAAACGAAATGGAAAAAGACGTAGCACGCGTATTGATAAGCGAAGAACAGATCCGCCAGCGCGTTAAGGAGATGGGCGCGCAGATATCCGAAGACTACGCGGGCAAGGACGTTGTGCTCCTTTGCATACTTAAGGGCGCGGTGCAGTTCTTTTCCGATCTTTCCCGCCAGATGACCTGCAATCTTGAAATGGACTTCATGTCCATATCCAGCTACGGCAACGGCACGCGCACTTCCGGCATAGTTCGCATTTCAAAGGACATGGATCTTTCTATAACCGGCCGCCATGTGCTTATAGTTGAGGATATTATGGACAGCGGCCTTACCCTTAACCACCTGACCAACATATTGAAAACCCGCCAGCCCGCAAGCCTTAGGATAGCCTGCCTGCTCGATAAGCCCGAAAGGCGCGAATGTGCCATATCGCCGGACTATGTTGGCTTTGTTATACCAAACGAATTCGTAATAGGTTACGGCCTTGATTACATGGGCCATTTCCGCAATCTGCCCTACGTCGGCGTTAAAAATACCGACAATATGTAATTGAATTTGGCTTTTTGCCCCGCGCAGGGCATAGAGGGGGCGCGGCGGCAAATATAAATACAAATATTTATTATTATGCGGAGGTACGCTATGACGGAGCGAGAACTGAAACTACTTCAGCAGATGGCGCGCGAATACCCAACGGTGCAGGCGGCAAGCGCCGAAATAATCAATCTTACCGCAATACTCAATCTGCCCAAGGGCACGGAGCATTTCATGAGCGATATACACGGCGAGCATGAAGCGTTTCTGCATATATTGAACAACGGCTCCGGCGCCGTGGCGGAAAAGATACAAAGCGCGCTGGGGGACAGCCTTACCCTGAGCGAAAGGCGCAGCCTGGCGGCGCTGATATATTACCCCAAGGAAAAGCTGAGGGAGGTCAAACGCGCCGAGACGGACATGGAGGATTGGTACAGGGTAACGCTCAAGCGGCTCATTTCCGTCTGCCGCCAGTGTACCACCAAGTATTCCCGCTCAAAGGTAAGGAAGGCGCTGCCAAGGGAGTATGCCTACATAATGGAGGAAATGCTCAATACCGGCGGCACGCCCAACAAGGAGCGCTATTATGACCATATAATCCGCGCAATAGTCGATACGGGCAGCGCGGATACCATGATAGAAGAAATGGCCACGCTTATAAAGCGCATGACCGTTGACGAATTGCATATCGTTGGCGACATATTCGACCGCGGACCCCATGCGGACGTTATACTCGACCATCTTATGACGCACCATCATGTGGACGTGCAGTGGGGCAATCACGATGTGCTTTGGATGGGCGCGGCGGCGGGCAGCCCCGTGTGCGTTGCAACGGCGGTAAAAAACTGCGTGCAGTATGATAATCTTGACATGCTGGAAAATTCATACGGCATAAATCTTTTGCCGCTTGCCGTGTTCTCTACCGAACGCTATGGCGATGCGCACGTTTTCGCCCCGAGGAAGCTGCCGGAGGAGCCCTTCAAGCCGCGCGATACGGAACTTTATTCCCGCATGCATAAGGCCATAAGCGTAATTATGTATAAGCTTGAGGGCCAGCTTGTGCACCGCCGCAGGGAATACGGCATGGAGGATAGGGACATGATGAGCCGCGTCAACTGGGGCGCGGGCACAATAAATATAGATGGCACGGATTATCCCCTGCGCGATACGGACTTCCCCACCGTTTACCCCAACGATCCCACCAAGCTGAGCGAGGAGGAGGCCGCGCTGATGGAGCAGCTTTGCGCCGCATTCATGCACAGCGAAAAGCTTCAGGCGCACGCGCGTTTCCTCTGCTCCGCGGGTTCATTGTACTTAAAGCGCAACGGCAATCTGCTTTTCCATGGGTGCGTGCCCTGCAACAGGGACGGCAGCTTCATGGAATTTGAAGTCGGCAAGGCCGTAACGCTTTCAGGCAAGGCGTATTTTGATTATGCCGACCGCCTTGCGCGGCAGGGCTTGCTTGCGCCGGAGGGCAGCGAGGAACGCGAGGAAGGGCGCGACTATCTTTGGTACCTTTGGTGCGGCAGGAATTCGCCCGTGTTCGGCCGCGACCATATTGCCACGTTTGAGCGCGCGCTTATTGAGGACAAGGCAACATGGAAGGAACCCAAAAACCATTATTACAGCTATACGGACGAAGAGGAGTTCTGCCGAAAGATACTGCACTCCTTCGGCTGCGATAAGCCGTGGAGCCGCATAGTAAACGGCCACGTCCCCGTTAAGGCAAAGGAAGGCGAAAGCCCGCTCAAGGGTCACGGCAGGCTGGTTGTTATAGACGGCGGCTTCTGCCGCGCGTACCAAAGCCAAACCGGCATAGCGGGATACACAATGTTTTTCAATTCGCTGGGCATGCGGCTTGCCGCGCACGAACCGTTCACAAGCATTGAGGACGCCGTGAAAAACGGGCGCGACATAACGAGCCACACTTTCAACGTGGACGAACTTTCCCACCGCGTTATGGTTGCCGATATAGACACGGGGGAGGAGATACAGTCCCGCATAGACGACCTTATGAAGCTGCTTGAGGCATTCAGGGACGGCATAATAAAGGTCGATCAGGCCAAGGCAAAGCAGAGATAGGCGCACTATGCAGCAAAACAAGGGCTATATTATAATAAACGGCTTTCTTAGGGAGGAGAAGTTCTTCTCCCTTTATTCCGCGCTGAAGCAAAGCGCGGACAAAGCCGGGCTTCAGCTTGAGCTGAAAACGAACATAGAGCTGATGTGCGACATTGCATCCGGCAAAACCGTTGCGAACGAGGCTCTGCCGCCGTTTGCAATATTCTGGGATAAGGACGTTCGCCTTGCAAAAACGCTTGAGGTGGCGGGGATGAAGCTGTTCAATAGCGCAAGCGCGATAGAACTTTGCGATGATAAATCCCTTACGCATATAGCGCTTATGAACCGCGTGCCGCAGCCCAAAACCGTGCTTATACCGCTCACGTTCCCGCGCGTTGGGTACACGGACTGTACATTTCTTGAAAAAATTGCTGCTTATCTTGGCTTCCCGTTCGTTATCAAGCAATGCTTCGGCTCCTTCGGCGCGGGCGTTTACCTTGCCCGCAATATGGAGGAAGCCCATGCCGCGCTTATGAAAACGGCAGGCGGCGCGGCGATAGCGCAGCAATACATAGCATCAAGCTTTGCGCGGGACATACGGGCGTATATCGTGGGCGATAAGGTTGCCACGGCGATGCTAAGGCACAACGAATCCGGAGATTTCCGCGCAAACGTTGCGCAGGGTGGCAAGGCGGATGCATACGCGCTGAATGAAGCACAGGCGGCGCTTGCCGTAAAAACGGCGCAGATACTCGGCTGCACGTTTGCAGGGGTGGATCTATTGTTTGGCGAAAACGGTGAAATGACCGTTTGCGAGGTCAATTCAAACGCGCACTTTGCCGGCATAAGCGCCGCAACGGGCGTGAACATTGCGGATAAAATAATAGAAGCTGTTACGCAGCGCATATAATTGCATAAAGCAGCAAAACCTCCGTATGATTGCGGCATACGGAGGTTTTATTAATTAACTAAGTCTCGGTTATTTCCTTACAGCTTTTTTAATGCCGAAGAAGGCAGACGCGGAAACGACAATGCCCATTGTGTTCAGGATAATATCGTTTATGTCAAGTGCCCTGCCGAAAACGGGCTGAAGCACCTCAATAACCGCAACCGTTATAATCCCTACAATAACGGATTTCTTCCATGTCGGCTCCTTTTGCGACAATGGATAAAGTATGCCGAAGGGTAGGAACATCAAAAAGTTGCCTATCGTTTCCCCGTTTAGGTTATTGAAAAAGTTCGGAACGATGTTAAAGCTGCCGCTGAACCAATATATGGTGATGCCGGAATACCTGTGATAAAACAGACTATACCAGAATATGCGCATTAAATCCAAGCCTATTACCAAACATATAAGCCCCGTGATATAGCAAACAAAAACGCATGAGAATATTTTCCTGCTTACAGGCGATTCTTGGTCCTTCATGAACCTTATTATGCTGTATATTATGCCAACTATCAGCGCAAAGGGCAATGCTTCCAAAAAATAGCCGATGTAGGTAGCAAAAAAGAAATATTGAAAATTCATGCTCTCGGGAAAATACATAACACGCTCCTTGTCAGCTGATGGTAAACCAAGTATAGCAACAAATTATGAACAAATCTACCGTTTGCATAGTAAAAGCCCGGGCGTTTTCGCCCGGGCATTGAATAGCTGTGCTTTGGTTTTGCTTATATAAGGCTTTTGCCCGTCATTTCACTTGGCTGGGGCAGGCCCATCAGCTTCAGCATTGTGGGGGCAACGTCCGAAAGCTTGCCGCCTTCGCGGAGCGCAGCGCCTTTATGCGCGGGGTCGATTAGTATAAGCGGCACGGGGCTTGTGGTATGCGCTGTAAAGGGCGTGCCGTCCTCCTCCGCCATCAGCTCGCAGTTGCCGTGGTCCGCCGTAAGTATGGCGCGGCCGCCGTTTTTAAGTATTGCGTCTATCACGCGCGCTGCGCATTCGTCAACGGTATGCACCGCCTTTACCGCCGCGTCCATAACGCCCGTGTGGCCTACCATGTCGGGATTGGCAAAGTTGAGTATCATCATGTCGTACTTGCCGCTGTTTATGCGCTTGACGGCCTCCTCCGTGACCTCATATGCGCTCATTTCGGGTTTAAGGTCATATGTGGCCACCTTGGGGGAGGGGATAAGCGCCCTGTCCTCGCCGGGATTGGGGGCCTCCACGCCGCCGTTGAAGAAGAACGTAACGTGCGCGTACTTCTCCGTTTCAGCTATCCTCAGCTGCGTAAGCCCATGCGCGGACACGTATTCGCCAAGCGTATTCGTAAGCGTTTCCGGCTTGAATGCAACCGCAAGCTTATCCTCAAACGTTTTGTCGTACTGTGTCATGGAAACATAGCAAAGCGGGAAGCAGCCGTTTCGCCTTTCAAAGCCCGTGAAATCATCGAAAAGGTATGCGCGGGTAATCTCGCGCGCCCTGTCCGGACGGAAGTTGAAGAATATAACGCTGTCGTTCGCTTCAACCTTGGCTACCGGCGCGCCGTTTTCGGTTATGACCACAGGCACGACGAATTCATCCGTAACGCCCGCGTCATAGGAAGCCTGCATTGCCTTCACGGGGTCTGCCGCGTATACGCCTTCGCCGTATGTCATTGCGGCATAGGCCTTTTCAACGCGCTCGAAGCGGTTGTCCCTGTCCATTGCATAGTAGCGGCCCATTACGGTTGCAATCTTGCCGCAGCCAAGCTCGTTCAGCTTGGATTGAAGCTGCTCAATGTATCCCTTACCGCTTTCGGGCGGAACGTCGCGCCCGTCCATAAAGCAATGCACATACACCTTTTCAAGCCCCTTTTGCTTAGCAAGCTTTATAAGGGAATAAAGGTGGCTAAGGTGGCTATGCACGCCGCCATCGGAGCACAGGCCGAAAAGGTGCAGCTTTGTGCCGCGCTGCTTGCAGCTGTCCATGGCCGCATTGAACGCGGGATTTTCAAAAAAGTCGCCGTCCTGTATTGACTTGGTTATGCGCGTAAGCTCCTGGTAAACTATCCTGCCCGCGCCAAGGTTAAGATGGCCAACCTCGCTGTTGCCCATTTGCCCTTCCGGCAGGCCGACGGCAAGGCCGCTTGCGGCTATCTGCGTATGCGGATATTCGTTCCAAAGCTTTGTTATGTTCTTCACGCCGTCCGTCTTTACGGCGTTATATTTGCTCTCCTCCCTTATGCCGAAGCCGTCCAGGATTATGAGCGCAGTCATTTTCTTCATAACCGTATAGTCCTTTTTATTTATCGTAATGCACTATGGCGGCAAAATCGTTCGCCTTCAGGCTCGCACCGCCTATAAGGCCGCCGTCTATTTCGCTCATGGCCATAAGCTCCTTGGCGTTCTGCGGCTTCATGCTGCCGCCGTACTGTATGCGCATTTTATCCGCCGCCGCGCCGAACATGCGGCGTACCTCGGCGCGGATAACGGCTATTGTATCGTTTGCCTGTTCGCTTGTGGCTGTGCGGCCCGTGCCTATTGCCCATATGGGTTCATATGCAAGCACTATGCGCTCCGCGTCCGCCTCGCTCATGCCGCAAAGGGCCTTGTTTACCTGCGCGGATACTATTTCATTTGTGCTGCCGCTTTCGCGCTGCTCCAGCGTTTCGCCAACGCATATTATGGGCGTTATGTCCGCCGCAAGCGCCGCGCGGGCGCGCTTATTCACGGTTTCGTCCGTTTCTCCGAAGTATTGCCTGCGCTCGCTGTGGCCAACTATAACGTATTCGACGCCAAGCTCTTTGAGCATGGCTGTGCTTACTTCGCCGGTGTATGCGCCGCTCTTTTCCCAATGCACGTTCTGCGCGCCAAGGCGAATTTCGCTCCCGCAAAGCGCGTCCTTTGCCGCGGCAAGGCAGCACGCGGGCGGGCAGACCACCACGTCGCACGCTTCGTTTGCAATCAGCGGCTTAAGTTCGCCTATCAGCTTCGCCGTTTCGCTCGGCGTCATGTTCATTTTCCAGTTTCCGGCTATTATCGGCTTTCTCATAAAATTGAGCCTACCTTTCAATAAACTTATTTGTCGTTCAGCGCGGCTACGCCGGGCAGAACTTTACCTTCCAGAAATTCAAGGCTTGCGCCGCCGCCGGTGGAAATATGGGTCATCTTGTCCGCATAGCCAAGCTTCTTCACGGCGCTTGCGCTGTCGCCGCCGCCTATTATGGTGGTGCCGCCGCACTCTGCGCAGGCCTTTGCCACGGCTTCGGTACCCTTGGCAAATTCGGGGAATTCAAACACGCCCATTGGCCCGTTCCAAATAACGGTCTTTGCGTTCTTGATTTCGGCGGCGAACAGCTCGCGCGTTTTTTCGCCTATGTCAAGCCCCTGCCAGCCGGCGGGAATTGCATTCGCGGCAACGGTCATATGCTCCGCATCGGCGGCAAATGCCTTTGCAACCACCGTGTCAACGGGCAGCAGCAGCTTAACGCCCTTTTCCTTTGCGGTTTCCATAAGCTGCTTGGCTAAGTCTATGCTTTCCGCATCCAGCAGGGAATCGCCTATTTCGTAGCCCATGGCCTTGAAGAAGGTGTATGCCATGCCGCCGCCTATAAGCAGCGTGTCGCACTTGTTGAGCAGGTTGGTTATAACGCCTATCTTGTCCGCAACCTTTGCGCCGCCCAGTATCGCCACGAACGGCCTTTCGGGGTTTTCAAGCGCGCCGCCCATTATGCTAAGTTCCTTGCCGATAAGGAAGCCCGCCACCGCCGGCAAATACGCCGCAACGCCCGCGGTTGACGCATGGGCGCGGTGCACGGTGCCGAAAGCATCGCTTACATAAATTTCCGCAAGAGAGGCCAGCTTCTTGGCAAATTCGGGGTCGTTCTTCTCCTCCTCCTTATGGAAACGGAGGTTTTCAAGCAGCAGTATCTCGCCATCCTTCAGCGCGGCGGCCTTCTGCTGCGCCTCTTCGCCTATGCAGTCGGACGCAAAATATATGTTCACATTGGGCAGCAGCTCCTTTAGCCGCTTTGCCACCGGCGCAAGGGAAAACTCCTTCTTCACTTCGCCCTTGGGGCGGCCGAGATGCGAGCAGAGTATTATCCGCGCGCCCTGCTCAAGCAGATAGTTTATCGTAGGCAGGCTGGCGGTTATGCGCTTATCATCGCTCACGTTTCCGTTTGCATCCAGCGGAACGTTGTAGTCCACGCGCACAAGCACGCGCTTGGAGCGCACGTCAACGTCTTTTACCGTCTTTTTCATAAGTAAGTCCTCCTTGTTTGTTGTGATCTAAATTTAAGGCCGAGGCCTATGCTTCCGCCTATATTTTAGCATATTATTACCGTAATGCAAATTCGTTAAATGTGCTTTTGCATTTTGTTCATGCTGTGTTATAATTTTAGATATGAAAAAGTTTTTTTTGCAGACCATTGCGGCAGTTGCCGCGCTTATGGCAATATTTATTCTTTCCGCCTGCGGGGCGAAGGACGAAACGCCTGCCCTTGCGGATGCGGCTGCGTCCGCTGCGCCGGAAGGCACGGCTGCGCCCGATGCGGAAGCTACGCCAGCAGCATACGGTGCTAATGCATCCGCCCGCGTTACCGCCACGGCGGCATATTCATATGCGGATGGCGATAAGACTAAGCTTTACGCCGCGGTGGAATACCAAAACGACGGGGATTGCCCGATAGCTGTTTCAAACGTGAAGCTTACCATCGCGGCCGCCGGCGTAAATGAAACGGTGGAATTTGTGCCGGAGCTGAGCGATTATATCGTGCTGCTGCCGGGGGAGACGGGATATATCGCCCGCTGGCTTGGCGAAACGACAATACCCGCCGGTGAGACGATAACGCTTAACGCTTCGCTTACCGCCCAAAAGCGGGACGAGCGCGGCGCGCGCATAACGGTGGACAATTTGTACATTGCGGACAATTATCCTTCCGTAACAACGCTTTCGGGCAGACTGACCTGCCAAGAGGGGCGCGCATGTGCGGCAAACATGATATTCGCCGGATTTTATGACGAAAGCGGCAGGTTTATCGGCGCATGGTATTTTTCAAAAAACGCCCTGTTCGAAGGCGGGGACAGCAAGAATTTTGTTGTTGACATGAACGATTTCCCCATAGCCAAGCTTTCCGAAAAGGCCGCGGACGTGCGCGGCATAGGCTTCGGCTTCGATTTTTAAGCATAAAAGCATATATATCGGCCCTTCCGCAGATAATAAGCAAAAAACGGAAGGGCTTTTTGATATATGAAAACGAAAAAACTGCTGCTTATCGCGCTGAGCGTACTGGCATGCGCGGCGCTGTGCGCGGTGCTGTACTTTGCGTTCGTGTCGCCTCCCGGGGAAAACCGGCTTGCAGGCGCGCGGTTCGTAAAGGCGGGTGCATATGAGCTGCGCCGCTGAACCGCGCCCCTGCTTCACCCGCCCGGCGCAGGAGCTGATAGCCCCCGGCGGCACGGGCCTGCCGAACGACAGGGAAAAACGGGCGGGGGAAACGGGAATGAAGCAGAAGGCGGGGCATAATCCTTCCCCATAATGCCAATACTCTTTATATGAGTTCGGCGTTACGGCAGAAGGAGGCTAAGAATGAAGAACGAACGTATATCCTCGGCGAAGGAGAAGGATTATCAGCGGCGCGTTAACGAGCGGATGCCCAACAGCAAAACGCTTTCCCAATGCATCCGCGCTTTTGTGTCCGGCGGAATAATATGCTGCATAGGTCAGCTTATACACGATTTTGCAAAGCTTACGCTAAATTACAGCGAATCGAACGTCGCCGCATTTACGGCGATAGTGCTTGTGTTTATAGGGGCAACGCTTACGGGCGTTGGCATATACGATAAAATAGGCGCGTGGGCGGGCGCGGGTAGCGTGGTGCCCATAACCGGCTTTGCCAATTCAATAGTGTCCCCCGCGATGGAGTTCAAACGGGAAGGCTATGTGCTTGGTCTTGGCGCCAAGCTTTTTTCGATAGCGGGGCCGGTGCTTGTTTACGGAATAAGCGCAAGCGTTATAGTGGGCATAATAACCTGCCTTATAACGGGCCGGTTTTAGCGGAGGGATAGGCGTATGCGTACAAAATGCAAAGGTAAATCAACCGTTTTCTTTGCCGACCCGCCGCGCATAATTTCGGGCGGAACGATAGTTGGCGACGTGGAAGCGAAAGGCCCGCTCGGCAGCTATTTCGACATTGCCCTTGAGGACGACACCTGGGGCGAGGGTACATGGGAAAAGGCCGAAAGAAAAATGTTTGAACATGCGGTGCGTACGGCCCTTGAAAAGGGCGGCCTCACGCCTATGCAGGTGGACATATTGCTTGGCGGAGATCTGCTGAACCAGATAATATCCGCAAACTTTGCGGCAAGGGAGCTTGAAATACCGTTCCTTGGGCTTTACGGCGCGTGTTCCACAATGGCCGAAGGAATGCTGATAGGTTCCATGCTTATAGACGGCGGCTTTGCGGACAGAGTAGCCTGCGCCGCAAGCAGCCATTTTTCCACGGCGGAGCGGCAGTACAGATTGCCGCTGGAGATGGGTTCGCAGGCCGTGCCCACAAGCCAGCGCACCGTAACCGGCGCGGGCTGCGCGCTTTTGAGCGGCAGCGGCTGCGCGGACAAAGGCTCGCTTTCAAACGTATGCATAGCGGGAGGGGTGATAGGCAGGGTAGTTGACCTTGGCATAACGGATGCGGCGAACATGGGCGCGGCAATGGCTCCGGCGGCTGCGGATACACTTAAACGCCACCTGTTCGATACTGGGCGCACGGTTGAGGATTATGATTTGATAATCACGGGCGATCTTGGCTCCTTCGGCAGTGAGCTTTTCCTTATGCTGCTCAACGATGCCGGTATAGACGCCGGAACGCGGCACCTTGACTGCGGCAATATAATATTTTCCGCCGAACAGAACGCCGTGTGCGGCGGCAGCGGCTGCGGGTGCAGCGCAGTTACAATGAATGGATATATATTGCCGCGCATGGATGCGGGCGAATACAATAGAATATTGTTCATGGCCACGGGCGCGCTGATGAGCCCCACGGCGGGGTTGCAGGGCGAAAGCATACCGGGCATAGCGCACGGCGTGGTGATAGAAAGGAGATAAGCGATGGAACTTTCCGCATACATTTATGCGTTTATTATAGGCGGGGCGATATGCGTAATAGGCCAGCTTTTGATAAGCCTTACGCGCCTCACCAGCGCAAGGGTGCTGGTGCTGTTCGTTGTGAGCGGCGTGGTGCTCACGGGGCTTGGGCTGTATGAGCCGCTGGTGCGCCTGGCGGGCGCGGGGGCCACGACTCCGCTTACGGGCTTTGGCTATGCCCTTGGCAAGGGCGCGATAGACGGCGCAATGGAGGACGGGCTTATGGGCGCGTTCACCGGCGGCATAAGGGCCACCGCCGGCGGTGTTGCCGCGGCAATAGTGTTCGGCGCGCTCAATGCGGCAATATTCACGCCAAAGACGAAAAAGTAGGGGAAATAAATTGGCTCAATTTAGCTATTCCCTTTCGTCACGGCTTGCGCCGCGCCACTTTCCCCGCACGCGGGGACAGCTTTGGTGCAGATATATAAGCTTATATTCGGCTTCCCAAAGGCGCCACCGCTTGCGGGGGAGCTGGCTGTGAGCGATAGCGAACAGACTGAGGGGGAACAACTTGGAAAGCTTAGCAGCTTCGAGCCGTTCCCCTTTTTAACGTAAAATATTGCATCTCAAATCAAAAAAAGTTATAATCAAAAAAGCTGGAGAATCGCATGCCTTATCGACGCGATCTTATACCCATAGCAAGGGAAATGAGAAGAAAAGCAACGCGGCAGGAGCAGCATCTGTGGTATGACTTTTTAAGCAAGCATCCGGCGCATTTCAAGCGCCAAAAGGTCATATCTGGGTTCGTTGCGGACTTTTATTGCGCACGGGCAAAAGTGGCAATAGAGGTTGACGGAATGCAGCATTATGACCCGCAGCATATTCAGTATGACGCAGAGAGAACGGCAATATTCGAATCCTACGGAATACGGGTGATAAGATTTTCAAACAGAGCAATAGATGACGATTTTGATGCGGTCTGTGCATGTATTGATAAAATAATTGGCCAAAGAATAAAGAACAGTTGAATCCCGTCCCCATTTGTTCACAAAATACGCCCCTTGTTGGGCAATAACAATCATAGTATAATATAACTGTATAGATATATGGAAAGATACGAAAGAGAGGATAACTTTTGACGGATAACATTGAAGTGCCTGCCGAAAAGAAGGCGGGCGGAAGAACCAGAAGAAAAGCCGAAGCGGGCGCGCAGACCGGCGCACGCAGGCGCAGCGCAACGCGGCCGCGCGCACAGGGCCGCACAAAGACAACCGAAAAGGCCGCCGCCGAAAAGCCGAGCCGCGTGGCAAAATCCGCCGCAAAGACAGCAGCGAAGGCGCAGAGCGCGCGCACGGGCCGCGCAAAGAACAAGCTGAAGATAATCCCGCTTGGCGGCGTGGGCGAAATAGGCAAGAACATGACCGTGCTGGAATACGGCAAGGACATGATAATAATAGACTGCGGGCTTATATTTCCCGATGACGACATGCCGGGCATAGATCTTGTTATACCGGACATGACATACGTTGAAAAGAACGCGGACAAGCTGCGCGGCATACTGGTGACCCATGGTCACGAGGACCATATAGGCGCGCTGCCTTTCGCGCTAAAGCAGTTTCAAACCCCGGTTTACGGCACAAAGCTCACCTGCGCGCTTATTGAGCACAAGCTTGAAGAGGAGCGCGTGAAGAACGCAAAGCTGAACGTTATAAAGCCAGGGGACAAGGTGCAGCTTGGCTGCTTCACGGCGGAATTTATAAAGACCAGCCATTCTATCCCCGGCGCGGTGGCGCTGGCGATAGTTACGCCGGTGGGTACCATAATCCATACGGGCGACTTTAAGGTGGACTACACTCCGCTGGACGGCGAACCCATGGACATGGGCCGGTTTGCGTATTACGGATCAAAGGGCGTGCTTGCGCTGATGAGCGACAGTACCAACGCCGAACTTTCCGGCCACACGGTATCCGAACGCGAAATAGGCAAAACGTTTGAGCATTATTTTGACATTGCGGACGGCCGCGTGATAGTGGCCACGTTTGCATCAAACATATACAGGATTCAGCAGATTGCGGATGTTGCCATATCTTTTGGCAGGGTAATATGCTTCCAGGGGCGCAGCATGGTGAACATAACCAAGGTTGCGGCAGAGCTTGGCTATCTTAATATCCCCGAAGAAAAGATAGTTGAGGTGGAGCGGCTCAAGCGCATTGACGACAGCAAGGTTTGCGTAATAACCACAGGCAGCCAGGGCGAACCCATGAGCGGGCTTTTCCGCATGGCCAATGCATCGCATAAGCTTAACGTGGGCGAAGGGGACACGGTAATTATTTCCGCTTCCGCAATACCTGGCAACGAGCTGGGCGTGAGCAGAGTGATAAATCAGCTTTATCAGCGCGGCGTAAGGGTTGTTTACGACAGAATGGCGGACGTGCACGTTTCCGGCCATGCGCGGCGCGAGGAATTGCGCCTTATGTTCACGCTTACAAAGCCCAAATTCTTCATACCCGTACATGGCGAGGCTAAGCAGCTTTATCAGCATGCCGATCTTGCAAAGCAGATGGGCATACCGGAAGAAAACATAATCGTGCCAGAGCTTGGCGGGGTGATAGAGCTTAATAAGTCCGGCATAAAGGCGAACGGCTCCGTGCACAGCGGCAGCGTGCTGATAGACGGCTCCAGCGTGGGCGAAATAGGCGACGCGGTGCTAAAGGACAGGAAGCAGCTTTCCGAGGACGGGCTTTTCACCGTCGTGATACCGCTCAAGAAGAAAACCGGAGAGCTTATTGGCCAGCCGGAGATAATATCGCGCGGATTCGTATATGTAAAAAGCTCGGAAGAGCTGATTGCGGACGCGAAAAATCTGGTCAAGGGGCTTGCGGCGCAGTTTGCATCGGCCAACCGCAGCGAATGGAGCGGTATAAAGAACAATATCCGTTCCGCGCTGAAAAACGAGCTGTACCACAAAACCAAGCGTACACCGATAATTTTGCCTATTATTATAGAAATAGACATATAATACAAAACGGAGGTAAACTATGATTTACGATAAGGCAAGGGATTTGGCCAAGGCAATGGCCGAAAGCGAAGAATACGTTTCCTACAAAAATGCGAAGGAAAAGGCCTTTGCGAACGACACCACCAAGGCGCTGCTGAAGGAATACATGACGCTGCGTATCCGCATGCAGGGCGCGCTTGTATCGGGCCAGAAAGATGACGAGGCCATGGAAAGGCTGCAAAAAATAGGCGAGGTGCTTCAGCTCAACCCTGACGCATCGGCCTATCTTATGGCTGAATACAGGCTGAATACAATGCTTGGCGATGTTTATAAAATACTTGCGGACGGCATAGACCTTGACTTGGGCCTGAGCGAAGACTAAACGGAGAGGTAACGTAGCGTGGAGCGCGGCACAAAGGAAAGAAAACGGCATAGCGGGGAAGGAAACAGCACGGCAGGGAAAATATGGCGCGCGGTAAGGCCGCTGCTCATATTCCTTATAAGCGCGGGCATATGCGTGTTCGTGTTCGCGTTTGCGTTCAATAAGGTTAAGGCAAAGTTGTTTTCTCCAGTGGATATAAACGACGCAACGCCTGTTGAAATAACAATCAATTCTGGCTCCGGAGCAAGCAGCATAGCCAAAAAGCTGTACGAGGCCGGCGGCGTGGACGAAGAAGGGAACATCGTGTCCCCCGGGCTTATAACCAGCAAGACCGTGTTCAAGATATATGTTGACTTCACGGGAAAATCCAGCAAGCTTAAAGCCGGAACATATATACTTTCCCGCAACATGGACATTGAGCAGATTGTTGACGTTATATGCGAAGGCAACCCGCCGCGCACAACGCTCAAATTCGTTGTTACGGAGGGCATGACAGCGGAGGATATTGCGGACAAGCTTGTAACGCTTGGCGTGCTGAAGGCAAAGTCCGAATTCCTGAACCTGTGCAAAACTGGCGAAAGCTTTAAGGAAAGCTATCCGTTCGTGGCAAACATACCCGTGAACAGCGCGCAGGCGCGTGACTATGCGCTGGAAGGCTATCTGTTCCCTGATACATATGAAATTTACAGCGATGAATCCGCCGAATCGATAATCGGCAGGATGCTCACCCGCTTCGGGCAGATAATGGGCGATGAATATACCGCCCGCGCGGCGAAATTGAACATGAGCGTGGACGACGTGATAACGCTCGCTTCCCTTATTGAAAAGGAAGCGCGGCACGAAAACGACTTTACGCGCGTATCGGCCGTGTTCCATCTTCGCCTTGATAAGGGCATGAAGCTGCAAAGCGACGCGCCGCTCAAGTACATATTCCATACGTCCGGCGTGCTCACGTTTACAGCTGAGCAGATGGCGGATGCCTCGCTTTATAATACCCATGTGTATGAAGGGCTGCCGCTTGGGCCGATAGCAAATCCGGGCAGGAAGGCTATAGAGGCCGCGCTGTATCCGGATGAGGAATACATGAACGAAGGATACCTGTATTTCTGCCTTATGGATTCGGAAACGGGCGAGCTTATTTACGCCAAAACGCTTGAAGAGCACAACGCCAACGTGGCGAAATACCGCCCCAATTGGTAAAATAAGAAGAAAAACGCGGCAATTTGGCCGCGCGGGGTTGTACGTGGGCTAAATGGGTGCTATAATAAGTTGTTAATTTTTGTGGAGGTCAACAATATGTCGGGTCATTCCAAATGGGCAAATATCAAGAATAAGAAAGAAAAGACCGATTCTCAGCGCGGCAAAATTTTTACCAAAATAGGCCGCGAGATAGCTATAGCCGTTAAAGAGGGCGGCAGCGACCCCAACAACAACTCAAAGCTTAGGGACGTTATAGCCAAGGCGAAGGCCGCCAACGTGCCCAACGACAATATCACCCGCTCCATTAAGAAGGCCGCGGGCGAGCTGGGCAGCATAAACTACGAAGAGATAACCTATGAAGGCTACGGCCCCAACGGCATAGCCATGATAGTGGACGTGGTTACCGATAACCGTAACCGTACCGCGGCGGAGGTGCGCCACCTGTTCGATAAGAGCGGCGGCAGCATGGGCGCGAGCGGCTGCGTTGCATGGATGTTCGATAAGCGCGGCGTTATCGTAATCGAGCGCACCAGCGACATTGACGAGGACGAGATAATGATGCAGGCGCTTGAAGCGGGCGCGAAAGACGTTGTTCCCCAGGACGATGTGTTTGAAATATACACCAATGCAAACGATTTCTCCGCCGTGCGCGAAGAATTGGAAAAGCTTGGCTACGGCTTCCTTTCCGCCGAAGTATCAATGATACCGCAGACCACTGTTGACGCGAGCGACCCCGAGCTTGCCGAAAAGATAGAGCGCATGATAGAGCGTTTTGACGATAACGACGACGTGCAGCAGATTTATCATAATGCCATACTGCCCGAGGTTGAGGAAGAAGAATAATTTTTTACTGTGCATAAAAAGGCCGCAGGATTCGCTCCCGCGGCCTTTTTGCCGCATTTTATAACTTTTTTGCGGCAACACATAAAGTTTTCATAATCTTGACTTTTAGCCGCACAGGCTTTACAATTATACGGAGTAAATATGCACCGGTGTGTGTTTGTGATTTATTGCATTATGCTTATTTATACATGCAACGTTGATATGCTCGGATTTTTCGATATATATTTGGAGGTGTACTTACTTTGTGGGACATACTTATCCCCATTATAGTTGGGGTTGTTTGCGGTGCCGGCGGCTGGTTCGGGGGGTACTGGTATCGCCGTAACATTGCCGAGGCTAAGGTTGCCAAGGCTGAGGATGCCGTAAAACAGATGATAGACGCCGCACAGAAGCGCGCGGAAACCATCAAAAAAGAAACGATACTGGAAGCAAAAGAAGAAGTTTACAAGCTAAAGAGCGAAAACGAACGCGAAAACAGGGAACGCCGTAACGAAATACAGCGCAGCGAGCGCCGGCTTTTGCAGAAGGAAGAGCTGCTGGACAAAAAGATAGAGGCTATCGAGCAGCGCGAGGAGAACGCCGTAAAGAAGCAGAAGGAGATTGAAGCGAGCGAGGCGGAGATAAACGAGCTGAAGGCTAAGCAGCTTAAAGAGCTGGAAACAATATCCGGCATGAGCATGGACGAAGCCAAGGATATTCTGCTTGAAAGCGTTGAGCACGACGCGCGGCACGAAGCGGCGCTTATGCTCAGGGAAATAGAGCAAAAGACCAAGGAAGAGGCCGACAAGCGCGCAAGGAACATAGTATCCCTTGCCATACAGCGCTGCGCGGCGGATCACGTTGCGGAAACGACGGTGAGCGTTGTTGCGCTGCCCAATGACGAAATGAAGGGCCGCATAATAGGCCGCGAGGGCAGGAACATACGCACGCTTGAAACCGCCACGGGCGTTGATTTGATAATCGACGATACTCCGGAGGCCGTTATACTTTCCGGCTTCGATCCCGTAAGGCGTGAGGTCGCAAGGATTGCGCTTGAAAAGCTGATAATGGACGGGCGCATACATCCCGGACGTATAGAGGAAATGGTGGAAAAGGCGCGCAAGGAAGTGGACGTGCAGATACGCGAAGCGGGCGAGCAGGCCATTTTCGAATGCGGCATACACGGGCTGCATCACGAACTTGTTAAGCTGCTGGGCAGACTTAAATACCGCACCAGCTATGGACAGAACGTGCTGAAGCACTCAATTGAGGTTTCCCATCTTGCGGGCATTATGGCTGCCGAAATAGGCGCGAACGTAACGCTTGCCAAGCGCGCAGGTCTGCTGCACGATATAGGCAAGGCCATCGACCACGAGGTTGAGGGCCCGCACGTGCAGATAGGTGCCGACGTTGCCAAGAAGTACCGCGAGAATAATCAGGTCATAAACGCCATAATGGCGCACCATGGCGACGTTGAACCCGCAACGGTCGAGGCCGTGCTTGTTCAGGCGGCGGATGCCATAAGCGCGGCGCGTCCCGGCGCAAGGCGCGAAACGCTTGAAAACTACATCAAGCGCCTTGAAAAGCTGGAGGAAATCGCGAACTCGTTCGAGGGCGTGGATAAGTCCTTTGCAATACAGGCAGGCCGCGAGATACGTATAATCGTCAAGCCCGAAAACGTGAACGATGCCGATACCATAATAATGGCCAAGGAGATCGTGAAGCGCATAGAGACGGAGCTTGAATACCCCGGCCAGATAAAGGTGAACGTAATACGCGAAACGCGCGCGGTGGAGTTCGCCAAATAAACGGAATACGGACAAAAATAAAAATGGGCTGCGGCGCAACTGCCGCGGCCTTTTAATGATAAAGCAGACGGGAGGAAACCATGTACGTTGCGGATGCGCATTGCGATTTTTTATATTATATGCTGCATAGGGAATATGACGTTGCCGTGCCGCGGGCAGGGCAGGCCGTGGATATTCCCGGCATGCGCGCGGGCGGGGCGGCCATGCAGCTTTTTGCCGCATGGATGGATCCTGATGAGGATGTTACGTTTTTGCAGCAATGCATGAGCCTTATAGACGCATATAAGCGCATGTTAGCCGCCAACAGCATGCTTACGCCGCTTACAAAGGATTTTGAGCCTGCTCAGGGAAAAATTGCCGCCGTGCTTACAATAGAAGGCGGCGAGGCGATAGAGGAGCGGCTTGAAAACCTGCGGCTGTTCCATGAATTGGGCGTTAAGGCAATGACGCTTACCTGGAACGACCAAAACGAGCTTGCAAGCCCCGCAATGGCGCGAAGGGATAAGGGACTGAGCCGCCTTGGCAGGAGCGTTGTGCGCGAAATGGAGCGGATAAACATGGCTGTGGATGTGGCGCACCTGAGCGATGCTTCAATAGACGGCGTGCTGGACGAAATAAGCGCCCCAATATTTTCATCCCATACCAATGCGCGCGCGGTGCTCAAGCACAGGCGTTCGCTTTCGGATAGGCACATAAGGGAGATTGCGCGGCGCGGCGGCGTGGTAGGCGTGAACTATTATTCGCCGCAGCTTGTTGAGCGCGGCCGCGCAAGGATAGAGGATATAGTTAAGCATATAGAGCATATTGCGGCGGTGGGCGGCATAGACTGCGTGGCCCTTGGCAGCGATTTTGACGGAATGGGTCAGGACGCTTATCCCGAAGGAATGAACAATTGGAAGGATGTTCCCAAGCTTATCGCAGCATTGCAAAAAGCAGGCTTTAGCGAAAGCGATATCCGCAAAATAGCCTGCGACAATCTTTTGAACTATATGAAGCGGTTCGTTTAGGCCTGTATTCCGGCTTCGTGCATTATGCCCGCTATTTCGTAAGCCGAAAGCGGGCTGCATATTATCGCTATGCCTTCATGTTCCGCCCTTTGTGCGCTGAGCATATCCGCGGCGATGCCGTCCGGCCATATTATGCACGCTATTGAGCATTGCGCGGCTATGGCAACGGCGGTCATGTGCGTTTGCACGGTTACCCATGCGCAGCCGGCTTTGCCGTGCGCCATTGCGTGGCTCAGCATGTCGCAAACTATGCCGCGGGATATTTCGTTATCGGCATTGGCAGCAATAAGCGTGCCGCCGATACGGCGCGAAAGTTCGCCGGCTGTCATAAAAAATCATCCTTTGCTCATACTATCCCGCAAGCTTTTCAACCATTGCCGCGTAGCGGGAAGCGATATATAAATGAGTATACTTCATTGCGGATGAAAAATCCACAATGCTTTGATATTCGCCTCCGCGCACCGTGTCAAGCTGCGCACGGCAGTCCGAATACGCGCCGAGTATTTCGCCAAGTGTGCCGTCTGTACCGGAAAAGGATTCAAGCGGCGTAAGCTTTGCATCGAATGCGTTCAGTATATCGGCGCAGATGAGCTTTCCGTCTGCCACGCTGAGACTTTCCTTATCGAAGCGTATCACCGCCTGACCCATGCCGTCTATGGCTTCGTCAAATGCGGCAAATGCGCCGCAAACGTCCTCTATGGCGTTTTTGTCCGCCGTAACCCTAAAGCTGGCCTGCGGGGAGGAAAGTGTGTACATGGCAGCCTCCACGCCCTCTGACGTAAGCCTATCCTTAACGCTTTTGGCGCTCTGTTCGCTGTCGTAGCCCGATGCCATAACGCGATAGCGCGTTTCGCCGGAGCTGCTGTCGGCAAATATATAGCCTGCTGCGCCGAGCGCGCGGAGACGTTCGGCTTCCTTCTGCGCGTTTTCGTGGCTTGAATACACGCCCATTTGCAGCATATAGCAGTTCAATGCGGGCAGCACGGCGTTTGCGCTTTCGGCGGCGGTTGATTCGCCCGTGGAAAGGTTTATGCCGCCGGCTGTTGTGCTGCCGTTGTTCAGGCCTGACGGCGCGTCGTTCGCCTTATCGCCAATGGAAGAAACGGCGGAAAACAGCGGGGCCATGACCTCGCGCGCAACCCATTCGCCGGCGTTTGACGTGACTATTATGTATACTATTCCGGCAATGAGTATGAGCGATACTATCATTCCGCCGGCGCCGGAGGATGACTGCGCGCGGCTGCGCGGGCGGGAACGCATTGAACCGGATTTTTTTCTGCGCCTGTATTCCATGTGTGCAAGCTCCTTTTGTAGTGATGGTACATATGTATGCTTGGACGGCTGCGGAATATACTTGATTGCAAAAGGCGAAATATTTGTATAAAATAAATAAGATATCATTTATGCAGGGGCAGGTGGATATAAGCTGAAGCGGCTTACAAAACGGCTGGGCGCATTGCTGAATATGCTGCGCGGCACGGAAGAATTGATAGATATAGGCTCCGACCACGGCATATTGTGCGCATACGCCGTTACCATGGGCAGGGCGGCGCATGCAACGGCCGCGGACATAAGCGCGGATTCGCTTAGCAAGGCGCGCGCGCTTATCAAGGAGCTTTCGCTTGAAGATAAGGTCGGCTTTGCCGTGTCTGATGGGTTCATGAACATAGATATTGCCGCGAAAAATTACAGCGTTGTAATAGCCGGCATGGGCGGGGAGCTGATAGCGCGCATACTTGAAGCGGGAGGGGACAAGGCCCGCCGCGCAGCGGAAATAGCCATGCAGCCCATGGGCGGGGCTAAGGAACTGCGCGAATATCTTTACGCGAACGGCTTTGGCATAACCGACGAAAGCATAATAGAAGAAGGCGGGCGGTATTATCAGTTGATACTTGCACATTACGATGGCATAGCGCGCCCGCTGCCGGACGGAGGATTGCTCGAATTCGGCGAAATAGCATACGGTAAGCGCGAAGCGGCGCTGAAAAAGCTTCTTGACAAGGTCTGCGCCACGCGCGGCAAAAAGCTTCAAAGCGCCAAAAATAGCGGCGCCGCACCCAAAGAACTTATAAACGAACTGCACGAGGCCGAAAGGCTGAGGGAGAACTGGTAATTCGAGCCTATGCAGCACCAAAAGGCTCCCCGGCCGGGGAGCTGTCGGCGAAGCCGGCTGAGGGGTTGCATCGTTAAAAATCATATCGGTGGTTTGTGTAATTATGAGGAGGATATTATGCCGCTGCCATATAAAAAGGAGTTGATACCGTTCGCAAAGCAGTTGCGAAGGAATGCGACTAAGCAGGAACAGCATTTGTGGTACGACTTTTTGAAGGATTACCCGGTGAAGTTCAGAAGACAGTGCGCTATATCCGGATTTATAGCTGATTTCTATTGTGCTAGCGCTAAACTAATAATAGAAGTAGACGGCAGCCAACATTATGAAGAATTTAATAAAGAGTATGATATAGAACGGTCTGCGATACTGAGCCAATACGGAATAAAGGTATTACGGTTTTCAAACAGCGATGTGGATAAATCGTTCAGCAGGACATGTGATATAATAGATAAAACCGTTCGTCAAAGAACATCGTCCAAAGGCTCCCCAGCCGGGGAGCTGTCGGCGAAGCCGGCTGAGGGGTTGAGATAAACAAAGAGCTGAGAGCTGGTTTATAACCCCTCCGGCTTTCGCTAACGCGAAACCCACCTCCCCTTTCAGGGCAGGCTTAATATGTAAGTTTGTAAGGCGCACCAAAAGGCTCCCCGGCCGGGGAGCTGTCAAACCGGAGGTTTGACTGAGGGGTTGGGGCATAAAAAATCAGGCTGATTGGCTATGCAAATAAGAAAAAGGAGAACACCACATGCACATATCAAACTTTACCGAAAAAATGCAGCAGATAGCTCCGCGGGAGCTGAAGATGGATTACGATAACGTTGGGCTTTTGATAGGGCCGGAGAAGCAGGAGATACGGCGCGTGCTTGTAGCGCTGGACTGCACGAGCGTAACCGCCAAGGAAGCGATAGAATGGGGCGCGGACCTTATGCTTACGCATCACCCTGTGTTCTTCCGCGGAACTAAGCGCATTGCGCCGGACGATCCGGCTACTGCGGGCGCATATATGCTGATACGCCACGGCATAGGCCTTTTTGCGGCGCATACCAATTTGGATGCCGCCGAGGATGGCGTGAACGACGCGCTGGCGGAAGCGCTTGGTGTGCAGAATGCCGTGCCCATGGAGCCGGACGGGCTTGGCAGGATAGGCACGCTTGCTGTACCTGTAAGCTTCGGCACGTTTGCAAAAACGGTTGAAGAAAAGCTGAATACCGCCGTGCGTATATCAGGCGAAATTGACAGGATAATTAGCCGCGTGGCGGTTATAGGCGGCGTGGCGGGCGAATACGCGCCCTTGGCGCGTGATGCGGGCGCGGATGTGTTCGTTACTGGTGAATGCAGGCACCACGAGGCGCTCTATGCGCGGGAGATGGGCATTTGCCTTATAGATGCGGGACATTACGAAACGGAGAAAACCGTGCTGAATCGGCTCATAGGGCGTTTACATTGCGATGGCGATGATGTACAATATAAAGTGAGTGAGTATGAATACGGCCCACTCAGGAGATTATGATTTGCAGCGGAGGAATTATATAGACCTTAGCGTGAATTATAGATATGGAGGTATGAACCATGAACAAACTGGACGCCCTCTGGCAGTATCAGCAGGCCGAACTTGAAGCGGATAAGCTGGAAAACAAGCTTAAATCAACGCCCGCAAGGCAAAAGCTGAATAAGCTGTTCAACTTTTTGAAGGAACAGCAGAACGCCATAGCCGGAATACAAAAAACGCTGGACAGCCGCCAGCAGGCCGTGGATAAGCTTCAGGCGCAGATAGATGAACTGGCGCATAAATACGAGCTTGAACTTGGCGAGTTCAAAATAATGCTCAACGATGATGAATGCACCGCGGAGGAGATGACCGAATCCCGCAGGAACGTGGAGCGAATAATGAAAAAGGCAGAAGCCGCAAAGCGAGAGCTTTATGATGCGATAGCGCAGATTGAAAAATCCGCGGCGGAATACAAGGAAACCTATGCCAAGGCTGCCAAGGCCAAGAAGGAATACGACGCCGCCAGGAGCGAATGCGAGCAGGAGGCTGCCGCCGCTAAGCCCGATATAGACAAGGCCAAGGCTGCCGCAGACGAAGCGGCGAAGGCCGTGGATGCGGAGCTGCTTGCGCGCTATAAGCGCATAAAGGGGCGCTATGCCGTGCCGATGGCAAAGGTTGAAAACAACCAATGCTCCGGCTGCAACATGTCGCTGCCCACAAGCACCGTTAAGCGCGTTGCAACGGGGGAAGGCATTGTTGAATGCGAAAACTGCGGCAGGATACTGTACGCATAGAAAAGTTTATAAAGTTTATGAGTAAGCCATGCGGTCGCGTGCGGAACTGAGTTTTCAGTCATCCGCATGAGGAAAGTCCGGGCTCCGCAGGGCAGGGTGCCGGATAACGTCCGGCGGGGGCGACCCCAGGGATAGTGCAACAGAGATATACCGCCGCGTTTATGCGCGGTAAGGATGGAAAGGCGAGGTAAGAGCTCACCGGCGGGGCGGGTAACCGTTCCGTCCTGTAAACCCCACCCGGTGCAAGATTGGAATGGGAGCGCATGCGCTTTTGCGCAGAAATGGCTGCCCGTTAGGCTCCTGATAATCGCGCGAGTGCGGCGGCAACGCCGTGCCAAGATAGATGGCCGCACGCCGGTTTTACCGGCCGACAGAACCCGGCTTATTGCTTGCTCATATGTTTTTTATTGGGGATGCTCAGCGCGTCCCCTTTGCTTTTATCAATTATCAATTTGAACATGATGGGTATATCTAAAATAATCATGCGGCGATAAGCAAAGGGTACTTTACTTATTCCTAATGTGTGATATTATATGACATAGAGCGTGAACACGCTTATAATGGGAAAGGATATACCTGAAATGAAAAACGAAAAGCTCTACAAGATTATTGTTGCGGCAATGATGGCCGCGCTTGCCTGCGTTGCAACCATGATAATTCGCATCCCTTCGCCTATGCAGGGCTATGTTAACCTTGGCGATGCGGTCGTGCTGATGTGCGGCTGGATACTTGGGCCTATATATGGCGTCGCTGCGGCAGGCATAGGCAGCATGCTGGCGGACATATTGGCTGCGTATCCGCATTACGCGCCCGGCACGCTGGTTATAAAGGCAGTTGTTGCGCTGATAGCTTATGTGTTGTTTACGGCGCTCAGGCGCGGCAAGGAGCAGAACACCAAGAACCTCATCCTTCCGCTTGTTATAAGCGGCATTGCCGGCGAAATTGCCATGGTGGTGCTGTATTTTGTTTATGCTTCGCTGCTGCTTGGCAAGGGCTGGGCCGCCGCCGCAAGCATCCCCGGCAACCTTATGCAGGGCTTGGTTGGCATAATCGTTGGCGCGGCGCTGTATGTGCTGATAAGCAAGAGCAAGGCGCTGCCGCATCTGTTCAAGGAATAATACCGCTATATACCAAAAGGAGCCTTTATAGGCTCCTTTTTAGTATGCTTTATCAGGATTTTGCAAGGTAGGCGTTTATAAAGTTCTCTATGTCGCCATCCATAACGGCCTGAATGTTGCCGTTTTCTTCGCCGGTGCGGTGGTCCTTGACAAGCGTATACGGCTGGAATACATAGGAACGTATCTGGCTGCCCCATTCTATGCGCTTCATTTCGCCCTTTATTTCGTTCATTTGAGCCATGCGCTCCTGCTCCGCCAGCTCCATCAGCTTGCCCTTCAGTATGCGCATTGCCATTTCCTTATTCTGCAGCTGGCTGCGCTCGTTCTGGCACTGCACCACTATTCCGGTGGGAATGTGGGTTATGCGGATGGCGGAGCTTACCTTGTTTACGTTCTGACCGCCTGCGCCGCCGGAACGGTATGTGTCTATGCGCAGATCGTCCATGTCTATCTCAACGTCGTTTGTATCGTCGTCGAATATAGGCGTAACGTCAAGGGAAGCGAAGCTGGTATGCCGCCTGCCGGAAGAATCGAAAGGCGATATCCTGACCAGGCGATGCACGCCCTTTTCGGCCTTAAGATAGCCGTAGGCATTGTCGCCGTCCACTTCGAACGTAACGCTCTTTATGCCGGCCTCTTCGCCGTCCAGATAGTCTATCACCTTTACGGAATAGCCCATCTTTTCGCAGTAACGGGTATACATGCGGTAAAGCAGGCTTACCCAGTCCTGCGCCTCGGTTCCGCCCGCGCCCGCATGCAGGCTGAGTACGGCATTATAACTGTCGTAAGGGCCCTTCAGCAGCGCCTCAAGCTTCAGCGCCTCTATGTCCTTTTCAAGCGAGGCAAACTCGCTCTGTACCTCCGGCACAAGGCTTTCGTCGTTTTCCTCGTCCGCCATTTCAATCAACGTTTCAAGGTCCTCGCAGCGGCTCATAAGGTGCTGGTATTTGTCCAGCTTGGAGCTTATGGCCTTCATGCGGCGGTTCACCTTGTTCGCGTTCTCAACATCGTTCCAGAAGCCTTCCTTGCCCATTTCGGCTTCCAGTTCTTCCTTTTCCTTGCTCAATGAAGCAAGGTCAAAGGGAGCCACCTGCCTCTTTCAGCGTTTCAACCGCCGCGGCAAGCTGCTGCCGTGTTTCATCCAGTTGGATCACTGTTAATCACATCCTTCTTTTTGTGTTTTATATTTACCGTGGAAGGTATCAGTTCCTTCCGCAGCAATTCTTGTATTTCAGTCCGCTGCCGCAAGGGCAGGGGTCGTTACGGCCGGGCTTTTTATCTGTACGCTTGGGCTTTTGCTTATCGTCGCCCGTAACCTCAACCGGCTTTGCAAGCTGCTCTCGCTGCTGCGGCGCCATGCGCACGGTAACGTGGAATATGTTCCGCACGGTCTGCTCCCGTATGCCAAGCACCATTTCATCGAACATGTCGAAGCCCATGTTGCGGTACGCAACAACGGGGTCCTTCTGGCCCAGCGCCTGCAAGCCTATGCCCTGGCGCAGCTGATCCATTGCGTCTATATGATCCATCCAGTGCGAATCAACTGCCTTCAGCAGCACCACGCGCTCCACTTCGCGCATGTCTATGCCCGCGCCGGATATTTCCGCTTCCTTCTTGGCATACAGCGCGTCAACAAGCTCATGCGTCTTTTCCTCAAGCGCCTTGCGGTTGGTTATGCCGTGCAGCTTGCCCGTGAAGTCCGCGCCGAGCAGCTGGTTAAGCTCGCTGTACAGCGCCATCATGTCCCATTCGTTGGCGGAAGCATGGGCGCTTGCGCATTGGTCAAGCTTTGCCGTAACGCTTTCGTTCACCATTTCCATTATGGAAGCGTGAATATCCTCGCCCATCAGCACGCGGCGGCGCTGGGAATAGATTATCTCGCGCATCTTATTCATAACGTCGTCATACTGAAGCACGTTCTTTCGTATTTCAAAGTTATGGGCTTCAACGCGCTTTTGTGCGTTCTCAATCTGCTTTGAAAGCAGCTTCATGTCCAGCGGAATCTCCTCGTCCGGCGAAATGCGCTGCATCATCAGCTTTATGCGTTCCCCGCCGAAGCGCTGCATCAGCTCATCCTCAAGCGATACATAGAAGCGCGTGGAGCCGGGATCTCCCTGCCGGCCGGCGCGGCCGCGCAGCTGATTATCTATGCGGCGGGATTCGTGCCGCTCGGTGCCTATTATGTGCAAGCCGCCCGCGGCAACCACCGCGTCGTGCTGCTTATCGGTTTCCTGCTTTATTCTGTTGTATGCTTCCGCGTATTCCGCGCGGGCTTCAACCACGCTGTCGTCGCTCGTTTCCTCGTGTCCCGTGGCGGCCTCTATGAGCAGTTCGTCCATACCATTTTGCCTGAGTTCCCGCTTTGCAAGGAATTCCGGATTGCCGCCCAGCAGTATGTCCGTACCGCGGCCGGCCATGTTGGTGGCAATGGTAACGCAGCCCAGGCTGCCCGCCTGCGCCACTATTTCGGCTTCCTTGGCATGCAGCTTGGCGTTGAGCACCTGGTGCTTTATGCCGCGGCGGGAAAGCATGTCGCTCAGCATTTCGCTCTTTTCGACCGATATGGTACCGACCAGTATCGGCTGGCCCGTCGCGTGGACCTTTACTATTTCGTCCACTACCGCATCGAACTTACCGCGCTCGGTGCCGTATATAATGTCATTATTGTCTATGCGCCTGAGCGGCTTATTGGTGGGGATTTCCATAACGTCCAGCCCATATATGGATTGGAACTCCGCTTCCTCTGTCTTAGCCGTTCCGGTCATGCCGGCAAGCTTATGGTACATCCTGAAATAATTCTGGAACGTGATGGTGGCAAGGGTTTTATTCTCGCGCTCAACCTTAACGTGTTCCTTGGCTTCCAGCGCCTGGTGCAATCCGTCGCTATATCGTCTGCCCATCATAAGGCGGCCGGTGAATTCATCAACTATAAGCACCTGACCGTTCTGCACAACGTAGTCCTTATCCCGCGTGAAAAGGGCATGCGCCTTGAGGGCTTGAATTATATGGTGGTTTATTTCGGTATTCGCAGCGTCCGATATATCGTCTATGCCGAAGAAGGCTTCCGCCTTGCGCTGGCCCTGCTGGGTAAGCGCGACCGTGCGCGCCTTTATGTCGCACATATAGTCTCCGCTTTCCTGCTGCGTTTCGCCCATCATAATGTCCGCCTTGGAAAGCTTTTCTATGTTTTCGCCCCTCACAAGGCGGCTTACGAAGCGATCTGCCTTGGCGTACATATCGGTGGACTTTTCGCCCGTGCCTGAAATTATAAGCGGCGTGCGCGCTTCGTCGATCAAAATGGAGTCAACCTCGTCCACTATGGCATAGTTAAGCTCCCGCTGTACCATCTGTTCGCGGTAGACCACCATGTTGTCCCTAAGGTAATCGAAGCCGAATTCGTTATTGGTGCCGTATGTAATGTCGCAATTATAGGCCATGCGGCGTTCGTCATTGGAAAGCTCATGGACTACGCAGCCTACGCTCAGCCCAAGGAAACGGAAAATTTTGCCCATCCATGCCGCATCTCGCTTGGCAAGGTAATCGTTAACGGTAACTATATGCACGCCGTGCCCGCTCAGTGCGTTCAAATACGCGGGCAGCGTCTCGGTTATGGTTTTGCCTTCGCCCGTTTTCATTTCGGCAATGTTGCCGCGGTGCAGCACTATGCCGCCGTACAGCTGAACGTCGAAATGCCGCTGGCCTATCGTGCGCATTGCGGCTTCCCTTACCACGGCGTAAGCTTCGCACAGTATATCGTCCTCTTTTTCGCCGTTAGCAAGGCGGGCCTTGAACTCGTCGGTTTTCGCGCGCAGCTCGCCGTCGCTCAGCGCATGCGTGGCAGGCTCAAGCTCGTTTATCCTTTTTACCAATGGCGCCAGCTTTTTCAGCTTCGCCTCGCTGGTGTTGCCCAGCAGTTTATCCATAAAACCCATGGTTATCGCCTTTCTTGCATAATTCATATTATTGTAGCATGGAAAGGGCTTGTTTGGCAATCAAACCGCGCAATGTTGACAAATTTAACACCCTATACACAAACTTTTCGCCCCTTAACGCCCAAATGGGCAAGATATATAGAAAAACAAGCAAAAACGGCTTGCGTTAAACGATGAAACCATGCTATTATGGAACCACAGCCCGAAAGGCCGGTCTTATCGGATATGTGCAAAGCTAAAAATAAAAAGTGCAGAAGTGAAAGGAGAGGGAGTATGAAGCGAATAAGCATAATTTTGGCATTGCTGCTTGCCGTGCTGATGGCGGGCTGCGCCGCGGCAACAGCGCCGTGCGATGCGCAAACGCCTGAATTGCCGCCGCAGGCGGAAGCGGCAATGGATTCGGAAGGCATAGGGGAAATTCAGGAACGCCTTTTGGACATTGCCATTGATAATGAGTACGACTGCTCCGCGGCGGAGATCGTGAATTGGGAAGCGATAAGAAAGTTCCAGGAGGAAAATCCGCAATATTACCCCACCGTTTCCGAAGAAGGCATCGTCTCCGAAGAAATAGGGGAGATACAGAAGCGCCTTATGAATTGGGATAAATAATAATCTAACGGCCAAAGTTAACACCCCGTATACAAATCGGGGTGTTATTTATGTTATACTATACGGCATGGGAAAGAGTATCGGTTCAAAAAATGAAACGCCTGGCATGATTGCCACGCTGGTTGCAAGCCTGCTGTTCGGCTTCAGCTTCCTTTTCACAAAGGGCGCTGTTGACCGCGTTTCTGCGTGCACGCTTTTAAGCTGGCGCTTTGTTACGGCGCTTGTTGTTATGAGTATACTCGCGCTGTGCGGCGCAATAAAGCTGAACTTCCGCGGCAAACGCTTCGGCGCGGTGCTGGCGATGGCTATATTCCAGCCGGTGATATATTTTATTGGCGAAAGCGTGGGCATGAGGCTGACCACCGCCAGCGAAAGCGGCACGATAATTGCCGTAATACCCATATTTGTGCTGATATTCAGCGCGGTTTTTCTTAAAGAAAGGCCCACAAGGCTTCAGGTTATGGGCATTGTGCTCAGCATTGCGGGCGTTATATGCATAGCCCTTGTTAAGGGCTTTTCAGCTTCGCTAAACCCGCTCGGGTACGCAATGCTGTTCGTTGCCGTAATGGGGGACGTTGGCTATGCAATAGCCGCGCGCAGGGCGGATGAGTTTTCAAGCTTTGAGAAAACCTATCTTATGGCGGTTGTGGGTTCGGTAGTGTTCACGGCGGGTGCTGTGATAGAGCACGCGAGCGCGGGCACATTGGCCGAATACGTTACGCTGCCGTTCCATGATACGCAGTTTCTTATTGCCGTGCTGTATTTGGCGCTGGGCTGCCAGGTGGCCGCGTTCATCATGCATACATACGGCATTGCGCAGATAGGCGCCAACCGCTCAAGCTCATTTGCCGGCATAACCACGCTCACAAGCGTGCTGTCCGGCGTGCTGATACTGGGCGATGCATTCAGCCTGCTTCAGGGCATAGCCACCGCGCTTATATTGATAGGCACCACAATGGCGAACACAATGCCCAAGGGTGCGGTAGAAATAAGGAGGGAGAACGTTTGATGAAGCTTTTCAGAATAATAATGATATTGATAGGCGCAATCGGCGTTGCGGACACGGCGGTGCTTTCCATGTGGTCAAACATGAACCTTGGCATAATGCTGCCCGCCATAATAGGCATGCCGCTCATAATAGTGGGCATATTCTTTGAACCGCTGCGTTCATTCACGGCGCGCGCGCTTTGGCTCAGATATGCGTTCTTCGGCGCGTATATAGCATATGCGCTGTTTATGCTGATAGTAGGCGGCATGATATACACAAGCGCGCATGACGATCCGGAGGAAGGGGCGGACGTGCTGATAGTGCTTGGCTGCGCCGTGCATGGAGAGCGCGTGTCCTTAACGCTAAGCTACAGACTGGATAGGGCGATAGAATACCTTAATGCCAACCCAAACACGGTAGCCATAGTGTCCGGCGGGCAAGGGCAGGGCGAAAGCATAAGCGAGGCCGAGGCTATGCGCCGCTATATGGTGAACAGAGGCATAGCGAACGAGCGCATAATTATGGAGGATAAATCCACAAGTACGGAGGAAAACTTTGCATTTTCCCGGGAAATAATCGATTCGCTGTACCCAAACGGCGCGCGGCTTGCGTTTGTAACAACCAATTTTCATGTGCTGAGGGCGGAGCTTGTGGCAAAGAAGCAGGGAATAGCTATAGACGGCTTCGGCGCAAAGGACGTATATTACACCGCACCCAATAACTATATGCGCGAAGCAATAGCGCTGACGCTGTATAAGCTGACGGGAAAGATATAATACTAACAGCCAAAAAGGCGCGGGAAGCTTCTCCTGCGCCTTTTATATTGCCCGGTTTTATAGCTTTATGCCGAAGTAGGCCGCCAGCTTTTCGTAGCGCTCAAGCAGAGTGTCCTTCAGCCTTGCGTGCCGCTCGGTCATTTTTGCTTCATCCTTTCGGGCGATAAGCGCGGCGTAGCGCTCACGCACCTTGACCAGTATGCTGTCCCAGTCGTGCGGGATAGTATCGTGCGCGGCCTGCCCCATGCGGGTAAGGGCTTCGGTATCGTGCATGTATTTCAGCAGCAGCTCGCCCAGCTTTTCGCCGTCGTCCGCGCAAACAAGGCCGTTCTGCCCGTGCACTATCGGCTCCGCGGGGGCCGTGCCCTCTATTGCCACGCTTGGCGTGTACATGGCCGCCGCCTCGCGTATAACAAGTGAGAATGTGTCGTACTGGGAGGGGAAGGTGAACAGCGTAGCCGCCTGGTAAAGCCCATCCAGCAGATGTGTGTCGCTAAGGTGGCCGGTGAACAGCACATGCTCCGCCACGTTAAGCTCATTGGCCTTTGCTTTCACGGCTTCCTCATCCGGCCCCTGACCCGCAAGCACAACGGTGAAGCGTTCGCCGCGCCGCTTCAGGTATGCCGCCGCCTCAAGCAGGCGCAGTATGCCCTTTTTCCAGTTTATCTGCCCAACGAAAAGGAAAACGGGGTTATCCGCGTCAATGTGGAACTTCTCTATTGCGGCCTGCTTATCCTCACTCCTTACGGGGCGCATCTCCGTACCGTTTTCGATTATTATAATGTCGCCCGTGTAGCCGTATTCGCGCAGCACCACGGCGGAGGATTCGCTAACCGTCCAAACCTCGTCGCAGCGCTCATAGAAGTCCACAACGAATTTTACGCCTATGTTGGCGATAAGCTCCGCGTTTGTGGCCTTATAAAAATCGTCGTAATATTTGGAATGGAATGTGCCTATCAGCGGCAGATTATATTTGGAACATAGCCTAAGCGCTTCTTGGCCGGCAAAGAACGGCGTATGCGCATGGCAAACGTCCAGCTTTATCATTTCTATGCGGTCAAGATAATGCTTGTCCAGCACCGCAAGCCCGCTTTTATATTGCGGCGAACCTATAACGGGGAATGCGGAATAGTCTACCAACTCGAACGGGTATCCTCCGCGGTAGCCCGTGTTGTTCTGCGGGGCGATAACGTAGCATTCGTCGCTGCCTTTGGCAAGGCCGTTTGCGTAGCTGTAAACCACGCGGCCCACGCCATCCACTATGGGAAGAAAGCTTTCGCTAAATTGTCCTATTCGCATAGCATACGCTCCTATTGAAATGATTTATTATACCTAAATTATACCTGAGCCGTGATATTGCTTCAAGTGGGCGCGGCAAAGCTGAACATAAGTTTACATATTATCCATAAAATTGCACGGATTGGAATAAGGCCGGATGGTCAGGCGTGCAAACCGGGATCTATAATTACAATGTAATACCTAACTCGTTGCATTTCTCGATTGCCAAATCATGGTATTGCAGTGCGGCAAGTCGATACCAATGCTTAGCCTGTTCGATGTCTCGTTCTACTCCGATTGCTTCTTCATAAAACCATGCCAAATTGTATTGCCCATCTCTATCACCATGCTCTGCGGCACGGCGAGTCCAATATAGTGCTTTTTCCAAGTCTTTTTCAACACCAAGTCCCTCATAATAGAAATAGCCTATTTGACATTCAGCAAGGGGATAGCCTTGCTCTGCCAAAACCAAATGTCCTTCAAAGCACTTGTCATATTGTTTTGATTCCCAATATTTTTCAATCAACTCATTGCAAATGTCTAATTCCTTGCAAGGCTTGTAATACGCACTTGCCATGTATTTATACCTCCTAATTCCGATTTGCCATAGCGGCTGATGATGGATGGTCAGGTGTGCAAAACGGAGTTTATAAAACAAACTTTTCCTTCATTAGCGCATACAGCATTTGCCTATCATCATCAAGCAATAAACTCTCTTTTTTCAAAGCATAATGATGAGCAAATTCTGTATCTATGTATAAGTGATTGTTAATTACAACGGCATTTTTATATCGTGGTCTAACATGTATATGCAAATGCGGGTTGGGTATTGAATCCTTGTAAAAGTTATTTAACAAGCAACTCCAATTGCTTAATTCGGCGCCCAAAACCTCTTTATAGATACATTCCAACCTATCTATAATTGTTTTTAATTCGATCCACTCGGAAATATCTAATTCGGAAAGGCTACCGCAATGCCTATTCAACACCAAAATACATCTGCCAACATAGTCTTGAATATCTGCCAGATAGACAGACCAATGTAATGATTTATATAGTAACCACTCATTTTCTTTATAATCACACCATTCGCAACCACTCATCACATACCCCCACGAAATCTGATCTGCCAACTTCTTCTTCCACAAAAATTATAGCACGGAAAACACCTTGCATCAACCTGAAAACGGGTATCAGGCTTTGACCGGGATACCCGTTATTTCAATATTGCCTAAGTTAGGGCGTGTGATTATCTGTAATTCACAAAGAACTCGTGATAAGCGCGGCTGGTCATGTACACGTCCGCCTTGGATACTATTTCCCAAGGAGCATGCATGCTCAGCATGGCAACGCCCGCATCTATAACGTCCATATCATAGTTGGCCATTATGTAGGCTATGGTTCCGCCGCCGCCCTGGTCAACCTTGCCAAGCTCGCTGGTCTGGTAAACCACGCCGTGGTCGTTGAACAGCTTGCGTACCTTGCCAACAAGCTCCGCCGCTGCGTCGTTTGCGCCGCTCTTACCGCGGGAGCCGGTGTACTTGACCATGGCAATACCCTGGCCGATGGCGGCAAAGTTGGCATTGTCGCCAACGCTGGGGTAGTTGGGGTCAAACGCGGCCGCAACGTCCGCGCTCAGCAGCGTGCTGTGCGCAAGGGCGCGCCTTATGGCAAGGTCGGAGCAGTTGCCGCCGTTCATAAGGGCTATCATTTCGCCAACCATGTTGTTGAAGAACTGGGAATGCATGCCGGTTGCGCCTATGCTGCCGACCTCTTCCTTGTCCACATACAGGCCAACGGTGGTGCGGGCTGGCTTTTCAATGCTGAGCAGCGCCGCAAGGGAAGCATAGGAGCATACGCGGTCGTCGTGACCATGGGCAACTATAAGGCCGCGGTCGAAGCCAACGTCGCGCGCAGCGCCGGCGGGAACAGCCTCAAGCTCGGCGGATACGAAGTCCTCCTCGGTTATGCCGTAACGCTCGTTCAGCACGGCGAGCAGAGCGGTCTTGAATCTGTCGGATGCTTCGGTATCGTCAACGGGCAGGCTGCCTATCAATATGTTAAGGCTTTCGCCCTCCACGCCCTCGCTCATGGTTTTGCTCATCTGATCCTTGGCAAGGTGGGGGAGAAGATCGGAAATATAGAACACGGGATCCCCACACTTATCGCCCAAGGCTATTTCAACCTTTTCGCCGTTTGCCTTCACTATAACTCCGTAAAGGGCAAGGGGCAGCGCAACCCACTGATATTTCTTTACGCCGCCGTAATAATGCGTTTTAAGCAGGGTGGTTCCGCCGGCCTCGTATACGGGGTTCTGCTTTATGTCCAAACGCGGGGAGTCGATATGGCTGCCCACTATGTTCATGCCGTTTTCAAGGGGCTCGCTGCCTATAACGGATAGCATAACGGCCTTGCCGCGGTTATTGTAATATACCTTGTCGCCGGCCTTGAGCTCCTTCTTTTCGCATATGCATACGAATCCGGCTTCCTTGGCGCGGCGGATTATCTCTGCGGCGCAGCGGCGTTCGGTCTTACTTTCGTTAAGGAACGCCTTGTAATCTTCGCCCATATCCATGCAGGCCTTGCGCTCCTCGGCGTTCAGCTTGTCCCATACATATGCGCGCTTGTACATAAGATCCTTGGTTTCCATAAGCTCTCCTTTATATAATGGTGATATTGATATAATGTAAGCATACAGCTTTGCAGCCGCGTAGTCAAGAGCGGCGGGAGAATATGCGGCTAATATATAAAAAGGAGCCGCCGCGCATTGCGGCAGCCCCATGGTTTAAGCCTTTGGCTTATTCTTCGTCCTGAAGATCTTCCGCCGCGGGGATAACGGGCTTGTTGCAGTTGGGGCAGATAAGCGCGCCGTCCTCGGTCAGCATGTCCTCGTCAAAATAGATGGTCTCGCCGCAATGGGGGCATTCTACTTCAACAAAGTCGTCGTCGCAAAAGTCGCACTTGTCGGTGCAGTTTTCGCAGTCATAGTCGCACTCGTCCTCATCATCGTCGCACTCGTCGCAGTCGCAGCAATCGCACAGCGCATCAAGGCATTCGTCTATGTCGCTCAGCTCATCGCAAATGTCGTCTATGCATTCGTCCATGTCTATAATGGCTTCCTCGTTTTCGTCAACGGTGTCCGCCATCTCGTCCAGAGTTTCAACTATCAGCTTGAAAAGCTTGCCATACTTGTCGTCGGCAAGATCCATGCCGTCTACTACGCCGCGCAGATATGCGACCTTTTCCTTATTGTAACCCATAGTGACCTCCTTGTAGTTATTTTATAAATTATATTTGATACAGGATAGCTTATACGCGCTCCATGTATTCGCCGGTACGGGTATCCACCCTTATGCGGTCGCCTTCGTTAACGAACAGGGGAACGTTGATTTTGTATCCGGTTTCAAGCGTTGCGGGCTTGGTGGTGCCGGTCGCGGTGTCTCCCTTGAAGCCGGGCTCGGTTTCGGTAACGGTAAGCTCAACAAAGTTGGGAGCTTCCACGGAGAAGGCGTTGCCCTTATAGAAGCGGATGTTCACGTTCATGTTTTCAACTATAAAGTTGATAGCGTCCTCGACCTGGTCGTGGTTAAGGGGCAGCTGCTCATAGGTTTCGGTATCCATGAAGTAGTACAGCTCGCCGTCGTTGTAAAGATACTGCATCTCCTTGGTCTCGATATGTGCGCGGGGATACTTGTCCGTGGGGCTGAATGTGCGCTCCAGCACCGCGCCGGTCATAACGTTCTTGAGCCTCGTACGGACGAAAGCCGCGCCTTTACCGGGCTTGACGTGCTGGAAATCGGCAATGGACCAAACCTGTCCATCGATCTCCACAGTAACGCCCTTCCTGAAATCGCCAGCCATCAGCATAAAAAGTTACCTCCAAATAACATGTTCTTCTTAGTGTATGTTCTACATCGTCCGACACAAAGCCGGTAGATAAAAAATACCCACTTAATATAATAGCATAACAATGGCCCGTTCACAAGCTTTTTGAAGCCGGCGCGGGCCAAAATAGCAAATTATTTATTTACATCAGGCTTTTTGCGCCTTTTTGTGCCGCGCATGGGCAAGCTCCGGCGATATTTCACCAGCCTTCATCAGCGCAATCTTGGTTATGACCGGGCCGACAAGCTCGTATATAAGCGTTGCGCACAGCACAACGGTGGTTATGCGTTCGCTGTACATGGGCAGCTTTGCCGCGCAAATCTGGGCCATACCTATCGCCACGCCCGCCTGCGGCAGCAGCGCAAGGCCGAGATATTTCTTTATTTTCTCATCCGCGTGAACTATACCTGAGCCGATGTATGTGCCGAGGTATTTGCCCGCAGAGCGCGCCACAAGATACGCAACGCCGAGCATGCCGACCGTCGGTATGGCGGCAAGGTCAAGCTCCGCGCCCTATATTACGAAGAACAGCATGAAAAGCGGCGGCGTCCAGCGTTCACACCCTTCCATTATGCTATCGGCATCCTTCCTGAGGTTGCATACTATTGCGCCTATGGACATGCAGAGCAGCAGCGAGGAAAGTCCCCATATGTCCGCCAGCGCCGTGCCCAGCAGCACCGCCGCAACGGATACGCAAAGGAAGTTATCCTTTGAATGGAAGAAGCGCAGCGCAATGCTTGCAATAAGGCCTATCGCCCCGCCAACGGCAAGGGAGAGCACTATTTCCGTAAGCGGCTGCACGACCATTGTGTAAAAGCTCATGTCTCCGCCGCCGGACATTCCCTGCGCCAGCGCAAGGGATACGGCAAAAACTATAAGGCCAACCGCGTCGTCCATTGCGACCACGGGCAGCAGCGTGCGCGTGACGGGGCCGTTCGCCCTGTATTGGCGCACTACCATAAGCGTGGCCGCCGGAGCCGTGGCCGCGGCTATTGCGCCGAGCGTGAGCGCAAGCGGCACGTCAAAGCCCAGAGCGCAAAGCGTTATGTCCACAAGGGCGACTGCCGTAAGCGCCTGGAACATGGTTATTATTATGCTCTTGCCGCCTATGGCCTTTATATTGTTTATGTTGAATTCGCCGCCTATCGAATAGGCGATGAAGCCCAGCGCCAGCGTTACCAGCACGTTCAGCGCCTCGGTACCATCCTTCGGGATAAGGTTAAGCACGCTTGGCCCTATCAAAAGGCCCGCAACAAGATAACCCGTTACATTGGGCAGCGAAATAAGCTTCGCAAGCCTGTTGAACAGAAGTCCGGCCGCCATCGCAGCCGCGATATATAAAATTGTAATGCTCATCAGTTCTTCGGAACCCCCTCAACGTTCATAACGGGTATTTCAAACATTATGCCCGTATTCGGCCTGTCCAGCCTGCCGGCGTGCTCATGAATTATCTGCTTCACAAGCGCAAGCCTTTCATCATCCCTCGGTACTATCATAAGCGGCTTTACCGTTTCCTGACCGGGATTGATAAAGTGCCTTAGCGAACCGAATACCGGCGGGGGATCGATACTGGATTCGTTGATGGCCTTCAGCATACCCTCGCAGTCGATAACGGTCGCGCCGCTTATGTTGCGGTTGAGCAAATCGGCCAGAATGGGGTTTATGCATTCAGTCTGCTTGGTAATAAAAACCAACATCTGCATGGTTATGCCTTCCTTTCTAATGTATGTATAAAATCTATAATAACGCCGGGCTTTAACTCCGGCGCATTTTTACCGCATTGAAAGATACTACTGTTTTTTCACTTTGTCAAGTATTGATTATTTCTCCCCAAGGTGGGAATAAAGCTTGGTCAGCGCTTTCTTTTCAAGGCGGGAAACATAGCTCCTTGATATGCCCAATATAGCCGCCACCTCCCGCTGCGCCATGCACCTGCCGCAGGGGATGCCGTAACGCAGCTTTACGACCGTGCGCTCCCGCGCGCTGAGCACGTCGTCTATCGCCTGCCAAAGCCGCTCCGCCTCCATGCTGCGCTCCGCCTCGTTATGCACATGGTCCGCATCCGTGCCCAGTATGTCGCAAAGCGAAATCTCGTTGCCGTCGTTGTCCGTACCTATTGGCTCCATCAAATACACTTCACCGTTCTGCTTCTTTTCCGCACGCAGGGACATGAGGATTTCATTTTCTATACACCTTGCCGCATAAGCGGCGAGCGTTTTGCTCTTTGATGTGTTGAACGTGGACACGGCCTTTATAAGCCCCACCGTGCCGATGGATATCAAATCGTCGCTGTCCCGCTTGGGGGAGGCGTACTTCTTCGCGATGTGTGCAACAAGCCTTAGATTGTGCTCTATCAGCTTTTCGCGCGCAAGCTCATCGCCCTGTGCCATGGCCTCAAGGCAGCGGCGCTCCTCCTCCGCCGGAAGCGGATCCGGAAAGGAGCTGTTCAGCCCAACATACCCCGTAAAGAAAAACAGCCGCGAAACAAGCCGTACAAACCATCCGAACATATTCAAAGTACCTCCCGTAAAAGCTAAGGTATGCTAAGAATATGCGCGAAAATTGGGGAATATGAGGGGAGTGTAAAACACAATGCAAGAGAGGGGCATTTATACTTGTGCATAACAGCACAGGTGAAGTATAATTAAAATACAAAGCTGGCTAAATGGGGAACAAAACAATGAGCATTATTTCTATTACAAAGTGACAAACTGCACACCGCGGATACGTATACTATACGGACAAAAAGGTGCTGCAGGTGGAAAGAGCGGGCGCTAACAAATGGCGCGGCAAGGTTGCCGGAAGCAACGGTGAGGAATACAATGTCTATGTGGATGAAGAGCATCCTTATAAATGCCAATGCGAATGCCTGTATGTGGAAGGGAAGCCGCGTATAATATGCAAACACATGGTAGCGCTGTATTTTGCGGCATATCCCGAAGAAGCAAAGAACTACATAAATGAACTGAACGCATATTGGGCGGAAGAAGAGAAACGCCGTGAGGAGGCGGAGCGAAAGCTTGGAGGCTATATACTGCGGATGAGGAAGGCTGAATTGCAGGAGGCTCTGCTGGAATTGCTCCAGGATGGGCCGGAATGGCAGTACGAGATGTTTATGGACAGATGCGGGTTGTTTGAGGACTAAATAAAAAGCAGAAAGCTACCGGCTTCCTGCTTTATGCTTATTATTCTCCGTCCGGCCCAAGCTCCTTTATTTTGTCCCTGAGGGACTGCATATCGTGCCAGGCGTCGCGCTTTTTGCTTTCGTCGCGCAGAAGGGCGGCGGGGTGGAAGGTGGGCAGCATCCATATGCCCTTCTTCATGCGCCATATGCCGCGGTCCCGCGTGATGCGTATTTCGCGGTCTATAACGTACATGGCTGCCGTTTTGCCAAGGCAAACTATTATCTGTGGCTGTATCAGCGCCACCTGCGCCCTAAGATACGGCAGACAGGCCATAGCCTCGTCCTCAAGCGGGGTGCGGTTCTGCGGCGGGCGGCATTTCACTATGTTGGCAATATATACCTTGGTGCGGTCAAGGCTTATCGCTGCAAGCATCTTGTCGAGCAGCTGCCCAGCCGCGCCGACGAACGGATAGCCCTGTATGTCCTCGTCCCGCCCGGGGCCTTCGCCTATCAGCATTATTTTGGATTGCGGATTCCCCACGCCTATAACCACATTCGTGCGCCCCTTGCAAAGGCCGCAGTCCGTGCAGCTTTCAAGCTTTTCGTATAGCGTTGCCCAGTCGTAATGCGCCATTGTCCGCTCCTTAGCCTATCTGTGCGTTAAGAAAATCCAGCACATCCTGCCAAACCTTTTTCTTGCCGGTTTCGTTGAGTATCTCGTGCCGCATGCCGGGATAAAGCTTTAATATAACGTCGTGGCCGCTGTTCAGCAGCCGCCCGGCAACCTCTGTAGGGCCCTTGCCCATGCTGCCTACGGGGTCTTTGTCGCCGGCTATTACCAGTATGGGCCGGTTCGGCACATTCGCGGCCCAGTCCTTGCGGGATACCTCGCTCAGCCCCGTGAACAGATCGCGGAACGCCGCGGCGGTGAACGTGAAGCCGCACAAGGGGTCGGCAATATATCGGTCTACGTTGGCCTGATTCGCGCTCAGCCAGTCGAATGCCGTTCTCTGCTCGAATGGCTTATTGTATGCGCCGAATGCCAGCAAATCGAGCTTTTTGCTGGGCACATCGCCGCCGGTGCGCTTTATTTCCGCATTGGCTATCAGCTTGGCGATGGGCATAACCGGGTTGTGCCCCGCCGTGCCGCAGAATACGAATGCGTCTATATCATCGCCATGCCGTGCGGCATATGAACGCGCAAGGAATGAACCCATGCTGTGGCCCAAAAGGAAGCAGGGAACAGAGGGATAAGCTTGCTTTATGACCTTGTGCACGCCGAGTGCGTCATCGATAAGCCTGTCCCAGCCGTTTTCCGGCCCAAAATAGCCCCGGATACCGTTTTCGCTTATGCTCTTGCCGTGCGATGCCATGTCCGCCGCGGCAACGGCAATGCCGTTTTGCGCAAGGAATCCTGCAAAATCGTCATATCTGTCCACATGCTCCGCCATGCCGTGCATAATGGTAAGCACCGCGCGCGGCGGCTGATGATCGGCATCCCAGAAGCGAATGTTTATGCTGCATAGCCCTGTTGACGAGCGTAAGGCCTGTTCCATTTGAATTTCCTCCCTGCGTTTGATGCGCTTTTGCCCCATTATACCATCTAATGCAGAATATTGCATTAATATTAGAAAAACTTATTGCATTATGGTGCGATGGTATGTATAATCAAATGCAATACCCTGAAAGATGGAGGAAGCATACTATGCCTACCGATCTTGATCTATACAGCATATTCTGCACCGTTGCGCGCTGCGGAAGCCTTTCCCATGCCGCGCGGGAGCTTTACGTTAGCCAGCCCGCAATAAGCCAGTCCATGCACAGGCTTGAGTATACTTTGGGCTGCACCCTGTTCACCCGCACCAGCCGCGGCATATCGCTTACCAGCGAAGGAAGGATGCTCTACAGCTATGCCGATAAGGCCGTAAGCCTCATCGCCGCGGCGGAGGATAAGCTGAACCGCATGCGCACGCTGCAGTCCGGCGGCCTTATGATAGGCGCAAGCGACACGCTGTGCCAATATTTCCTGCTGCCGTATCTTGAAAAGTTCCATTCGGAATATCCGGATATTCAGCTTCAGGTCACCAACCGCACCACGCCGGACACCGTGGAACTGCTGAAAGTCGGCAAGGTGGACATTGCGCTTGTAAACCTGCCGGTAATAGACAGCGCGCTTTCCGTTAAGGAAGTGCTGAAGGTGCACGATGTGTTCGTGGCGTCGTCGCGGTTCAAGCACCTTTTGAACAGGCAGGTAACGCTGGAGGAGCTTTCGCGCGAGCCGCTGGTGCTGCTTGAAAAGGCGTCCAACTCCAGAAAATATCTGGATGATTTTGCGGCGGTGTGCGGCGTAACGCTGCGGCCTGAAATTGAGCTGGGCGCGCACAGCCTGCTGGTAGAATTTGCCAAGATTGGCCTTGGCGTGGCATGCGTAACGTATGAATTTGCGGCGGAGGCGATAGACAGCGGCGAACTGTTTGAAATAAAGCTTAAAACGCCCATGCCCAGCCGGAACATCGGCCTTATCTCGCTTGAGGGCGTGCCGCTTTCCCCTGCGGCGGAGCGGTTCATACAAATCGTCCTCGGCGAAGGCGCGGATGAGGAGAAGAAGTAAGCCATAACCGAATATCTAAAACCACACGGCCTGCGGCATCTGTTCGCGGGCCTTTTGTTTATAAAAAACGCTCCCCAGCCAAATGCGGCAGGGGAGCGAAAGCTTATCGCTTTATATTTACTTACGCCTTATACGGCACTATACCGGCCAGATCGCGGGAGATTTCGCGTATGGCGATCTCCGCGGTGGGAACGTCGGTATTGTAGCTTGCAAAGGAGACCACAAAGGGCTTTTTGGCATACACTATGCCAACGTCGTTGGTAAGGTTGTCATCCTCGCCGGTCTTGTGCGCAACGGCGACCTCGTCGCGGAGGTAGCCGGGTATCTTGTGGTTTATCTGCTGTTCAAGCAGCAGCTTTTCTATCGCCTCGCTCACTTCCTTGGAAACGAACGTGCGGCGGTATACCTGCTCCAGCAGCATACCCATCTCGGCAGGCACAATGTAATTGCACTTGCCCTGTGCGCTTGCTTCGCTGTCGAACAGCAGCCGCTCTATATGGGTCTTTTCAAGGCCTATCTTTTTGAATTCCTCGTTGAGGAAATCTATGCCAAGGCGGCTTATGAGCATATTGGTCGCGGTGTTGTCCGATATGGTTATCATCAGCCCGCACAGCGTTTCGATATCCACCACCGGCTCGTCCGTAAAGAAATACAGCGCGCCGCAGGGGGGCATCTTGTCCGCATGGTGGCAGGTAAGCTTTTCGCTAAGGCTCAGCTTGCCTTCGTGCGCCAGCTTCATTATTACCATGTATACCGGCAGCTTTATTACGCTTGCCGCTTCAAATTGCTCGTTTTCGTTATAGCCAAGCGTTTCGCCGGAGGTAAGGTCCTTATAATAGAAGCCCACGTTGCCGGGAACGGCCTTAAGCTTTGCAATGATAGCTTCGCTGTTCATAATAATGTCTCCGTTAATTATCAGTTGTCTATCTTATCGGTATCGTATTCCATGCCGCCGTTGAGCTTACGGAAAATGTAATAGAACGGTATGCACAGGGCGATTATGATAAGACCCTTGGCAGAGGTGAGGGGATCCTCAACAAAGTTGTTGACCAGCAGCACCACGAACAGCAGGCAGGTGAGGATTATTACGGGTATGCCGCCCCATACCTTGTAAGGACGCTCCATATCGGGGTACTTCTTGCGGAAAATGAGCACCGCGAATATGGCCATCAGGTTGAGCAGAGCGCTTACGGTGACCAGCCAGTCGGTAAGCTGCTGCAGGCTATTGAACAGAACAAGTATTATGGACATTGCGGAGGAAGCAATTATAGCGAACGCGGGAACGCCCTTGTCGTTAACTTCGCCGCACTTCTTGAAGAAGAAGCCGCCGCGCGCCATTGCGTAGTAAGTACGGGGGAACACCAGGCAGTCGCCGTTAACGGTACCAACGATACCAACGGCCATGCCGATGAGCACTATCCACTTACCGAAGTTGCCCATTACGTTGAATGCGGCGGTCTTGCCAAGATAGATGTTGCCGTCGGCTATCATGGAGTTAACTTCGGCCTGCGGGATTATGCGGTAGACAGCAAAATTGAACAGGGTGTATATGAGCATTATGCCGCCCATGGAGATTATTATGGCCAGGGGCAGGTCACGCTTGGGGCGCTTCATTTCGCCGGCAACGGTGTTAAGGTTGGTCCAGCCTTCATATGCCCAAAGGGATGCAAACGTTGCGTAACCGATTACCTTTACTATGTTGAAGAACGTGGGAGGGGTGTCGGTAGTGAAAGCGGTAGCCGGGGAAAGATCCGGCTGGTTCTTGCCCGCGAACACGCCAAGAACTATTACCAGCACCAGCGGCACAAGGCGCAGCACCATGCTTATGTTCTGTATGGCGGCGGCGGTCTTTATACCGCGCAGATTGATTATGGTGAATAATACTATAAGTCCGATAGCTATTGCCTTGGTGACGGGTTCGGAGAACGCGAACTCCTCCTGGAACGGGGTAACGGCGGCCAGGGCAAGGGATGCGATGGAGCCGGAAGCCGTGAGCAGGAAGCCGGAGAAGCCGTTTACAAAGCCGGCCAGGGGATGATAGGCCTTGGCAAGATAGGTGGTCATGCCGCCGGTGACAGGCATTTCCGCGCCGAGCTCGGCAAAGCAAAGGCCGCCGAGTATGCTAACTATGCCGCCGACTATCCAGCACACAAGCGCCATACCCATGGACATGTTTACACGCTCAAGCACGTAGCTGCCAAGATAATAGATTCCGGAGCCTATGGTCATGCCGGCCACAAGGCTGATACCTGAAAACACGCCAAGTTCTTTCTTGAGGTGTTTTCCGCTGTTGTTTTCCATATGATACCTCCTAATAATTTTATGAATAAATACTTAAATTTTAGTATTTATCCAAATTTTTGTATAAATATATATTAACACCATGTTAATATCTTGTCAATATAATCTCCGCGAAAAGTTTCACATTCCGTCACATTATTCGCATAGACGCATGGCTCGCAAAACGCATATAATAAGGAAGAAAATAATGGCATCAAGAAAGGCAGAATACTTCCAGCTATGATAAACCTGAGCGATATGCAGGGCCTTGAGCAGCTTTTACTTTCGCGCCTGAGCAAGAGCGACATAAGAACATGGATGCAGAATTATGCGCGGCCATACAGGGAACTTATGGCCTATTACCGCTGCGCCATGATGGAGGTGGCGACCAAGTTCAACGTGCTTAACGAAGAACTTTCGCTGCAATATGACCGCAACCCGATAGAAAGCGTTAAAACGCGGCTGAAGTCGCTGGACAGCATTGTTGAAAAGGCTTCGCGCAAGGGCGTTGGAATATCGATAGACAGCATAGAGAAAAACATAAACGATATTGCGGGCGTGCGGGTTATATGCTCCTATCCGAGCGATATCTATATGCTTTCCGAATCCTTCACGGAACAGGACGATATCCGCGTTATAGAGTGTAAAGATTACATAAAGAATCCCAAGCCCAACGGCTACCGCAGCCTACACCTGATAGTTGAAACGCCGATATTTTTGCACGATAAAAAGCGCATGATGAAGGTCGAGGTTCAGTTCCGCACAATATCAATGGACTGGTGGGCAAGCCTTGAGCACAAAATAAACTATAAAAAGGACATGCCGGACGATATCCGTGCCGAAATAACAAAGGAACTGCTTGAATGCGCAACCATGGGCGCAAGCCTTGATGCGCGCATGGAGGGCATACAGAAGCGCGTGGAGCAGGAGAAGTAAAAAATGGGTGAAACGCGGCACATTGTGCATCCCTTTGCACCGGTGATGGATGCACGCTGCACGGTGCTGATACTCGGCAGCGTTCCTTCTGTGCGCTCGGTTGAAGAAGGGTTTTATTATATGCATCCTAAGAACCGCTTTTGGCCTGTTTTGGGTGCGCTCACGGGGGAGAATTATGCCGCGCTTGACTTTTCCGCGCGCAGGGCGGCGCTGACACGCCATGGCATCGGCTTATACGACGCCGTGTATGAGTGCGACATTATGCTCAGCAGCGATGCCAAGGCCAAAAACATAGTTCCAGCGGACATTCCGGCACTTATCGACGGCACGCGCGTGCAAAGGATATTCTGCAACGGCGCGCTTTCGTACGCTACGCTTGCAAAGTACCATCCTTCCCTTGAACCCATGGCGGAAAAGCTGCCGTCCACAAGCCCCGCCAACGCTTCGTATAATATGCCGCGGCTCATTGCGGCGTGGCAAAAAATATGCGAATTTATACAGCAGGATTGACAATATATTGTTGAATATGCACCCGATGGGTGCTATATTTATTATATCTGAATATATCCGTTTCGGCACTACTCCACTCATAATAGGCCGCGGCGGGAAACAAAGGAGGATACGTCCGCTGTTGCTGGCGGTGCGGCAGCGTGGAGACCTGCCGTAAGGCCGCGCGGGTAATGCCGGCGGCGAGATCTTTTCAGCCGGAGGGCGGAGGATCACAGCGAAAAGCATATGGCACAGGTGAGCCTTAAAAACATCAAAAAGGTCTATCCGGTAAGCAAGGATAAGAAGCACAAAAAGCGCGAGGACGGCCCGAATCTTCAGATAACGGAGGAAGGCGTAGTCGCCGTGCAGCAGTTCAGTTTGGACATTGCGGACAGGGAATTTGTGGTTCTGGTCGGGCCTTCCGGCTGCGGCAAGTCCACAACGCTAAGAATGATTGCCGGGCTTGAGGAAATTACCGACGGCGAGCTGTATATAGGCGATAAGCTTATGAACGACGTTGCGCCCAAGGATAGGAACATTGCAATGGTTTTCCAGAACTATGCGCTGTATCCGCACATGACGGTTTATGAAAACATGGCGTTTTCGCTCAAGCTTAAAAAGTGCAGCAAGGAAGAAATAGACAAGCGCGTAAGGGAAGCGGCGCATATACTGAATATCACAGAATATCTCGACAGGAAGCCCAAGGCGCTTTCAGGCGGACAGCGGCAGCGCGTTGCGATAGGCCGCGCCATCGTGCGCAATCCGGCGGTATTCCTTATGGACGAGCCGCTTTCAAACCTTGACGCAAAGCTCAGGAACCAGATGCGCGCGGAGCTGATAAAGCTGAGGCAAAGGATAGATACCACATTTATATATGTTACCCACGACCAGACCGAGGCCATGACGCTGGGCGACAGGATAGTTATAATGAAGGATGGCTTCATTCAGCAGGTCGGTATGCCGCAGCAGGTGTTTGACCATCCCGCCAATCTGTTCGTGGCAGGCTTTATAGGCACGCCGCAGATGAACTTCTTCGATGGCAGCCTTGTTAAGCATGACGGCCGCTACTTCATCGAAACGGACGGGCTGAGCGTTGAACTGAGCGAGGATAAGCAGCAGCGCCTTGTCGCAAAGGACGTTGCGGAGCAGCAGGTCACCGTGGGCGTAAGGCCGGAGCATGTGATAATAGGCCAAAGCGGCATACCGGCAAAGGTGGACGTGAGCGAAATGATGGGCTCCAGCGTGCATCTTCATATGTCCGCCCTTGGCGGGGACATGATAGCCATAGTTCCGCTCAACGGCGAAGCCGCACATTATCCCATGGGTATGGATGTGAAGCTCAGCTTCGGCGGGCATGTTGTGCACGTGTTCAGCAAGGATGACAGCAAGAACCTTGAATGGTGAGAAAACATATGAAACGCAGTTGCGGCATATTGATGCCGGTATTTTCGCTGCCTTCGCCCTATGGCATCGGCACGCTTGGGCGCGAGGCATATAGGTTTGCCGATTTTTTGAAGGCCGCGGGCAGGCGCGCGTGGCAAATGCTCCCACTTGGGCCGACAAGCTACGGCGATTCGCCGTACCAAAGCTTTTCCTCCGCGGCGGGCAATCCGTATTTTATTGACCTTGATATGCTTGTTGAGGACGGCTTGCTTGAGCGCGGCGAGATTGAAAGCGTGAACTGGGGCGACGATACAGGGCGCGTGGATTACGAAAAGATATACCTTAATCGTTTCCGCGTGCTGGAGGCGGCCAAACGGCGCGGCTTTGAGCGAGACCGAGCGGCGGTTAATGCATTCGTTAAGGAACACGAAAGCTGGATACATGAATATGCGCTGTTCATGGCGCTCAAGCGGCATTTCGGCATGAAGGCGTGGACGAAATGGGACGATGAATCCATCAAGCGGCACGAGGCGGACGCCATAGCGCATTACAGCGCGGAGCTGAAGGAGGATATAGAGCTGTTTATATATATTCAGTATCTTTTCTTCACCCAATGGAAAAGACTGAAAAGCTATATAAACGGCCTTGGCATAAGCATAATTGGCGACGTGCCGATATACGTTGCCATGGATTCCGTTGAGGTTTGGGCGCAGCGGGAGTTTTTCGCGCTGGATGAAAACCTTACGCCAAAGGAAGTTGCGGGCGTGCCGCCGGATTATTTCAATCAGGATGGTCAGCTTTGGGGCAACCCGCTCTATAATTGGCAGAGGATGGAGGAAACGGGCTTTAGCTGGTGGATAAACCGGCTAAACGCCGCCGCAAGGCTTTATGATGTTATTCGCATAGACCATTTCCGCGGGATAGAAAGCTATTATGCCGTGCCCTTCGGCGAAAGCACCGCGCGCAACGGCCGCTGGGTAAAGGGGCCGGGCATGGCGTTTGTGAACGCCGTTAAGCGGGGCGTAAACGCCGAATTTATCGCGGAGGACCTGGGCTATGTTACGGATGAGGTAAAGGCGCTGCTTTCCGGCTCCGGCTTCCCGGGCATGCGGGTATTGCAGCTTGGGTTCGACGGTATGCAGCCGCATGATTATCAGCCCCATGCCTTTGTTGAAAACTGCGTTTGCTATACCGGCACGCATGACAACAGCCCAACTCCCCTTTGGGTAAAGGAAGCGAGTGACGGCGTGCGCGAATATACCGAAAAATATTTCGGCGTAAGCAATTCGGCTGAACTTGTTGCCGCAATGATACGCGGCGGCATGGGTTCCGTTGCGCGCTTGTTCGTTGCGCAGCTTCAGGATCACCTTGGCCTTGCGGAGGGCAGTCGGGTTAATATCCCCGGTCAGCCTTACGGCAACTGGCAATGGCGGCTGGATAAAAATACCGATCTTTTTGCCATAGCCCCCGCGCTTTACGAGCAGGCAAGGCTTTATGCAAGAATATAAAAAGGAAAGGAAAAACGACATGAACGGATTTGTGTACGATATACCCACGCGCATATACTTTGGGCAGGATCAGCTTTGCCATCTTGGCGATGAGCTGAAAAAATACGGCAAAAAGGTGCTTGTTGCATACGGCGGCGGCTCAATAAAAAAGAGCGGGCTTTACGATAAAGTAATGGCGCAGATCAGCGCTGCCGGACTTTACGCGGCGGAACTGCCCGGCATCGAGCCCAATCCCAAAATAGATTCCGTGCGGCGCGGGGCGGAGCTTTGCAAGCAGGAGAATATAGACATGGTTTTGGCGGTTGGCGGCGGCAGCACAATAGACGCAGCCAAGTTCATTGCCGCCGGAGCGTGCGCGGACATTGACCCGTGGGAATTTATAAAAAACCGTGCGCCCATAGAACGCGCGCTGCCTGTGATAACCGTGCTGACGATAGCTGCAACGGGCTCCGAAATGGACAACTGCGGCGTTATAAGCAACCCCGAAACCAATGATAAAATAGGCCGCGGGGACTATAAACTCGTGCCCAAGGCGTCCTTCCTTGACCCCACCGTGACTTACTCCGTAAGCGCATACCAAACGGCGTGCGGCGCGGCAGATATAATAAGCCACATATGCGAGGTTTACTTCAATACCGAAAAGGATCTGTATATGCTGGATGGGTTCATGGAGGTGCTGTTCAAAACGGTAATAAAATACGTGCCCATTGCAATCGCCAAGCCCGATGATTACGAAGCACGAGCCAACCTTATGTGGGCAAGCTCCTGGGCCATAAACGGCTTCCTTGACGGGGGCAGGACGCTTGCATGGAGCTGCCACCCCATGGAGCATCAGCTTTCCGCGTATTATGATATTACGCATGGTCTTGGCCTTGCCATACTCACCCCGCGCTGGATGCGGCATTGCCTGAACGATGCCACCGCGCCGCGTCTTGCAAGGTTCGCGCGCACGGTGTTCTCCGTTGACAATGCTCTTGACGATGTGGAGGCGGCCAACGCCGGCATAGAGCGGCTGAGCGAGTTCCTGTTTACTACGCTTGGGCTTAAAAGCACGCTCTCGGCCATAGGCATAGACCAAACCCATTTCGATGCCATGGCGGAAAAGGCCTGCGGCGCAGGCGGCGTTATTGAGGGCTTTGTGCCGCTTAAAAAGCAGGACGTGCTGGACATATACCGCATGAGTCTGTAAAACAAATGTGATAAAAAAGAGACGGTGCTGAACCGTCTCTTTTATATTCCCACGTTTATCGCTGCGCTTTTGCCGTTTCCTGATATGTTTTGGTGATTTCCTGAAGGATGTCAAAATGCGAAAAGTCGCGGTTGTAAACTATGCGCGTTTCGCGTACCATGCTCAGATTCTCTATCGGCAGCGCGGCAAGCTTGCCTTTGCTCAGTTCGTCCATGCATGCGCTCTTTGGCAGTATGGATACGCCAAGCTCCTTCCTGACAAGGTCTTTTATTGTGGCTATGTTGTCCACCTCAATAGTCACGTTGAAGTTTTCTATTGAATCGTTTATGCTTTCAAGCGTGGATTCAAACAGCGTCCGCGTTGCGGAGGAAGGCAGGCGCAGTATCATCTGCTCTCCCTTCAGCTCGCTTAGCGTGACCATTGCGTGGCTTGCAAGCGGGTGCGTCACAGCCATTACGCAAACAAGATAGTCCGTATCCAGCATCAGCGACGAAAACGCGGAGCTTGTCGGCGAGCCTTCGACTATGGCCAAATCTATCTCGTAATTTTCAAGCATCTCATAAAGATTTTTTATCGTATCAGTTGTAATGGTAATGCTTAAGCCGCTGTGCTGATTGGCGCATTTGGCAAGCACCTGCGTGGTCAGGTTGCTTTCCGCCGTGTGCGTTATGCCTATGCGCAGATTGGTTATGCTCTTTTCAACGTTTATAAGCTCCCTGTGCAGCTTCTGGTCCAGCGCCTTAAGCCTGCGCGCGTATTTAACGGCTATCTCCCCCTGCGGCGTAAGCTTTAATCCGCCCTTGCTGCGCACGAACAGCACCGCGCCCAGCTCCTCCTCAAGCTGGTTTATATGGTGGCTCACGGCGGGCTGGGTAAGCGAGAGCGCCTCCGCCGCCTTGGTAAAGTTTTTGTATTCGACCACTGCAAGCAGTGTTTCCATCTTTGTTCCTAACATTGCTCCTCCATTACAAAACGTGATTGCTGCCAAGAAAACCATAATTTGATTTTATCTGAAACATAGCATATCATATATACCATCCGATAGCAATAGGGATACGCAAAAAATAAAGCAGCCGCAAACGAAAACGCGCGCCTGCCGCTTATTAGGCATACCCCTTGCGCGGGAACGGGACGATAAGGAGAAAAGAAAAATTGGATTGCGAAAAGAGATCAAAAGCATTGTTTGAGGACGAACCCGTTGGCAGGGCCATAATGAAGCTTGCCATGCCTGCGGTGATAGGCCAAATAATACTTGTTATATATAACATGGCGGACACGTTCTTTGTCGGCCTTACGGGGAGCGATGCCATGATAACCTCAGTAACCGTATGCATGCCGGCGTTTATGATACTGAGCGCAATAGCCAATCTTTTCGGCGCGGGCGGGGCCAGCGCCATAGCCCGTGCCGCCGGGGCAGGGCAGCGGCACCGCGCCAAGGAGGCGGCAAGCTTCGCCTTCTGGGGCTGCATGGGCGTAACGGCTATATATTCGCTCGTGTGCGTGTTTTTTGCGGACGGAGTTATAGACCTGCTCGGCGGCGCAAACGCGGCCGTGCATGCCCACGCCAAGGCGTATCTTATAACCACCGTGTCCATTGGCGGGCTTGTAACGGCGTTCGGCGCGCTTATGGCGCATCTGCTGCGCTCTGAGGGGCGCAGCATGCAGGCCAGCATAGGCATAGCCATAGGTGGCATCGCAAACGTTGCGCTGGATCCGCTTTTTATGTTCGTTTTGTTTGAAAAGGGGAATGAACCGCTGGGTGCGGCTGCTGCAACCATGCTTTCCAATGTTATAACGGCCTTGTACTTCATTGCCGTTATGCTTAAAAACCGGCATAATACAACGCTCGGCTTCGCGCTGGATAAGGATACGTTCAATAAGGACATAGCGGGCGAGGTTTTGAGCGTTGGCCTGCCAGCCTGCCTTATGACGCTGTGCGAAAACATATCCTTCGCCGTGCTCGATAACCTTATGGCCGCATACGGCACGGCAATGCAGGCCGGCCTTGGCGTTGCCAAGAAGGTGAATATGCTTGCGCACTGCATGGCGCGCGGCATGGCGCAGGGCGTGCTGCCGCTGATTGGGTATAACTTTACCTCCTGTGATCATAAGCGCATGAAAAAGGCCGCGTTTACCGCGGCTATGGTATCCGTTGCGCTGGCGCTCGTGTGCATGGCGGTGTGCCTTGGGTTCAGCGCGCAGCTTATTGGGCTGTTCATTCAGCATGGGTCGGAATCGGTCAGCGCGGGTGCAAGCTTCCTTAGGATACTGTGCATCGGCGGCCCGTTCTCCGCATTTGCATACATGGTGGTGTCATTCTTCCAGGCCACGGGCCACGGCGGCAAATCGCTGCTGCTGGCGCTGATGCGCAAGGGCATGGTGGATATACCGCTTATGTTCGCGCTGGGCGCGCTGTTTCCAATGTACGGCCTTGTGTGGGCAACGCCCGCGGCGGACGTCATATGCTGCATTGCCGCGGCCGCAATGTTCGCGTTGTTCCTGCGGCAGCTCGACCGCGCCCCGCAGCCCTCTCCGCTCTGCGTAACTGAAAAAGCCGCGCACAGCGCAGCGGCGCATTAAAGCATAATAAACGAACAAGGGACTGAAGCCTATCGGTGCAGTCCCTTGTTTCATATTAAAGCATCATTCCCCAACCATATCAAGCAGCGCATCCGTTGCTGCCGCGTCTGCATCGAAGAGGAGAAGGAGATAGCCTTCGCCCCGCTCGTCGCGCATTTTCAGGCGAAGCAGGCCGGAGGCAATGTCGAACGCGGTTCCCGTGGCGCTTTCGCTGTCTGTATAGAGCGTGAGCGTGCCCCAGAATTGGCCGCCCGGGGCAGAAGCTGATTCGTCCGTGCCGAGAAGCTGCACTTCCTTCAGTGCCATGGAAAGAATTATGCTTTGAACGGCCTCGTCCGCTTCGCTTTCGGCGGGGATAAGCGTGGCTTTGGGGGAGAATATGGCGCTATTCAGCCTTGACTCCGTGCCGAGCACCCATACCGATGAATGGTCGAAGGAGTCCCTTTTTACCGTGTACACAACGGCGGATGAATCCTGAATGTCCGCAATCAGCGCCGCGGCATAGCTTTCGCCGTATGCCTTTGACTGAGCAGGCTTGTTGTTATTAACAAGGCTGAATATAAGCACGGCGGCTGCGGCCGCAATCAGAATAAAGACAAGCACATATTTTGCTGTCTTGTTGGGGGTAGAGCGCTTTTCCATTCTTTTTTACCTCCGAATCAAGTTTTTTATATGCTCACGGCTTTTCGCGCTTTGCGGAAAACACGATTGCATCAAATGCGGCATAATCCGTATCAATCGTCCACATCGAACGCTTCAAGCTTGCTCTTGGGCGCTTCGGGGCGGTTGTCGCCATGCTTTGCAAGGCTTATGGGTATAAGCGCCAGCAGCACGAATACAAGGCCATAGGGAAACAGCGCGTCGTTGCCCAGCTTGTCAAGGAAAATGCCCACAAGGAACGGCGTTACGGTCTGCGCCGTCATGGACACGGTGTAGTAGAGGCCCGTATATTTGCCAACGTTGCCGCTGCGGCTTATTTCCCAAACCATAGGGAACGTGTTCACGGTCACCGATGCCTGCGCAAAGCCAACCACGGCGAACACTATATAAAGATAAAAGCTGAACTCACGCGCGCAGAACGTTGCCACGGCGAAGCCCGCCGCCGCCGTAAGGAGGCCTATGCGTATCATGTTGCGGCGGCCTATCTTTGCGCTTATCATGCCGATGGGTATATAAGATGCGACGGCTGCAACCGTTGCAACCATAAGGCAGGTGGATGCATGGCTGAGCCCGCCGGACCATGTGGCGGTGGCATAGCTTGTGAAGAACGTTGTTACGGCATTGTAGCCCAAGAACCAAAGGCCGATGGTGGTAAGTATCAGCAACAGGCTCTTTAATACGGGCTTGGGCAGCTTTTCCTTGCCGTTTACGGTTTCGGTCTTGCCCTGGTCCTCGTCCTCGCTCACGCCGTAGTTTATGGCCTTCATCTCGGCTACGAGCTTCTTTTCGCGTATTGTCAGCACAAGTATTGCTATGGCCGTTACCATAAGGCCGGCTACCGACGCGAACAGGGCCGTGTAGTTTGCGTTGCCCGCGGCGTCCGTAGTTACGGCGACCTTCATCATTATAAGCGTGTAAAGCCCGCCGAACGCGCCCATAAGGTTTATTACGGCGTTGCCCTGGCTGCGTAGGGGCTTGGGCGTAACGTCCGCCATGAGCGCAACAGCAGGGGAGCGGTAAAGCCCCATGGATACGAGCAGCGCCATGAGCGACACGAAGAATATCATCAACGATTCTGTGGGAGCGGCGGCGTTATAGTGGCGGATTATATAGGCAAGCAGCATCGTAAGCACAACCGCAAGCGCCGTGCCTATGACTATGAACGGCATACGGCGGCCCTTTTTATCACTCAGTGCGCCGAAAAGCGGCAGCAGGAACAGCGCAAGCATATTGTCTATACCCATCACTATGCCGCGCAATTTATTGTCCAGCCCGTATGTATCGCGCAGAATAAGGGGGATTATGCCATCGTACATCTGCCAAAATGCGCAGATGGAGAAAAATGCGAGTCCTACTAAGAAAGTGCGTTTGTAATTCAGCTTCATTGGCCGCTCCTTGTAAAAATAAAAGATATTGTAATGATTATACCTATAAACGCCGCCGCGTTCAACAGCATTCGGCACGCAAATAATATATTTTCCCAAAATGCCCAAAATGACGGAAATATATGCTACAATCGTGTTAGAACACGGACAAAGCACGGAGGAGAGTATATGTACGATTTTACTACAACTACCGACAGACGCCACACAGGTTCAATCAAATGGGATGCTGCGCCCGCGCGCGTGCAGGAAGCGGGGCTTACGCCGCTTTCGATAGCGGACATGGAATTCCAAGTAGCGCCGCAAATTAAGCGCGCCGCCGTAAAGGCCGCGGAGCACGGCATATACGGCTATACGCATGTTGACGACGAATACTTCAACGCGGTGAAGAACTATTATATCCGCCATCATGGCTATGAAGTGCAGCGCGAATGGCATACCGTTACAAACGGCATTGTTCCCGCGCTCAGCGTTGCGGTAAGGGCATTCGCCAGGGAAGGCGAGGGCGTTATAGTGCAAAGCCCGGTATACTATCCGTTCTATAACGATATAAGGAAAAACGGCTGCAAGGTGGTTGAAAACAGGCTTATACTGAAAAACGGCCGTTATGAAATGAACTTTGATGAGCTGGACAGGCTTTGTGCGCGCGACGATGTGCAGCTTATGATAATATGCAGCCCGCATAACCCCGTTGGCCGCGTATGGACAAGGGAGGAAATAAAGCAGGTGGGCGATATTTGCCTCAAGCACGGCGTTTTCCTCATTGCGGACGAAATCCATTGCGACATAACGCTAAACGGCAATAAGCACAATTCGCTCCTTACATTCCCCGAATTCAGGGATAACTGCATGGTCTGCACGGCCATGAGCAAAACGTTCAACGTGGCGGGACTCGGCTGTTCGGATATATTCATTCCCGGCAAGGAACGCTATGAACTGTATAAGGCGGAGCAGAACCGCGCCATGGGCGACTCGCTAACCTACTTCGCCCGCGCGGTGGCTATAACGGCGCATAACGAATGCGATGAATGGGTAAAGGAAATGCTCTCGGTGATAGAGGATAACCTCAACGCAATGTATGAATTCGTCGATACCCGCCTGAAGGGCATAAGCTGTATACGTGCCGAGGGCACATACCTTGCGTGGATGGATATGCGCGTGCTCGGCCTTAGCGATAGTGAGCTTACCAAGCTTTGCGACGATGCCGACCTTGTGCTGGATATGGGCGAAATATTCGGCACCAATGGCTCCGGCTTCACGCGCTGGAACATGGCGCTGCCCAAGCACGACCTGATAGCCGCGCTTGAAAGGCTTGAAAAGGTGGTAGAGCCCCTGCTTGATAAGCACGGCGCAATATAAAAAATAATGAAGAGGATACTGCTTATTGCCACGGGCGGCACGATAGCCTGCAAGCAGACCGCAAGCGGCCTTGCGCCGCAGCTTGGCGCGAAGGAACTGCTTTCCTATGTGCGGGACAGGGCGGAAAACGTTGAATCGATAGAGCTATTCCGCATGGACAGTTCAAACGTGCAGCCGGAGGAATGGCGCGCAATAGCTCAGGCCGTGGCGGACAATATGCATAAGGCGGACGGCATAGTTATAACCCACGGCACGGATACAATGGCATACACGTCGTCCATGCTTTCCTTTATGCTCAGGGGAATAAAAATACCCGTTGTGCTGACCGGCGCGCAGTATCCAATGGGCATGGAAGGGAGCGACGCCGCACGCAATTTGGGCGATGCGCTTACCGCCGCAAGGGAGCTTCCCGCCGGGGTGTATATAGCGTTTGGCGGGAGCGTGATACTGGGCTGCCGCGCGGTAAAAACGCGCACAATGTCGCTGAACGCATTTGAATCAATAAACCGCCAGCTTGTGGGGTATTTTGAGGACGGCCGCTTCATAATGGCAGATGCGCCGGAAAAGGAAGCCGCTCACGAGGACTTCTTTATGGATATAGAGCCGCGCGTGGCGCTTATAAAGCTCATTCCCGGCACTATGCCCGCTATAATAGAAAGCCTTGCAGGGTGCGGCGTTAAGGGCGTTGTGGTGGAAGCGTTCGGCCTTGGCGGGGTGCATAACATTCGGCGCGACCATGCGGAAAGCCTGCATAAGCTGATAAAGGAAAATATTCCGGTTATACTCACCAGCCAATGCCTTTACGAGGCCAGCAATCCGGATATATATGAAGTTTCAGCGCCGCTGAGGAGTGCGGGCGTTATTTCCGCAAAGGATATGACAACCGAAGCATCGGTAACAAAGCTGATGTGGGCGCTGGGCAAGCTTGGGCCGGATTTCTCATTGCAGGGCGTACGCACGCTTATGCAAACGAATATCTGCGGGGAACTGAAGGCCTGAAAAACAGAATAAACAACGGCACGGGGAACGCAGAAAATTCGCATGCGTTCCCCATTTATTTTGCTTAACGTTCCTTGCTATTTCAGGGCGATATGATATAATAGCAAATAATACCATGGCGCAGTATATCAAAAATATGCACGAAGGGGAGGACTAAATGAACGAGAAAACCACCGAAACGATGCTTTTCAGGATGCCCCGGGAGAGAAGTACCGCGAGCGAGGTCCTTATAAGCGTATATGAATCGATGAGGGAAAAGGGATACGACCCCATAAATCAGATAGTGGGCTATCTTATTTCCGGCGACCCGACATATATAACCAGCTATAATAACGCGCGCTACCGTATATGTAGTTTGCAGCGGGACGAGCTGGTGGAGGAACTTGTGCGCTTCTATATTCAGGCGCAGGATGCGGCGGCCGCAATAAACGGCGACGGAGCGGACAAGCGATGATGCGGGTGCTTGCGCTGGACGTTGGCGACAAAAGGATAGGCATAGCCGTGAGCGATCCGCTGGGCATAACCGCGCAGGGGCTTGAAACATATAACAGGACTGGAGATATTGAAAAGGACGCGGAATACATTGCGAATTTCGCAAAAAAATATGCTCCGGTACGGCTTTTGTTCGGCATGCCGCGAAATATGGACGGCAGCTACGGCTTCCAAAGCGAAAAGGTGAAGGAATTTGCTGACGCCGTGCTTAAACTTTGGGATGGCGAGCATGCCTTTTTTGATGAACGGCTCACTACCGTTTCGGCCGAAAGGGTGCTGATGGAGGCCGAACTTGACTGGCGCAAGCGTCGCAAGGTGGTGGACAAGCTGGCCGCGACCATAATTTTGCAGGGGTATTTGGATTCCAATCCCCGCCTGTAAACACGAATACATTTATTTTAAGGAGATACGCCATAAAATGGAAAACACAGGCAAAAACGACGGCTACGACGAAATAGTGCTGCTGGATGAAAACGGCGAGGAAGCCAGCTTTGTGCATGTGCTCACGTTTGTTTACGAAGGGCAGAAGTACGTTGCGCTGGAACCGGCCGAACAGCAGGACGATGAGGAAGCGGAAGTGGTGCTGCTTAAGGTGGACACCAAGGACGGACAGGATTATTACAACACGATAGATAATGAAATACTTCTTAACGAAGTGTTCGATGAATTTTTGGACATTGTTGAAGAAATGGAAGGGGAGGACGAAGAAGAATGAGAGGACCTAAGCTTTTTGAAGGGGCGCGCGTTGCGCTCATAGCGCCGTCAAGTCCGGTTAACGGTGATGTTGAAGCTAAACTCGACCGTGCCGTAAAAACTGCGGAGAAGCTGAACCTTATACCCGTGCTGTATCCAACCGCCCGCGCGAGCCACGGCTACCTTGCCGGTACCGATGAAATGCGCGCAAAGGATATAAACGATGCCTTTGCCGATAAGGATATAGACGGCATATGGTGCCTGCGCGGCGGCTACGGCGCGCATAGGATACTGCCCCTGCTCGACTATACCACCATACGCGAAAACGCCAAGTTCTTCGGCGGATACAGCGACATTACCGCTTTCCATATCGCGTTCCGCCAGCAGTGCGGCTTTGGCACATATCATATGACCATGCCCACCAGCGATAATCTTATCGATGGCAGCGAATACAGCTATAAATACGCAAAGGCCATGATATTCGGCGAGGATATAACCTATGAAAACCCTGCCGATATGCCAATAAAGACCCTTGTCGGCGGCAAGGCCGAAGGCGAACTCTGCGGCGGCAATCTTTCGCTGGTTGTGGCAAGTCTCGGCACACCGTGGGAAATAGATACGCGCGGCAAGATAATATTCCTTGAGGATGTTGACGAGCAGCCGTACAGCATAGACCGCATGTTTACCCAGCTTAGGAACGCAGGCAAGCTTGACGACTGCGCGGGCATAATACTTGGCCAGTATACCGATTGCGAAGCCAAAAAGCCCGAAAATTCGCTCACTCTTGAAACCGTGTTTGAGGAACTGGTAAAGCCCTGCGGCAAGCCCTGCATAACCAACTTTATGTGCGGCCACTGCTCCCCCACCATGAGCCTGCCCTTCGGCGCAAGGTTCGCGCTGGATGCTGACGCATGCACGGTGATAGAAAAATAATGTAAAAGAATATATGCAATCCGTTAAGATTGCATAAAGAAAACATAAACACGGCGTTAAATCCAAGCCCTGCGCGTTAAGAAAATGCATTGCATATTATGCTATGTACACTGCATTGTGCGCGGGGCTTTTGCGTTGCTGTAAATGAATAATTGCCTGAAATGCTTAAAAAAACGCCGTTTCGCGGCGCGCGAAAAGTGGAATTGCAATTATAAAATGCAGGATGATGGCGTTGCGTTTGCACGGTGCATATTCCTAACGGTTTCTTAACACCCGTGTTATAGTGTTCATAAATTTCTCACAATTCCTTGACGATGCCGACAAAATCAACTAAAATTAAGGCACATTCAAAATCTATAAGGAGGATCCCATCTAATGGACAAAAAAGGTACAAAAATAGCCTATTTTGTTGCTTGTGCCGTATTCGTAGTGCTGCTTGTAGTGCTTGGCATCAGCTTCAAGGGCGCTCCGCTGCCTGAATTCGTTATAGACGGCGAAACCGTTCAGGCCGAAACTCCCTTCGCAGGAACTTTCTGGTCCCTGCTTCCGCCTATCGTAGCCATAGTGCTGGCCCTTATCAGCAAGGAGGTTTATTCTTCCCTGTTCTTAGGCTGCCTTGTAGGCGCGCTGCTTTATACTCAGTTTAACCCCTGGCACACCATAGTAGAATTGGTAGGCGCCAACTACGGCATCATATCCGTTCTGGCGGACGCCGGAAACATGGGCATTATCGTATTCTTGGTAGTGCTTGGCATAATGGTTGACCTGATGAACAAGGGCGGCGGAAGCGAAGCCTTCGGCCGTTGGGCGAAGAAAACCGTCAAGTCCCGCTGTGCCGCTCAGCTTCTCACCATGCTCCTCGGCGTACTCATCTTCATTGACGACTATTTCAACTGCCTCACCGTCGGCGCCGTTATGCGCCCCGTTACCGAAAGCCACAAAATCAGCCGCGCGAAGCTTGCATACATAATCGATGCTACCGCCGCGCCGGTCTGCATGATCGCTCCGGTTTCCTCTTGGGCGGCCGCTATATCCGGCTATGTAACCACCTCCGACATCAACGGTATCGAGCTTTTCGTAAAGCAGATTCCTTGGAACTACTACTGCTTGCTGACGCTTGTTATGATAGTGGTAACAAGCATAATGAACCTGGACTACGGCCTTATGCTCAAGCATGAGTATAATGCGCAGGTCAAGGACGATTTGTTCACCACTCCCGAGCGCCCCTTTGAAGGTGCGGACGATTACGAGAAGCCTGCCAGCGGCAAGTCCTCTGTACTCGATTTGCTCATTCCCGTTGTGGTGCTTATAATCGTGTGCATAATTGCGCTGGTATTCTCCGGCGGATACTTCACGCCCGGCGAAGAATCCTATCAGGACTTCGTTGTTGCCTTCTCCAATGCTGAGGCAGGACCGGCTCTTGCCCTTGGCGGTATGATAGCGCTTGTGTTTACGTTCATCTATTTCTGGATTCGCGGCGCATTCACGTTTGAAAAGTCCATGGAATCCATCCCCCATGGCTTCATACAGATGATCGCCCCCATACTGATACTGACC
>ERZ827520.187-NODE-187-length-107334-cov-231.634551_pt1 | contig 107334 bp, 114 predicted proteins | sample MGYA00519581_ERZ827520 | MGnify/ENA primary metagenome ERZ827520 (study PRJEB31778, sample SAMEA3449339) | human gut metagenome | biome: human gut; feature: human-associated habitat; material: faeces | place: United Kingdom | collected 2010/2012 ... | reverse complement strand
AATGGTTTTATGAAAAATAAAACAAAATATTTAGTAGCAATATTATTAATGCTAAAAATAAAAATAGAAATGATTTTTTCAATAATAGTTCTATAATTTTATAGAGGCGTCAAAATGTCGCCTCTATATTTTTGTAGTATCCTGCTAAAAGCCACGCTTTTAGGCTCTTATTTGGATTTGGGGCGACTCCCTGTTCCTGTCAAAATTATCCAATGAATAATTTTGACAGGATAAATGAGTTTGTGGTATTATATGAATTAGAAAAATAGTAATTTGTTGAAATGGAGGATTGATTATGAAAAAATTAAAAATATGAATATTATTAATTATATTAGGAAACTTATTATATTTAGCTTATATATTTTTTTGTAAAGAGGTGTGAATATGAGTGATTCAAAAGAAAATGTTGATGTATTAAAAATGTATGGAGAAGACAGTACTACACAAAGAGATGAATTTTTAAAAAAGCATAACTTAAATGAAAAGGGGCTTACTAGTAAACAAGCTGAAATTAATATTAAGAAATTTGGTCTTAACGAAACAAAAAAGGCTAAACCTAAGAAGTGGTATAATTATTTACTACAAAGTTTACTAACACCTTTTAACTGCATTTTAATTGGTATTTCAATTATCTTAATATATACAGATATATATTTAGCAATAGAACCAAGCTATGCAAATATAATAGTCATAGCAATTTTAGTTACTGCAAGTACTTTATTAGATTTTTTTGAGTCATATAGATCTAATAAGGCAGCAGAAAAATTAAGGGAAATAGTTGAAACAACTACTACAGTTATTAGAGATAACAAAGAAATAAATATACCAGTTAAAAATATAACCTTAGGAGACATTGTTTTATTGTCTGCTGGAAGTATTATACCAGCTGATTTAAGAATAATCGAATCAAAAGACTTATATGTAGGACAGGCCTCATTAACTGGAGAATCTGATAATATAAAGAAAACCGTTGAATTAGAGAACAAGCAAGAAGAATTAGACAGTATATCAGATTTTGATAATATCTGTTTTATGGGTACAAATGTTGTATCTGGTTCAGCAAAAGGTGTTGTAATAAAAGTTGGAGATTCAACATATTTTGGAAAAATAGCAAATACTGTAACTTCTGGAAAAGAAAAAACAGCATTTCAAAAAGGAATTGAAAGTATAAGTAAATTATTAATTAGAATTATGATTTTTATGATTCCAATAGTATTTTTAATAAATGTGGAAAAACATGATATTATTCTAGCATTTACTTTTGCTGTTGCAATAGCAATTTGCATAACACCACTACTGTTACCTGTTATTTTATCTTCAAGTTTATCTAAAGGTGCTGTGAGAATGTCAAAAAAGAAGACTATTGTTAAGAAGTTAGATTCAATTCAGAACTTTGGAGCAATGAACATATTCTGCACAGATAAGACAGGAACATTAACAGAAGACAAGATTGTTCTAGAAAAATATTTAAATGTAAATGGAGAAGAAGACTTCAACATTTTAAAATATGCCTTTTTAAATGCCTATTTGCAAACAGGACTAAAAAGCAATATAGACGAGGCAGTAGTTGCTAAAGCTAAAACTATTGGAATTGAGAATAGTGTAGAAGAATATAAAAAAATAGATGAAATTCCTTTTGACTTTTCTCGTAGGTGTTTATCTGTAGCAGTAGAAATAGATAATAAAGATGAATTAATAACCAAAGGCGCTGTTGAAGAAATTCTAAATATTTGTACAACATTTGAATATAAGGGACAAACGGAAAAACTTACAAATAAAAAAATAGAAAACATGAGAAAAATTTGTAAAGACTTAAATGAGGAAGGTTTTAGAGTTGTTGCCATTTGTAAAAAAATTATAACTAATAATAAAAAAGATTTTAATAGCACTGATGAAAAAGAAATGACTTTATTAGGTTTTATTGGTTTTCTTGATCCACCAAAGGAAAGTGCAAAAGAAGCAATAGAAGGTTTAAATAATGCAGGAATAAGAGTTATGGTTCTTACAGGTGATAATGTAGAAGTTACAAGATGCGTTTGTAATAAAGCAGGGATAAATTCAAAAGAAATCATAACTGGAAATAAAATAGATACATTATCAGATGTAGCACTATCAAGATTATTAAAAAGAAATAATATATTTGCGAAACTTTCTCCAATACAAAAAGCAAGGATTGTTAGAGTTTTAAAACAAAATGGAAATGTTGTAGGATATATGGGAGATGGAATAAACGATAGTCCAGCGTTAACAAATTCCGATGTTGGAATTTCTGTTGATACTGCAGTTGATATAGCAAAAGAAACTGCAGATATTATATTACTTGAAAAAGACCTTAATGTACTATTAGATGGTGTAATGGAACGGAAGAAAAACATATGTAAATTTAATGAAATATATAAAAATGGCAACAAGCTTCAACTTTGGGGAAGTAGTTTCAGTAATTATTGCAAGCATTGTACTACCATTTTTACCTGAAACACCAATTCAACTATTAGTAGAAGGATTATTATATGACTTTGGTCAAATGACAATTCCGTTTGACAATGTAGATAAAGAATTGATTAGAAAGCCAAAAAAATTAAATATAAAAAGCTTAAAAAGGTTTATGTTTTTTATGGGTCCTGTAAGTTCACTATTTGATATAGTTGTATTTTTACTATTATGGTTTGTTTTCACAGTTAGAGATGTTACGCACTTTCAAACAATATGGTTCACTTACAGTATAGTATCAAATTTAATAGGAATGCACATTATAAGAACGGCAAAAACACCATTTATACAAAGTAATGCACATAAAGCAGTTTATATATCTTCAATTTTGTTAATTATAATAGGTATTTTAGTACCATTTACACCACTGGGAATTGCAATAGGCTTAGCACCAATTGCTTTAAAATATATTTTCATGATATTTGGAGTCACATTCTTATACTGCATTGTAGCAAGTTATGCAAAGAAAATTTATATAAAGAAATATAAGGAATGGATATAGAAATAATTGAAGATAAAAATTAAATTTAATTAACTAAAAAAAAAAGAAAATGAATAATAATTTGGGGAGAAAAGTATGTTGAAATGGATTAAAGAAAATAAAATTATTTTAATAACGATGCTAATATTTGAAACTGTGGCAATATCGTTATTTGTCTCAACAAAAAACATATTTTATTTGTTGAATTTCAATTATATAGGAATTTGTATATCACTTGGAATGTACTTAATGTCGCATAAGGTTAAATATGCAAGAAACTTTGTTCAATGTGCTGTTGGATTATATATGCTTGCGTATTTAGGAATTATATGTAGAGAAAATATGCAAATTGAAGGCTTTTGGTACTACTTGTTTTTAGGCGTATTTGAAGCTGCAACAATACATTATTTTGTAGCTAAAATAGCAGGACCATTATTCTTTGGCAGAGGTTGGTGTGGATATGCCTGTTGGACAGGAATGGTATTAGATTTGCTACCATATAAAACCCCTAAAAATAGTAGAAAAAATTTAGGATGGATTAGATATATAATGTTTTTGCTATCATTAACATTTGTGGCATCTCTATTTATATTTAAGGTAGATAACTTAGAAAATATAATGTTTTGGGCTTTTATAATTGGAAATATAGTGTATTATGCTTTAGGAATATCACTTGCTTTTATATTTAAAGATAATAGAGCTTTTTGCAAATATATATGTCCTATAACTGTTTTTCTAAAACCTGCAAGTTATTACTCATATTTGAGAGTTAAATGTGATCATAGTAAATGTATTAATTGCAAAAAATGTATAAAAAATTGTCCAATGAATGTGGATATGTTAGATGACTCAAGAAAAAGAAAAAATGGGACTGAATGCATACTTTGCTGTAACTGCATTAAAGAATGCCCTAAAAATGCACTTAATTTAAAGTAATTTATATGGAGAAATTGATTATGGAAAAAATTATATATAAAAAATGGTTTAAAATATTATAGTGCCAAGTATAAGTACAATATTTACAAATGAGGCAGGAGTGACTTACTGTATGATTACACTTGTAATAATTGGAATGTTAATATTGTTTTCAAAAAATATTAATAAAGCAACTCTTAATGTAATATCTTTTGTAGGTTTATCTTTTGGAATATTTAATATTCGGGAACATGAATAATAGGCAACTTATCAACTTTAAGTTTATTGCACTTAGGAGAAAACAAAGAATTATCTTTTTCTTTAAAATTTAAAGGTATATTTTTAACAATAAAATTAAATAAAAATAAAATTTGATTATTTAGCTCTTGAATATGAGCTAGTAATAGAGGTATAATTGTATACATGATACGCCACTCCTTTATGGTAATTATTGGTTATTTGCTGTAACAATTATATCATAAAAAGAGGGGGGTATCATTTTTAAATACAAAAAAGTGATATAAACCTTGAAATAACAGGGGTGTAACTAAATAAAAAATAAAATTAGTTTACACTACCAATAAAAAGGGGGAAAATAAATAATGAAAAAATTTGGAAATGTACTATGGGGAATAGTTTTAATAGTTGTAGGTTTAATAATAGGAGGAAATGTTTTAGGAATAACAAATATAAATATATTTTTTGATGGATGGTGGACACTTTTCATTATAGTTCCTTGTTTTATAGGATTATTTAAAGAAAACGAAAAAACAGGAAATGTAATAGGATTATTAATAGGTATAGCATTATTCTTGGGCTGTCAAGATATTATAAATTTTGATTTAATATGGAAATTAGCTTTACCAACAATTTTAGTAGTAATTGGTTTATCAATTATTTTCAAAGATACATTAGGTGGAAAAGTAAATGAAGAAATAAAAAAGTTAAATGACAAAAGAAATGGAGCAAATACATATTGTGCAACATTTTCAGGGCAAAAAGTAAAATTCGATAAAGAACTATTTACAGGAGCAGATTTAACAGCTGTATTTGGTGAAGTAGAATGTGATTTAAGAAATGCAATTATAGAATCAGATGTAGTAATAAATGCGAGTAGCATTTTTGGAGGAATAGATATTTTAGCACCATCAAATGTAAAGGTAAAAACAAAATCAACATCAATATTTGGTGGAGTAGAAAATAAATCAAATACAAATGGAGAAGAAAATACTCATACAATATATGTGAATGGAACAGCTATATTTGGAGGTGTTGAAATAAAATGACATCAGTACAAAAAATAATAAAAAATATAGCTCTCGCTTTAGCAGTTTTTCTAATTGTTTCTATTATTTCTGGAATATTAAGTGCATTATATGCCTTATCAGGAGTGTTAGGATTAAAGAATGAAGATACAAAAATAAATAATGAAATGAGTATGATTGATTTTGAAAATGGAGAAATTGCAACATTAGATATTGATGTTAATTTTACAAACTTAATTATTAAGAATGGAGATACTTTAAGAGCAGAAACAAATAATAAAGATATTAACTGTAAGCAGAATAACCAAAATTTACAAATAAAAGAAAAACAACATAATTTGTTTTCTAAAAAAAATAGAGGAGATTTAGTTGTATATGTTCCAGAAAATTTGAATTTCAAAAATGTAAAAATAAGTGCAGGTGCTGGAAAAATACAAGTTGAAAATATAAATACTGAAAATTTAGACTTAGAGCTTGGTGCAGGAGAAACAATAATTAATAAATTAAATGTAACAAATGATTGTAAGATTGAAAGTGGAGCTGGAAAAGCAAGTATTTTATCTGGAAAAATTGATGACTTAAATTTAGATATGGGAATAGGAAGTGTTGAAATAACATCTGTTATAACGGGAAATAGCAAAATAGACGCAGGAATAGGAAATTTAGATTTAAGGATACAGGATAATAAAGAAAATTATACAATTGAGTCTGATAGTGGAATAGGAAATATAAAAATAGATGGGACTAAAATTTCAGACGATAGTAAATATGGCAATGGAAAAAATATTATTAAAATTGATGGTGGAATTGGAAACATAGATATTGAGTTTAATAAGTAAAATGGAAAAGTATATAGTAGACAAAGAAAAATAGCAGTGGAGGTATATGTATAATGAGTTTAATACTAAAAAATGTATCAAAAACATTTGTTGGAAAACAAGCAGTAGACAATATTTCATTTAGTTTAGAAAAACCAGGAGTATTTGGGCTACTTGGAACAAATGGAGCAGGAAAAACAACAACAATAAGAATGTTGTTAGGAATTATAAAAAAAGATAGTGGAGAAATTACATGGAAAGGAAAAGAAGTAGATAGAAAACATGTGAGATTTGGATATTTACCAGAAGAAAGAGGAGTATATCCAAAAACAAAAATATTTGACCAATTAATGTATTTTGCAGAATTAAAGGGAATGAACAAAGTTGATGCCATAAAATCAATTAACAAATGGGCTAAAGAACTAAAAGTAGAAGAATATATGCAAATGCCAGCTGAAAAATTATCAAAAGGAAATCAGCAAAAAATACAATTTATGACAGCAATTATACATGATCCAGAATTGGTAGTATTAGATGAGCCATTTAGTGGATTAGATCCAGTAAATACAGAAATACTAAAAAATATAATAATAGACTTAATAAAAAATGGAAAATATGTAATAATGTCAGCACATCAAATGGCAACAATAGAGGAATTTTGTAGTGATATTTTAATATTAAATAAAGGAAAAACAGTATTACAAGGAAATTTAAAAGAAATAAAAGAAACATATCCAGCAAATAGAGTAGAAATAGATACAAAACAAGACATTAAAAATTATATTAAAGATTTTGAGTTAGAAATAGAAACTGAAACAAATAATAATTATATTATAAAAATATCAGATGAAGAAAAAGCTCATAAATTATTAAATAAACTAATACTGGATGGAGTCAATGTTGATAAATTTGAAATTAAAAAACCTACATTAAATGATATTTTCATAGAAAAGGTAGGTGAATAATAATGAGAGATATATTAACAGTAATGAAATTTACAATAAAAGATATGGTTAAAAGAAAATCATTTATAATATCAACATTAATTATTTTGGTTTTGATAGTAGTTGGCTTTAATGTACCAAATGTGATTAAGAGCATAAAAGGGGATAATACAGGAGATAAATTTTTAATTGTAGATAATAAAAATGTATTTGAAGGAACTTTAGAAAATTTAAAACAAATGGATTTAGGATATGAATTTGAAATTACAAATTCAGACCTAAAATTTGAAGACATAAAACGAAAAATAGAAGATGAAGAAATAAATGGAGCAATAATTATAAATCCAGGAAATGAAAAAATAAAAATATCATATATTGTAGAAAATACAACAATGATGGACCAAGTACCAGAAGAATGTGTAAATAGCTTAACATCTTTATATTCTAATTTACAAATATCTAAATTAGGATTAACAGAAGAACAATTACAATCAATTACACCAAATTTTGATTTTAGTTTAGAACAAACAGAAGAAAAAAGTGCTAGTGGAAATGTTTTCGTAATGATGATAATGTCAATTGTATTATTCTATGCAATATACTTTTGTGCATATCAAGTATCAAGCTCAATAACTACAGAGAAAACATCAAAAATTATGGAAACATTGGTAACATCTACAAGTCCTAGAACAATAATACTTGGAAAAACAATTGGAATAGGGCTAGTAGGTTTAGCACAAATGATAGTAATCGTTGCAACAGCTCTAATAAGTGCAAAAGCATTTTTAGAACCAGAATTATTAGAAAATGCATTAGATATGTCTAATATTACACCATATTTAGGAATAATGACAGCAATTTATTTTATATTAGGTTACTTAGCTTATGCTTTATTATATGCGTTAACAGGTTCAACAGTAAGCAAACCAGAAGATATACAATCAGCAAATACTCCAGTTGCTTTACTTGCAGTAATAGGATTTTATTTATCATATTTTACAATGATGAATCCAACAAGTGATCTTAATTTATTTGCTTCATTATTCCCAATATCATCTCCATTTTGCATGCCATTTAGAATTATGATGGGATTAGCAAGTATAAGGGATGTAGCATTGTCAATTGCAATTTTAATTGTTACAATAGTTGTGATTTCTCATATTGCTATAAAAATATATTCAAATGCAATATTAAATTATGGAACGAAAATGACCTTTAAAGATATTATAAAAGTTTATAAAGATAAACAAAATTAGTAATTTTTTGTTATGATTCGAGGAAAAAATTTATGACAGAAAAAGCAAAAATGTTAAATGGAGAATTGTATGATTCAAGTGATAAACAATTAGTAGATGAATTAATAAAAGCTAAAAAACTTTGTAATCAATATAATAATTTATGCATTGAAGATATAGAAAAAGGAAATGAAATTATAAAGAAACTTTTTTCAAAAACTGGAAATGAATTTATGATAATGCCAAATTTTTATTGTGATTATGGATTTAATATAGAAATTGGAGAAAAGTTTTATTCAAATCATAATTTAGTAATATTAGATGCCAATAAAGTAACTTTTGGAAATAATGTTCAAATTGGACCAAATTGTGGATTTTACACATCAGGACATCCAATAGATAAAGAAACAAGAAGAAAAGTAGAGTTTGCAAAGCCGATAGTAGTAGGAAATGATGTATGGATTGGTGGAAATGTATGCGTTATGCCTGGTGTTACAATAGGAGATAATACTATAATTGGAGCAGGAAGTGTAGTTACAAAAGATATTCCATCAAATGTAGTAGCAGTAGGAAATCCTTGTAAGATTATAAAAGAGATTTAGCGATAAAATTACAGATATGAGTAGAAAAAAACTAGTAATTTGAAAGTGAGGTAATCTTATGGAAAAAAGAAAAGTAATTATTGTTTTTATAGTTTTAATTTTAATTGTTATAGTAGGATTATGGGGGAGTGGTATAATTCCAAAACGAATTGCACGAATATCTGCATCTAATTATTTAGAAAAAAACTTTCCTAAAATGCAACTAGAATATGTAGATATAGAATGGAGTTCTAGTTTTGGTGGTTATTCAATAAAGTTTAAGGATGCGAATAATAAAACTTACTCTTTTATAATGAACAACAAGTATTTTCCAATAAGTTTAGGACAAGGCTTGTTTGCATTTGAAGAAGAATATAGACAAAAATATGAATGGCAAGATACAAACATAGAAAATAATGAAGAAAGTTATTTTTATGGAAAAGTAATTGAATCTAATGCAAAATATATTATAGTAGAGCCAAACGAAAATGAAGAAGAAAGAAAATCAGCAGATAAAATTTCTGTAGGTTTAGGAGAAAATAATGATGCACTTTATACCATTGGAACTAATGTGAAAATAACTTATGATGGTACTATACTGGAAAGTTATCCAGCACAAGTTAAAGCAACAAAAATTGAAATAAAATCTGCTGAAAACTTTGAAATACTTTTCAAAGATAGACAACCAATAGACAGCTATAATAAAATTTATGCTATATTAGATAAATCAGAAACGGACAAATATAATTATACTATATATGCATATGATGGAAGTGTAAATATCAAAATTGATGATAAAGAATATTCTTTAAAAGATGCATTATTAGAAAGTAAAATAACAATGGAAGAAATAATACAAAAAGCAAATAAAGATTTAGATAATAACAAGATAACAGGAGATATGTATAAAGATGGTGGAAGTATGATATATCAATATGATACTTATACAATAATAAAATGTCATACAATAGAAGGAAATAGAGATGTGTATATTGGGACAAAAGAAATGACATTAAATGATGTTAAATAAAATATAGATATAACTTACAATTAGTAATTTGTATTTCGAAAGGTGGTAACAATTATATGTTAGAAACATTTTTGAATGTTGTTCCTATTACTATAATAGTGGGAATAATATATGTTATTTATAGAATTATTAAAATTAAGAAAAACAAATTATCAGTTAATTATTTTTATGAAATAGTTAAATTTATTTTTGTATGTTATTTAACTGGATTAATAAATCTTGTACTCGTTCCAAGCAATCTTTGGTCGCATTTTTGGTTTTATGTAAAAAATGGATACTCTACAGGGGATAGTTTAGGTTGGTTTTCTGGAAGTTTCAATTTTGTTCCATCATTATACAAATATTTAATTAAAGGTGAACTTTCGATAGGTACTTGGATACGAGATATGCTAATAGGTAATATGTTGATGTTTATTCCAATGGGAATTATGTTGCCATTAGTTTTGAAAAACATAAATAAAAAGAATATATTTGTTATTGCTATTTTAATTACTTTGTCAATTGAAATATTACAACCGATAGTTGGTAGAAGTTTTGATATTGACGATATAATCATGAATTTTATTGGAAGTATTATTGGATATCTAGCAGTTACAATTTTTATAAAATTGAAAGAAACAAACAAATAAATTACAATAAGTTGGGTAGATAACCAGTTGAAATTATCTACCTTTTATTATATAATCGTAACAAGAATTAGTAATTTGGAGGGGAGGAATAAAAATGAATGAAATAAAAATTAAATCAATTTATAAACATTTTAAAGGTGATTTATATTTAGTTGAAGATATTGCAACACATTGTGAAACGGGGGAAAAATATGTGGTATATAGAGCACTATATGGAGATACAGGATTATATATAAGACCTTATGATATGTTCGCTTCTGAAGTTGACCACGAAAAATATCCAAATGTAAAACAAAAATACAGATTTGAATTACAAAATATTAAGAGCGTGAAAGAAAAATAGATAACAAGAAATTACAATTTAGTAATTAGTTAAAAAATAGTAATTTGTTGAAATGGAGGATTGATTATGAAAAAAACAATTTTAACTATTTTATTATGTGGGGTTATGGTATTGGGAATGACTGGTTGTGGAAAGCAAAAAAATGAATTTGATATAGGAAATAAGTCTGATATTAAAATTTCACAAAATGATGTTATAATGACTATTAAAGAAGGAACATTAACAAATAAAAGTGCAACTTTAATTTTAACTAATAATAGTGATAAAAATTTTCAATATGGAACTCCATATGAAATAGAAATTAAAAAAGATGGAGAATGGCATAAAATAAATGTGGAATTGAATTTTACTATGCCTGCTTTTCAACTTTCGGCAAGAGAAAATAATGAAATTGAAATTAATTGGGAAAATGGATATGGTAAACTTGAAAAAGGAACTTATAGAATCATAAAAGGAATTGATTATGAATATGAAGAGGGAAAATACAAACCTTTTAATATAGCAGTTGAATTTACTATTTAATAACAAATTACAATTTGGCAATTAATTAGATAAATAGTAATTTGTAGAGGAGGAATATGTATGCAATTAACAATATATTCATTTATTGTTTGTGTGGGAATTTTTTTGATACAACTTTTTTTCATAACAAGAAAAAACAAAATAGTATATAATGATATTCAAAAAAAAGATAAAAAACATTGGAAATTAGTTATAAAAATATTAGTAGCATTGATAATATCAATAATTGTAGGAGTTTTATCCTTTTACATATTATACATATATGTTTTAATAGGCTTAAATGCAGGACTCTAAAAGATTTATACAAATTACAATAAATAAGTTAGAACAATTAAATGCAAAATATAAATTCATAAAAAATTCACAAAAATTAGCACTCTACACTTGACATTGCTAAAATTAGTGATACAATATAAATGTAATGAGAATTACATATATGTGCATACCCTTGAAACAGAGTATCAACACATAAAAAATTATTTTGTAAAAGGAGTGGTTTTTATGATGATGATACCAAGAAAAAGGAACGAATTTGATTTGTTCAGAGATTTCTTTGAAGGAGATGATTTTTTTCCAATTAGAAGAGAAAGTGCAATAATGAAAACAGACATAAAAGAGAAAAAAGATAAATACATTATTGAAATGGATCTTCCTGGATATGAAAAAGAAAACATTAAACTATCATTGAAAGATGGATATTTGGAAGTAACAGCTGAGGTTAATAAAGAAGATGAAAATGAAGAAAAGGACAAATTTGTTCATAAGGAAAGATATTACGGACATTGTTCAAGAAGTTTTTATGTAGGAGAACAAATTAAAGAAGAAGATGTAAATGCAGAATTTAAAAACGGTATACTAAAAATTTGTATTCCTAAAAAAGAAGAAAGAAAAGAACTTCCAGAAGCAAAACATATTGAAATTAAATAATATTGTTTATAAGGAAATGGTTTTATATAGAATCATTTCCTTATTTTATATATAAATTACAATTTATATAATAGTTCTATAATTTTATAGAGGCGTCAAAATGTCGCCTCTATATTTTTTGAGTATCCTGCTAAAAGCCACGCTTTTAGGCTCTTATTGGGATTCAGGACGTCTCCCTCTTCCTGCAAACTTTAAAAAAGTTTTACTCTATTTCTATATTGTAATTTAAAATAAAAAGAGATAACAATTCTCTTTTTAGCATAACATTTATTAATAATGTTATGAAGGAGTTGGGTTGTGTAGATTTAACTTCGGGAAGGTAAAATAAATTATGAAACTTACAATAACAGAAATACAAGGCACGAAATATGTTCAAATTTATTTGACAGAAGATGAACTCCAGAAAAAAGAAACAAAAGATTTAATTAAAAAGTATAAACAAGAAAAATATAGTATGGCTATTTTCGTAACTGGAAAAGAGAATTATCCCGAGATTCTTGGAAAAATAATTACGAAACAAGTGGAATTAAATAGAAATGTATGCTAACATGAAAACAAGCAATATCAGGCGAGATTTGGAGGGTAAAATGACAGTTGTACGGATATTGTAGATTGTCTAGAGATGAAGATAAAGAAAACTATGCAAGTATTAAAGAACAAAAAAGAATTATTCAAGACTATGTAACTTCTCGTAATTGGACTATTTCAGACTTCTACATAGATGACAATGTTTCGGGATATACCTTTAACAGACCTGCATTTTCAAAAATGATTGAAAAAGTAAAAGGAGGAAAAATTGATGTAGTCATAGCAAAGGATTTATCAAGAATTGGAAGACATAACGGACGAGTATTAGTTTTAATAGATGAGTTTAAGAATATTCAAAAAAATTTAATATTAGTTTCTGAAATGGGTGGCACTTATGATGTTTTAAATGATAGAGATGATACTATTGGAATAACAACATGGTTTAATGAAAGATATGTTAAAGATTGTTCAAGAAAAACTAGAGACCACATGTATTCTAAACAAAAAACAGGAAGATTAATTATGGGAAATTATTATGGATATATAAAAGATCCAGAGGATATAACAAAGCTATATGTTGATGAAGAACTACGACCTGTTATAGAATTGATATATAAGCTATATACCGAAGAAGGAATTGGAAGAAAGAAAATTTGCGATATTCTAAATAGTAAATATAATTATCCAACTCCATCGGCTTACTATCAAATGAAACACCTAGAAAGAGGAAGAATATATAAACATCCAGTTCAAAAATTATGGTCCACATATATGGTAAGAAATATTTTAGAAAATGAGGTATATTGTGGCACACTTAGAACTCATAAGAAAAAGACTGTATCCATAAGAGGCAAAGCAATAAAGCTTCCAGAGGAAGAACATTTTGTATTTGAAAATCATCATGAAGCAATTATATCTAAAGAAACATTTAACTTAGCTCAAGAAATAAGAAAAAGAAAACTAAATACAAAAAGTACATCAAGTACGAGAAAAAGAAATTATTACTTTTCAGGACTTTGCAGATGTGGTGATTGTGGTTTTGGAGTAAGTGGCATAACTATAACTAGAAAACAATCTCAAAAGGGCTATGAATGTTCACAATATAGAACTTATGGTAAAGCTAGATGTAAATGCCATGAAATTAAAGAAACGGATATAATTATACATTTCAAAGAATTTTTAAAATTCACTAAAAATAAATACATAGATGAAATAAATAAAATACAGCTTCAAACAAAAACTAATGCTAAAACAAATAATAAAGAAAAAATCAAATTTGAAATTGAAAACTTAAATGCTGAATACAAAGTTTTGATTAGTCAAAAAATTAAAGATTTAACTAATACCACAAATGAGTATCAACGAGAAATGATTGAAAATACATATAAAGAATTGGAAAAAAACAAAACTAATCGTATAGAACAATTACAAAAATTATTAGAGCAACAGCAAGAAGATTTAGACACAGAAAAAATAAAAAAATTAAAAACGGCAATAGAATATTTTGATGATATTCTAAAATCTAACGAACCCAATAGATATATTTTAGAGTGTTTAATTGATAAAATATGGATTTATCACGATAAAAGTGTGAAATTCGAGCTAAAACCAGACATTAAAAAGTTAATATAAATAGAATTTTTCAAAATAAAGTGTAATATAATATCTAAAAGTCGTTTACAAAAAGTGACTAAATATATGAAAAGTCATTTGAAAAATGTGCATATTTTCCGCAAAAGTCGTTTGATTTTTGTGAAATATAGTGTTATAATATAATTAGATTATACATTAGGAGAGTGAGTATATGTATAGAGAAAGAATGGAAAAGTTAAAAGAATGGAAGGTATCTAAAAATCGAAAACCTTTAATAATTAGAGGCGCAAGACAAGTTGGAAAAACTTGGCTCATGAAAGAATTTGGAAAATTATATTATGAAAAATTTGCTTACATAAATTTTGATAATAATTCAAGAATGGATATATTATTTAATGAAGAGTTTGATTTAGATAGAATAATACAAGGATTAAAGATTGAATCAGGAATAAATATTGAGCCTGAAAATACTTTAATAATTTTTGATGAAATTCAAGAAACTCCAAATGCATTAAAAGCACTAAAATATTTTTATGAAAATGCAAATGAATACCATATTGTCGCAGCTGGTTCTCTTTTGGGAGTGGCTATTCATCAAGGAACTTCATTCCCAGTTGGTAAAGTAAATTTTATGGACCTAATGCCTTTAAGCTTTTTTGAGTTTTTAGATGCATTGGGGCAAGAACATTTATTAAATTTATTAAAAAACAATGAATTTGATATGATTAGTGTATTTAATAATAAATATAAAGATTATTTAAAACTTTATTATTATATTGGTGGAATGCCAGAAGTGGTTAATTCGTATATAGAAGAAAAAAATTTAGCAGAAGTTCGTAACATACAAAAAACACTATTAAAAGATTATGAACAAGATTTTTCTAAACATGCACCAAACAATGTTGTTCCAAGAATTAGGCAACTATGGAATAATATTCCTACACAACTTGCAAAAGAAAATAAAAAATTCATATATGGTTTAGTAAAAGAAGGTGCTAGAGCAAGAGAATATGAAATTGCATTATCATGGCTTATAGATTGTGGACTTGTTTATCAAGTTAACAGGGTAAATAACTGCAAAGTTCCATTATCTGCATATCAAGATTTCAATGCATTTAAGTTATATTTATTGGATGTGGGATTATTAGGAGCAATGGCAGATTTAGATTCTAAAACAATTTTAGAAGGCAATGATATTTTTGAAGAATTTAAAGGAAGTTTAACAGAGCAATATGTTTTATGCCAATTAAAAGAATGTACAGAATTAAATGTGTTTTATTGGTCATCAGAAAAAGGAATTGCAGAAATTGATTTTATAGTACAAATTGGTAAAAACAATGTACCAATAGAAGTAAAATCAAATGAAAATTTACAAGCCAAAAGCTTAAAATCATTTGTAGAAAAATATAATACAAAAATTAATGTTAGAACCTCAATGGCTAATTTTAGAGTAGAAGAATGGCTAACTAATATACCATTATATAGTATAGGAAATATAGAAAAAATAATTAAATAATTATCCCCAAATTGAAGGCTTTTACCCCCGTATGTACTACAGAGATAATTGCTTTTTCAAAAGCAAATCCATGTTTTGAACAATTAAATGTGTGCTTGCTAGGATTAAGCGTAGATAGTAATGCATCACATTTAGCTTGGGTATATGACATTTATTGTAAAACTGGAATTAGAGTTCCTTTTCCAATTATAGCAGATAGAAGTGGGGAAATTGCTAGAAAATATGGAATGATATCAAATGAAGTTAGTAAAACGGAAACTGTAAGAAATGTATTTATTATTGATGATAAAGGAGTGGTAAGACTTATTTTAATATATCCAATGAATGTTGGAAGATGTATTCCAGAAATCTTAAGAGCGTTAACGGCATTACAAGTGGCAGATAGCAATAAGCTTTCAACGCCGGCTAACTGGGTACCTTGTCAGCCAGGAATAATACCTCCACCACAAACATTTGAAGCATTGGAAAAGAGAAAAAGAGAAATTGAGAAAAATCAAAATGGAATGACTTGGTATCTTAGTTTTCAAAATGTAAAAGATTGTGAAAAAATAGGTCAAACAAGTTGTGAGGGAAATAAATTAGAATAGGTGTTTTTTTCTTTTTTTAGGGGCAATTGTGCTCCTTTTTTTAATTGAATTATTATTTTCTAAAAAATATATACAAAGAATATAGTGAATGATATAATGTAACAAATACTAACTAATATAATTACTAAAAATAAAAAAACACTAAACTAATAAGAAATGTTATGTTAAAATATGTAATGAAAAATGATGGGATTGGCAAATACAACAGATGTGATAATGTCAATTGCAATTTTAATTGCAACAATAATTGCTATTGCTAATATTGCTATAAAAATATATTCAAATGCAATATTAAATTATGGTACAAAGATGGGCATCAAAGATATTATAAAAATGTATAAGGACAAACAAAATTAATACTATTATTATATAATTACATAGATGCATTTATAGAAAACAAAAGAATAATAAGAGGTGAAAAATTGAAAGATAATTGGAAAGAATATATCAAGAAAAATTTAAAATGGGTTGTATTATTTATCTGTTTAGTTGGATTTTTAGCATTAACAGAAGATGTTTTTAATAAAGAAATAATGCAAGGGGATATTATAGGATATAAAATGATATCAACATTTTTAATATCTGATTTCGTAACTCCAATTGCAAAATTCATAACTAATTTTGGAGGAGCAGTTTTTTTATCAATAGCAACAATTGCATTACTTTTATTAATAAAAAATAAAAAAATAGGATTGTCTATTTTTTCTAATATAGTTATTATTACAATATTAAATCAATTGCTAAAAAGAATATTGCGAAGACCAAGACCAACTGAATTTAGAATAGTTGAAGAAACAGGATATAGTTTTCCATCAGGACACTCAATGGTAAGTATGGCTTTTTATGGATATTTAATATATTTAATTTATAGATATATAAAAAATAAATATATAAAATGGTCATTGATTGTATTATTAAGCATATTAATCTGTTTAATAGGCATAAGTAGAATTTATCTTGGAGTACATTACACAAGTGATGTTTTAGGTGGATTCCTATTATCAATATCATATTTAGTTGTATATATAAGTTTAATAAAAAACTTAAAAATAAAAAATATAACAAAAGAAAATGGAGGTTAATATGAAAAATATAAAAATTGATTTAAAAAATACAAATGTAACTGACAAGGAAATTGTAAAATATGCAGAAGAAGTAAAAAGAATACATGAAGATCTACATAAAAGAGCTGGAAATAAAAAGGACTTTGTTGGATGGTTAGAACTTCCAAATAATTATGATAAAAAAGAATTTGATAAAATAAAAAAAGCAGCGGAAAAAATAAAAAAAGATTCAGAGATATTGATTGTAATAGGAATAGGTGGTTCTTATTTGGGGGCAAGAGCGGTTATAGAGGCGTTAAACAGCACTTTTTATAATTTACAATCAGATAGAAAAACACCATTAATATTATATGCTGGAAACAATTTAAGTACAAATTATATAAATGATTTAATAGAGATTATAGGAAATAAAGATTTTTCTATAAATGTAATATCAAAATCTGGAACAACAACAGAACCTGCTATCGCATTTAGAATTTTTAGGGAAATGATAGAAAATAAATATGGAATAAAGGAAGCAAGAAAAAGAATATATGTTACTACAGATAGCAAAAAAGGTGCTCTTAAAACATTAGCAAAAGAAGAAAAATATACTACATTTGTAATACCAGATAATATAGGTGGAAGATATTCAGTTCTTACAGCGGTAGGGCTACTGCCAATAGCTACAGCGGGAATAGACATAGATAAGCTTATTAAAGGAGCTCAAAATGCGCAGGAGCAGTATTCAGACAAAAATGTTAAATATAATGAGTGTTACAAATATGCTGTAGTTAGAAATATATTATATAAAAATAAAAAAGACATAGAAATACTTGTTACATATGAACCAAAGTTACACTATTTAATAGAATGGTGGAAGCAATTATTTGGGGAAAGCGAAGGAAAAGACAAAAAAGGAATATACCCTTCAGGAGTAGAGTTTACTACTGATTTACATTCATTAGGACAATATATACAAGATGGAAGAAGAAACTTATTTGAAACAGTAATAAACATAGAAAAAATTAACTCAGAAATAAAGATAAATATGGATGAAGATAATTTAGATGGATTGAATTATCTGTCTGGAAAAACATTGGATTTCGTTAATAAAAAGGCTATGGATGGTACTATAGCAGCACATGTGGAGGGAGATGTACCAAATATATTAATAAATATGGAAGAACTAAATGAAGAAACCATAGGTTACTTAATATATTTCTTTGAATTAGCATGTGCTATGTCAGGAAATTTATTAGGTGTAGATCCATTCAATCAACCAGGAGTAGAAAAATATAAAACTAATATGTTTAAATTACTAAAAAAGCCGGGATATGAAGAAAATTAGGAAAACACTTGCATTTGTTAAAAATATAAAGTATAATAATTATATATTTAATATTAAAAACATAAATGAGACAAAGTAAAATAAAGGTTATTTAAAGAGAGGATTAGTTGAAAGCTGAAAGCTAATCTAAAAAAACATATTTGAAAAACTACCTCATTGTTCCTAGCAAAAACTAGGCGTGTGCTTGCGTTAAAAGTTAATTAAGTAAAAAACAAGGATGGAACCGTGTTAATAAAAGCACTCCTGGGCGTAGTTAAATGCCTAGGAGTTTTTTGATATGCTAATTTATAGGCATAAAAAAGGAGGAAAAATAAAATGATAAAAATTGAATTGAAAGATGGAGCTATTATTGAAGTAGAAAAAGGTAGTTCAATAATAGATGTGGCAAAAAAAATTAGTGAAGGCTTAGCAAGAGTAACATTAGCAGGATTAGTAAATGGAGAAGTACAGGATTTAAGACATAAATTGACTGAAGATTGCAAACTTGAAATATTAACATTTGATAGTCTAGAGGGAAAAAAAGCATATTGGCATACAACATCCCACATAATGGCACAAGCAATAAAAAGACTATATCCAGAAATAAAACTTGCAATAGGACCATCAATAGATAATGGATTTTATTATGACTTCGATACAGAAAAACCATTTTCAGAAGAAGATTTAATCAAAATTGAAGATGAAATGAAAAAAATAATAAAAGAAGATTTACCACTAGAAAGATTTGAACTCCCAAGAAAAGAAGCAATAAAATTTATGGAGGAAAAAGGAGAGCCATATAAGGTAGAATTAATCAACGATTTGCCAGAAGATGCAATAATATCATTCTACAAACAAGGCGAATTTACAGATCTTTGCGCAGGTCCTCATGTTGCGAAAACAGGTAATATTAAAGCTGTAAAACTGTTAACATCTTCAGGAGCTTATTGGAGAGGAAACGAAAAAAATAAAATGCTACAAAGAATTTATGGTATTTCATATCCAAAAGCTAGCCAATTAGAAGAATACTTAAATATGTTAGAAGAAGCAAAAAAGAGAGATCATAAAAAATTGGGTAAAGAGTTAGAATTATTTATGATTACAGGAGAAGGACCAGGATTTCCATTCTTTTTACCAAAAGGAATGGTGCTTAGAAATGTATTAGAAGATTATTGGAGAAAAATTCATACTTTAAATGGATATCAAGAAGTTAAAACACCGGTAATGTTAAATGAAGAATTATGGCATCGTTCAGGACACTGGGATCATTATAAGGACAATATGTATACAACAAAAATAGATGAACAAGACTTTGCTTTAAAACCAATGAACTGCCCAGGAGGTATGTTAGTATATAAAAGCAAAATGCATTCATACAAGGACTTACCTATAAGGATGGGAGAATTGGGACTTGTACATAGACATGAAAAATCTGGGCAATTAAACGGGCTATTTAGGGTAAGATGTTTTACTCAAGACGATGCTCATATATTCTGTTTACCAGAACAAATTGAATCAGAAATAATTGACTTAATGCACTTAATAAACCAAGTATATAGCTTGTTTGGATTTACATATACAGTAGAGCTATCTACAAGACCAGAAGACTCTATGGGAAGCGATGAAGATTGGACAACAGCAGAAAATGCTTTGAGAAAGGCATTAGAGCATGAGAACATGGAATATGTTGTAAATGAAGGCGATGGAGCATTTTACGGACCAAAAATTGATTTTCATATAAAAGATAGCTTGGGCAGAGATTGGCAATGTGGAACTATACAGCTAGATTTTCAGATGCCGGAAAGATTTGACTTGAATTATATAGGACAAGATGGAGAGAAGCATAGACCTGTTATGTTACATAGAGTTGTATTTGGTAGTATAGAAAGATTTATAGGAGTCTTAATAGAACATTATGCAGGTGCATTCCCAACATGGCTTGCACCAGTACAAGTAAAAATACTTACTATCTCTGATAAACAAAAAGAATATGCAGATGAATTGGTAAAACAATTTATGAAGGAGGGAATAAGAGCTGAATTAGATGACAGAGAAGAAAAGATAGGCTACAAAATAAGAGAAGCACAACTTCAAAAAATTCCATATATGCTAATAATTGGAGAAAAAGAGGTAGAAGCAAATGCAGTAGGAGTACGTGCAAGAAAAGAAGGCGATATAGGGCAAATGCCTGTAAAAGAATTTATTTCTAAGATTAAAGAGGAAATAGAAGAAAAGAAATAAGTTAAATGCAATTCTATAAAATAAATATGATTATTAAATTTAATGTAAGATTAAGTGGAGGTAAAAATGCCAGAGATTACTAAAGACGAAAAGGAAATAATAGAACAGAAACTAGAATATATTGGTTTAGATTTAGAAAATGTACCAGAGTTTTTAAAAAGTTTTAAACCACTTAATTATAGACCGCTAGAGTCATATGATGATACATATAAAATTTATAAATATATAAACATTTGTGATATTCAAATTTTAATAACTCCAACAGACAGGCTAACATCACTACAAGAAAAATATAAATTAGCAAGCCCAATTTTAGAGTACTTAGATTCTGAAAATGAGGAAGACATAGAAAAGTTTGCTAAATTTTTAGAAATGGTAAAAAATTTGAAAATAGATGATATAGAAGAGATAGAAACAGAGCAAGAATTATTAAAAGATAAAATACCATTTGAAGTTAAATATAAAAATAATTTTATATGGCAGATATATTATTCGGATTATTGCAATAAATACTTTATGCTAGTGCCAACGAGGGAAGCTAACAATCCAGAACTATTTTATATATTAAAACAACAAATTCAATGTAATAAAGAAAAAGGTCAAAGAAAAATTTTTGTCCCAATTAGTAATATGGAGTACTCTGAAAGATATCTAAAAAAAACAGAGATAAACGATATAGAAAATTATTTGTGGTATTTTACTAAACAATGGCCAAATATATATGAAGTATATGATAACGATGAAAATTTAGAAGTACAAATTTTAGGGCAAGTAGATGTCTATGAAAAAGTTTTAAGCACATATAAAATTAAAATAAGAAATAAAGAAGAAGCAACTGAATTTTTAAAATTATTAAAAGCATTATTTATCTTATCAACTGGAGCAGAAGAACAATATAAAATTGATTTAAAAATAAATGAACAAGCAGGTCTCTATTTTTTATATAACAATGAGAAAATAGAATATTCATATTTACCTATTTTTATAAATACAGAAGTAAATAAAAAGATAAAAGAAATAGAAAAAGTTAAAAATGAAATAACAACAAAAAAAGAAAGGCTACAAAGACTTAAAAAGGTGAATGATGGTGCAACGGCTGAGTATTTAGAAAGACAAAAGCAAATATCTACCTTCCTAGAATGTAAAAAAACTTTTCTTGGAAAAATTAAATACTATTTTAAGAATAAGAGTATAAAAAAACAAATAATAAATGATGTGAAAACAAAAGTGGAAAGGGAAAATATAGAGCCGGAAACAATATATGAAAAAAAAGAACAGTATACTTTGGAGGATCTAATTGGACTTTGTACAAGATTAAATAGTAAAAATGAAATAAACAAAAACATGAAGTTAGATATAAATGCTATGGAACTAAAAATTACTAACTTAACAAAAAAAATAGAAAATGCAGAATTATATATAAATGAGATAGAAAAGCATAAAAAGAGTATTTTTGAATTTTGGAAATTTACTAATAAAGACGAAATATCAACTTTGACACAAGGAGAACAAGAAGAGTTACCAAAAACAAAAATTGAAAAATGTTTTGATTATATTGAAGACATGGAAGAATTAGGGAAAAAAGCAGATGAACTCCAAAGGAGGAAACTATCTAAAAATGAAACAGATGCTATATTTGCTGTAAAACAAGCTATAAATTCTGTTAAGGCATTTGAGAACGAGTATGAAGATATAAAAGAGTTTAAAAAACTAAAACAAGAATATGAAGACAACATGGAATACATAAATATGAAAGACTTTAATATATTTGGAAGCATGAATAAAGACAAAACACAAATCAGTACAATAAATAATCAAAAGCATAGAGAAATACCAAAAGATAAATATAAAGTGTTAAACATAAATGCAAACACAGAAATAGATATGTTTAAAGAAAATTTAAAGAATTATACAAAACTAGTAGAAGAGGCATTTAACAAGATAACTTTACAAAACAATATAGCTGTGTATAAACTTTTGCAAGCAAACATGAACGGTTTGGAGATATTTAATATAAGCCCCATAAAAGAACTTGAAAACATAAAAGAGGACTCAACTACATTGCACAAATTTAATCTTCAAGAAGGAGTACCAATATTATTTTACTCGAACATTATATTTTATGAAAATTTTAATAAAACACTACCAATTGGGATGGACTTATCTACAGAGGTATTATTAGATTTAAATCAACTTGAAATGGAAAAAATTAATGAAAATGAATTTAATTATAATGTTAAAAGAAATGAGTTCGATTATGAAATAAGAAAAATAAAAGTAATAGAATATAATGTAAAGAAAAAAAGAATATAGTGAGCAAATAAAAAATATTTGCTCATTTTTATTGACAAATTAAATTTAAAATAGTATTATTGTATTACGCAAGTAACACAATGCAGAAAGGAGGTAATTATGAATTACATATTTGACAATGAAAGACCAATTTATATTCAGTTAGTTGAGATAATAAGAATAGAAATAGTTTCTGGTAAATTCAAAAAAGGACAAAGAATGCCTTCTGTAAGAGAGCTAGCACTTATAATGAAGGTTAATCCAAACACAATGCAAAAAGCGTTGGCTGAACTTGAGAATGAACAGTTAATTTATACAGAAAGAACAAATGGAAAATATGTAACAGAAGATGAAGAATTGATTGAAAAAATAAAAAGAAAATTGGCAAAAGAAATAATTGATAATTATCTTAATAATATGAAAAAAATCGGCATAGATTATGACTCAGCTGTAAAATACTTGCAAGAAGGAGGAAAAGATGGAATTAGTTAAATGTAATAATTTGTGCAAGAAATTTGATGACAAGCAAGTTTTAAACAATATAAATTTAAGTATTCCAAAAGGAAAAATTATAGGTTTACTTGGGAAAAATGGAATGGGGAAAACAACTTTAATAAAATTGATTAATGATTTATTAACTCCTACAAGTGGCGAGGTGCTTATAAATGGTGAAAAACCAGGTGTAAACTCTAAGAAAATTATTTCATATTTACCAGAGAGAACATATCTTGATAAAAATATGAATGTTTCACAAATAATAACTTTTTTTAATGAATTTTATGATAATTTTAATGAAGAGAAAGCGATTAAGCTATTAAAAGATTTAGATTTAGATATAAATTTAAAAATAAATAAAATGTCAAAAGGAATGCAAGAGAAATTACAACTAATATTAGTTATGAGCAGAGAGGCAGAATTATATATATTAGATGAGCCATTAGGTGGAGTTGATCCAGCGACTAGAGATTATATTTTAGATACAATTCTTTTAAACTTTAACGAAGGAGCAAGCTTAATTATATCTACTCATATAATTAGTGATGTTGAAAGAATATTAGATGATGTCATTTTTATTGATAAGGGAGAAATTATATTAACATCATCAGCAGATGAGCTAAGAAAAAAAGAAAGTGCATCAATAGACGAAATATTTAGGAGGTGCTTTAAATGTTAGGTAAATTATTAAAATATGATTTGAAATGGTGCTTTAAACCTTTATTAGTATTTTATATGTTAGCGATTTTCTTTTCAATAATAGTAAGAATTGTTGAAAGTTTTAAACAAAGCCTGATAATATTGATAATTGACAAGGTATGCTGTGGTATTGTTATTGCAATGCTAGTAAACATATTAATAAATTGCTTTATGAGAAATTGGGCAAGATTTGTAAAAAATATATATAAAGATGAAGCATACTTGACACACACACTTCCTATAAGCAAAAGTGAAATCTACTTATCAAAAATTCTAACAGCTATTATAACATTGCTTACTTCATTTGTTGTTGTAGTTATTTGTCTAGCTATTAGTTGCCTAAATAAGGAAACATGTGTTATGTTAAAAGAGTCCTTAGAACAATCAGCAATATATTTGAATAGTTCAGTATTTAGTTTAATACTTGTAATGGTTATTACATTATTCTTTGAGTGTTTGTTTATGATGATGAGCGGAATATTAGGACTTATAATAGGACATAGAAGTAATAATTCGAAAATAATTAAGTCTATAATAATAGGATTTGCAATATATAGTTTATTGTCAGCTATATCACTAGGAATATTATTTATGGCAGGTGTGATAAATCCTGAAATAATGTCATTATTTAACAATGTTAATGTAAATTCAGAAGGACTTAAGGGCATGATGTTAGTTGGAATATTAGTATATGCTATATACAACGTGGGAATTTATTATTCAGGAAATAAATTTTTAAATAAAGGAGTAAATATAGATTAAAATTAAGTGGTACCAGCGAAGTAGTTATCTACAACTTTTTTGGCTCTCTTGACGATTGATACAATTATCAATCAAACTATATATAGATTAGCAAATTATCTAAAAAAATTCAAGTAGTTTTACAAAATTTTAACAATTATTTATTTTCAAATAGAGCTTAAATTCTTGTAAATTTACTTGCAATTTTATGTTAAATATGTTATAATTTAAATACAACATGTTTGTTGCCTTTGAAATGAAGATGAAAAATTTCGGAGGCAAAGTCCTACGAACAATTAAAGGAGGAAATTACAATGGGAAAATCTGCAAAAAGGTTCTTGGTTCTGGCTATCATCTGCACTATGATTTTTGGTGCTTGGGCAACTGTACGGTTTGTGAAAGCAGTGTCATTTGATATGAACTGCAATGCATATATCCACAGAGCTGCTGTAGCAACCGAAATCGAGACCGCAAAAGTAGAATTGGCAAAAGCAATTGAGTACATTGAAGAGAATAGCTTGACTGAAGGTACTGTGTCTATATTCCTTAAAGACCCTAGAAATGATGTGGGTTTTTGGTATGGCACCCTTAAAGGTGCTTATAAGGAACTAGACACCTTCTCAGAAGGTGCGACTCAATTAGAAAAGTCCAATTACCTTATGAGAATGCGTGAAAGTTTTCTCGAGGTAGGAGTGCCCAATGGAATAAGCATTTATCCAAATAATGTTTTATACTTTTGGTGGTCAATTATCTCTTTAATCGGTGCAACTGTATTTTACCTTTTATGGTACAGGCACAAAGATTAATTCCCGCCCCACAAGGTCTTGACCAAGTGGGGTATTTTTTTATAAAAAAAGAGTTAATAATAATTATATAATTCAATTTAAAAATTGTTAAATAAATATAATGCAACTTTATTTTGCTCTGTCGTTTCCATTTCCATAAGCTTAGCCATTGCAAACATTATAAGTTTATACTTTGAAAAATCTATAAGTGTAGTTCTATATTTGGATTGTCAACACTTTTTTGTACAATTTTTATAAGGACATTTTTTATATTCAACTGGTGTTAAATAATTTAATGAACTATGAATTCTAAAATTATTATACCAATTAACATAATTAAATAATTCGATTTCTAATTCTTCAAAACTATTAAATATTCTATTAAATGCAAATTCTGTTTTTATTATTTTATATGTTGCTTCAGCAACTGCATTATCATATGGACATCCTTTTTTACTAAGTGATCTATCAATATTAAATGTCGTTAGGACTTCATCAATTATTTTATTTTTAAATTCATTTCCTCTATCTGTATGAAAAATGTTTATCTTATTCAAATTTGCTTTAATCTTACCAAATTCTTTATATACAAGTTCTGCATTTTTATTTTTTCCTGCAGCATATCCAATGATTTCTCTATTAAATAAATCAATTATTAAACATATATAATTCCATTTACCTTGAACATTCACATATGTTAAATCACTTACTACTACGTCTAATTTTTCATCCCTATTAAATTCTCTATTTAGTTTATTTTCAATTTTATCTTCATTACATGTTGATTTATGTACTTTAAATTGCTTTACAGTATAATTAGACACTAATCCATTTAAATTCATATATTTTCTAATTCTTTTTAAACTTACTTGATATCCTAATTTTTGAAGTTCAACCTTGATTTTTCGTGACCCATAATTATTTTTACTATCTTTAAATATTCTAACTATATGTTTTTCTAATTCAATATCTTTACATTTATTTTTTCTATCATAATATACGATTGTTCTTGATATATTTAATAATTTACACATTGCGCTGATACTGTATTTTTCTTTATTTGCTAGTATTATTTTGATTTTTGTCCCAATATCAGCGCTGCTTGCTTTAAAATATCATTTTCCATTCTTAATTGTTGATTTTCTTTTTTTAATCTTATTAGTTCTTTTTCTTCTTCTGTTCTATTATCACATGCTTTAAAAGAACCTACTTTATTATATTGATTTATCCATCTTACAAATGCTGATCTTGTTAAATCATATTCTTTTACAATTTCTACTATTGGTTTTCCGCTATTATATAATTTTACCATTTGTAATTTAAATTCTTCTGTAAATTCTCTTCTTGGTCTTCTAGACATGTTTTATTCCTCCATTTTCTTTTTTATATTTTATTATAACATGTCCTTATCTTTTTTGTCCAAATTATTATAACCTATCCATCATTTGAATAATTAAAAACTAAAAATGTAATATTTTTAATAATTACTCTATGTGGTTCAATATATGAAATATTAGTTTTCTCAATTTTTCTAATACTACCATTGATAAAGGTAGGAGTAACTTTTGAAAACTCACATATAAATTCTAGTCTTTGTTTTAGACATTCCTCAAATTCTAGTTCTTGCTTAATTATCTTCATTTTTTGCACCATCCTTTCATTGTAGTTTTAGGATGATTTTTTGCAAAAGAAAAAATCAACCATTTTACTGATTGATTTTTGTATCAATTCTGTTCTATTAGTTCGAACAGAAACGTCATTGGTACCGATGGTGGGACTCGAACCCACATGGTTTCCCGCCAGATTTTGAGTCTGGTGCGTCTGCCAATTCCGCCACATCGGCATATTTAAAATACAATATATATAATAACAGATATTAACTGGTTTGGCAAGATAAAATTAAAATTTTTTTGAAATATCAATAGGCGGGTAAAATCGCCTATTTTTGTCTTCAATATTAGAAATTCATTTAAAATGAAGGAAAAAATATTTGTAATATAAACTAGAATATGCTAAAATAATGTATGCTATGTGGTAAAAATAAAAAAATGATGTAATAAATTTATTAAGAAAGGAACAAAAATAGTATGAATATAGGAATAGACATAGATGATACAATGTCAAATTCATTTGAAATTATGTTAGCAGATTCACAAATATATGATATTGAGGAAATGAAGGGAACAGGGGATATTAAAAATTTAGGAAGCATACCTACATATGATCAAATAGAGAATATGTATAAGTGGGAAGAGGAAGCATTAAAAAAATTTTGGTATAAACACTTTGAAAGAGTTTTAAGAGAGGCAACTCCAAAACAATATGTAGCAGAAACTATAAAAAAATTAAAAGAAGAAGGAAACAACATTTATATTATAACCGCAAGGTATGAGCAAGATGGAATAGAGAGCGTAGAGGGGTTAACAGAAGAATGGCTTAAAAAGAACAAAATAGAATATGATAGATTATTAATAAATTCATCTGACAAATTAAAGATAGCTAGAGAATACAATATAGATGTATTTATAGATGATTGCTTTAAATTTTGTAAAGAAATAAATGATGCAGGAATAAAATCATATATGTTTGTTGGCACAACAAATAATAATATAGAAACAGGAGAAGTAGAAAAAGTGTATTCATGGCCACAAGTTTATTTTAAAATCAAAGAATTTACCAAAAAAACACAATAATATAATTAATGCAACACATAAAGATTAAAATCATTTAAAACATAAAAAGGAGGAATAACAAGCAAATGCTAAAAATATTAAAAAACCTAAAAGAATCACTAATCTCAGTAATAATTATAGTGATTTTGCTATGCTTGCAAGCAGGTACAGACTTAGCATTACCAGATTATACATCTAAAATAGTTAATATTGGAATACAACAAGGGGGAATACAAAATGTTTCTCCAGAAGCAATACGAAAAGAGCAAATGGAAAATTTATTACTATTTTCAACAGATGATGAAAAAATATTAAATTGTTATACTCTAATTTCTAAAAAAGAAATGGAGGATAAAGAGTATGAAAAATATTTAAAACAATATCCGGAATTAGAAAATCAAGATATTTATGTACTTAATAATTTAAAGAAAGAACAGAAAGAAGAACTTGATACATTAATAGCAAAACCATTAATGATAATATATAGTATAAGTAATGAAGAAACAGCCAAAGAGATCAAAAAGAATATTCTACAGAACACACCTAAAGCACAACAAAGAATACTAGAACAAGCAGATTTGCTAACAATAATTAAAAATATGCCAGAAGAAACAAGGAATAATATTTTGGAAGAAAGTAGCAAAATGATAGACGAGAAATTTGGCAATATGACAGAACAAGTTGCAATACAAGCTACAAAGCAAGAATATGCCCAAATAGGGATGGACTTAGATAAAATACAAAATGATTATATACTATTTACAGGTATGCAGATGTTAGGAATAGCATTAATAAGTATGATTGCAGCAATAATAATAATGTATTTATCATCGAGAGTTGCAGCTAAGTTAGGACAAAACCTAAGAAATAAGGTTTTCAAAAAGGTTTTAGGCTTTTCCATAGAGGAATTTAAGTCGTTTTCTACAGCATCACTAATAACACGTAGCACAAATGATATACAGCAAATACAAAATTTAATTGCAATGTTATTTAGAGTAGTAGTATATGCGCCAATAGTAGGTATAGGCGGTTTTATAAGGGTATTAAATAACAGCCATACTTCAATGGCTTGGATAATAGGTTTGGCAATTTTATGTATATTAGGAATAATATTAACATTATTTATTATAGCAATGCCAAAATTCAAGAAACTACAAGAGCTTGTTGACCGTTTGAATTTAGTTGCAAGAGAAATACTAACTGGTTTGCCAGTAATTAGAGCATTTAATACAGAAAAGAAAGAAGAAAAAAGGTTTGAAGATGCAAATAAAATATTAATGAAAACTAATATATTTGTTAATAAGGCTATGAGTTTAATGATGCCAGCATTAATGTTTGTTATGAATTCAGTGGCTTTACTAATTATATGGGTAGGAGGACATAATGTAGCAAATGGAAATATACAAGTTGGAGATATGATGGCGTTTATACAATATACAATGCAAATTGTAATAAGTTTTTTAGTTATTTCTATGATATCTATAATGCTACCTCGTGCTCAGGTTTCTGCTAATCGTATAAATGAAATTTTAGAAAAAGAGCCAAGAATAAAAGATAATGAGAATACAAAAAAATTTGACAACAGTAAGAAAGGATTGGTGGAATTTAAAAATGTTTCATTTAGATATCCAGATGCAGATGCAGAAATATTAACAGATATTAATTTTACAGCAGAACCGGGAAAAACTACGGCAATAATAGGAAGTACAGGTAGTGGAAAATCTACTATTGTAAATTTAATACCAAGGTTTTATGATGTAACTGGTGGAGAACTATTAATAGACGGAGTTAATATAAAAGATGTACCTCAACATGAATTGAGAAAAAGAATAGGTTTTGTTCCACAAAAAGGCTTACTATTTTCTGGAACAATAGAATCAAATATAAAATATGGAAATCCTAAAATGTCTGACAAACAGATGAAAGAAGCTGCAGAAATAGCACAGGCAACAGAATTTATAGAAGCAAAGCCAGAAAAATATAAATCAGAGATAGCACAAGGCGGAACAAACGTGTCTGGTGGGCAAAAACAGCGTTTATCAATAGCAAGAGCGATTGCAATAGACCCAGAAATATTTGTTTTTGATGACAGCTTTTCAGCATTAGATTTAAAAACTGATAGTAAATTAAGAGCAGCATTAGCAGAAAAAACTAAAAACAAAACTGTAATTATAGTTGCGCAAAGAGTAAGCACAATACTAAATGCTGACCAAATTGTAGTGCTAGAAGAGGGAAAAATTGTAGGAATAGGAAAGCATCAAGAGCTTATGAAAAATTGTGATACATATTCACAGATAGCATTATCACAGCTTTCAAAGGAGGAGCTAGAATAATATGAGTAATCAAACAAAAAAGCCTCCAATGGGAGGTATGGGACCAGGAAAAGGACCAATGACAATGGAAAAAGCAAAAGACTTTAAAGGGACTACAAATAAATTGATAAAAAACTACTTATCTAAATATAAAATTTCAGTGGTTATAGTAATGATATTTGCAATTGGAGGTACAATTTTCTCAATTGTAGGACCAAAAATATTGGGAAACGCAACAACAGAAATATATAATGGATTAATAAGTAAATTATCAGGGGGAGAAGGAATTAATTTTCAAAAAATTGCAGAAATTCTTCTAACATTATTAACATTGTATTTGATTAGCATGGTATTCTCTGCAGTGCAGGGATTTACAATGACAGGAGTGGCACAAAAAATAACATATAAAATGCGCAATGAGTTAATAGAAAAAATTAATAAACTTCCTATGAAATATTTTGATAAAAAAACAAATGGAGAAGTATTATCAATAATATCAAACGATGTAGATACATTATCTCAAAATTTGAATCAATGTGTTACACAAATAATAACAGCTATTTGCACATTAATAGGAATATTAATAATGATGTTTTCTATTAGCTGGCAAATGACTATTACTTCTTTGATAATACTACCAATTGCAGCATTTTTAGTTAAAACAATAGTATCTAAGTCGCAAAAATATTTTAAAGCTCAACAAGATTATTTAGGACATGTAAATGGACAGGTAGAGGAAATTTATGGAGGACACACTGTTGTAAAAGCATTCAACAGTGAAGATGTAGTAATAAACAAATTTGAAGAAGCAAGTGAGGAGTTATATAAATCTGGTTGGAAATCTCAATTTCTATCTGGACTAATACATCCGGTAACCAACTTTATAAGTAATGTCGGATATGTAGCAGTAGCAATATTAGGTGGATATTTTGCTATACAAGGCAAAATAACAGTAGGAAATATTCAGTCTTTTATACAGTATAATAAACAATTTACTCAACCAATAAATCAAATAGCCCAAGTTTCTGGAATGTTACAAGCTATGGTAGCGGCAGCGGAGAGAGTATTTGAATTTTTGGAGGAACCAGAAGAAATAAAAACTATTGCGAATCCTAAAAGTACAAAAGAGATAAAAGGCAATGTGCAGTTTGAACATATTCATTTTGGCTATGATGAGGATAAGATTATAATAAATGATTTTAATGCAGATATAAAAGCTGGACAAAAAATAGCAATTGTAGGTCCAACAGGGGCAGGAAAAACGACAATAGTTAAGCTTTTAATGAGATTTTATGATGTGAACAGTGGAGCAATATTGCTTGATGGAACAAATATAAAGAAGTTTGATAGAGGAAAGCTAAGACAGGTATTTGGAATGGTTTTACAGGATACATGGCTATTTAATGGAACTGTTAAGGATAATATCAAATACGGAAAAGAAGATGCAACGGATACAGAAATAATAGAGGCTGCTAAAGCTGCACATGTACACCACTTTATAAAAACATTACCTAAAGGATATGATGCACTAATAGATGAAGAGTCAAGTAATATTTCAGCAGGTCAAAAGCAATTATTAACAATAGCAAGGGTTATTTTAACAGATCCTAAAATATTGATACTGGACGAAGCTACAAGCTCTATAGACACAAGAACAGAACAACAAATACAATCAGCAATGGATAATTTAATGAAAGGTAGAACAAGCTTTATAATAGCACATAGATTATCTACAATAAAAAATGCAGATTTGATACTTGTAATGGATCAAGGAGATATTGTAGAACAAGGAACGCATGAAGAATTATTAAAAAAGAACGGTGCATATGCAAAATTGTATAATTCACAATTTGAAGAAAACTAACAAACGAAACAAATTAACCTGAGCGGTTTTAGCCACTCAGGTTAATTTATACTTTTAATAAAAACTGCTAATTTTTTTAAAGTATCACAACCAAGTTCTATTTCTTCATTACTAAAAGATTCTAATATTTTACTAGTTTCCGATTTTATATTATTATTTTTGCCAAACAAAATATAATCAGCACTGGTATTGGTTAAATCACAAAGTCTTTTTAACTTTTCAATGGATAAGCAACTTTTTCCACGTTCAACAATTCCTAGATATTGACCAGAGATACCAAGTAATTTAGAAAATTCTTCTTTTGACATATTCATATTTTCACGTATATTTTTTATTCTTAAACCAATTTGCTTTTTCATAAAAAACCTCACAAAATTAATATCAAATTAATTCTAAAATTATAAACAAATTATAAAATGACAAAAAACAATACATATTAGTGGAAAAAAATGAAAAAATATGATAATATATGAAAAAACAAGAGGTATTTATTTTTATGGAGAATAAAATGAAATTATTATTAGTGGAAGATGATGTTAATACTTGTGAAATATTTAAGAAAATTGAAAGAGCAAAAAGTGAGATAAAATTTATTGCAATAACAAACTCGGAAGTAGAAGCGTTAAACTGTGTAAAAAATAATATGCCAGACGGTATTATATTAGATCTAGAATTAACAAATGGAAAAGGTAGTGGATTTGGATTTCTAAAAGAGTTAAGGAAAATTAAGTTAAAAATATTGCCTAAAATAATAGTAACTACAAACATATGTACAGACTCTGTTTATGATTATTTACATGATAATAAAGTTGATTTTATATTTTATAAAAAACAGGAAGGTTATTCGGAAGAAAGCGTAATAGATACATTACTATTGTTAAATGGGTATACAGATAATATAAGCTACACTGAAAATACTAAACACAATGAATCAAATGATGATAAAGAAATATTGGAAGAAATTGACAAAGAACTTGATTTGATAGGAGTAGGAACTCATTTACAAGGCAGAAAGTATTTACATGACTCTATATATTATGCAATAATGCAAGAAAATAATGAAAGCAAAATATCAATAATACAATATTTAGGTGGTAAATATAAAAGGTCTACAAGTACTATAAGCAGAGCAATGCAGAATGCAATACTTTATGCTTGGCGAATATCTGCAATAGAAGATTTAACCACATATTACACAGCAAAAATTAATTATGAAACAGGAGTACCAACACCAACTGAATTTATATATTATTATGCCAATAAAATAAAGAAAAAGATGATCTAAAAAGCGCCACAATGCATTGCATTGTGGCAAAATTCAAATATTACTTGGTAGATGAAAGAAAGTATGTCTACAAAGTGACAAAATGTCACAAAAAGTAACAATCGCTAAATGACAAAAATCAGATTTAATCAAATAATTGAATCACTACTGTTCACTTATATAAATGAATATAAGTGATATTTTTTTATTGTAAAAAATAAAAAAATAGGTGGTGATATGAATGGATTTCTGGGAATGGTTAAGATATTGGTTAGGATTATAAAAATACAAGAGAAGTAAAAAAATATTGATTACTTCTCTTTTTTTATTTATAATATAGTCATATTTAATTATTAAGGTGAGAAAAGTGAAAATTGATTTATTAAATACACTTATAAAAATGTTCTTTCTATTAAACTATACAAGCTATATATATGCTAGGATTATGAATAAAAACTATAGTAAAAAAACATGTGCTTTGATATTTATTATTAATTTCTTTTTAAGTGCTTTAAACCTTCTAATGAAGAGTTATTTTAAAACAAATGAAGTAATGATTATAATAATTATATTATCTGCCATAATAATAAATCAAATAAGTACTGAGAAAATTAGACCTTCAGCGATTTTACTGGCTTTTGCGGTATGTATAATGTCATTAGTTATTTCTGTGACTGCTATTTTTCCATTACAAAATATATTAAATAGGGTAAATAATGCCAAAATAGTTATGATGATTTTAATGGTGGTAATACAAGGACTAACAATTTGTGTACTTTTCAGAATTAAAAGATTTAATAAAGGGCTGGCTTTTATTAAGGAAAAAATCAATAATGAGTATATAGACATAATAACTATAAACATAAGTATTGCTGTGATATTTGTATACACCTTATTTGGCAATTATTATGGCAATTTGACAAGGCATATTTTGATTTCATTTATTATTTTAGGTATTATTATGTTTGTTATGATTCAAAAGACATTGGTTTTATATTATAAGCAAAAGTTATTGGAAAAAACAATGGCAGATTATGAAAATGAAATTAAACAAAAGGATGAGAAAATAAAAGTTCTTTCAGAGGAAAAGTTTAAGATTAGCAAAATTAATCATGAATTCTATAATAGACAAAAAGCATTAGAGATGACAGTAAATGACTTTATAAATAATACAAATATGGAAGTTGGAAGGGAACTAGCTATTACAAACAAAATAAATAGTTTATCAAAAGAATATTCTAATAAAATGAACTCAATAAAACAAGTGGAAAAGCTACCACTTACAGGAATAGAAGAAATTGATGAAATGTTTAAATATATGCAAAGTGAATGTATAAAAAATAATATTGATTTTAAGCTAAAAATAGAAGGAAATGTATATCCATTAATTAATAACATTATAGAAAAGGATAGATTAGTAACTTTAATTGGGGATCATTTAAAAGATGCAATAATAGCAATAAATTTTAGTAAAAATAAGTTTAAAAGTATTATAGCAATATTGGGTATAAAAAATAACTGTTATGAATTTTGCATATGTGATACAGGTATAGAATTTCAAATAGAAACATTGTTAAAATTAGGATTGGAACCTGTAACAACACACAAAGAAACTGGCGGTACAGGCATTGGATTTATATCTACATTTGAAACACTAAAAAAGTGTAATGCTAGTCTAATAATAGATGAAAAACATGAAGAAAGTAACAATGATTATACTAAATCAGTTACAATAAAATTTGATGGGAAGAGCCAATATATAATAAAATCATATAGAGCAGATAAAATAAAAGATAAAGCAGAAGATGATAGAATAATAATAAAAAGGAATGATAATTAGATGAACAAATTACCCGATTTTTTTATGGAAAGATTATATAAAGAATATAACGAAGAGCAAGCTAATCAAATAATAGAAGGCTATAAATTAGAAAGAAAACTTACTTTTAGAGTTAATACAATAAAAACAACAGCAGAAGAAATTGAACAGAGGCTAGTTGAAAATGGAATAATGTATAAAAAAGTAAAATGGAGTAAAGAGGCTTTTATAATACTTAATAGAAATGAAGAAGAGATACAAAAATTAGAAATGTATAAAAATGGAGAAATATATTTACAAAGTTTGTCATCTATGTTGCCACCAATAATTTTAAATCCTGCAGAAAAAACAGATATTTTAGACATGACTTCAGCGCCAGGAGGAAAAACCACACAAATAGCAGCACTTACTAATAACAATGCAAATATAACAGCCTGCGAAATGAGTAATATACGAGCGGAGAGACTAAAATACAATCTGGAAAAGCAAGGAGCTCTTGCATATGTTATGGTAAAAGATGCAAGAAATATAGATAATTTTTTCTCTTTTGATCAAATACTTCTAGATAGCCCATGTAGTGGAAGTGGTACTATAAATATGAATAATACAGATTTGAATAAGTATTTTACATTAGAGCTTGTTGAAAAATGCAAAAAAACACAAAGAAGTTTAATAAATAAAGCAGTACAAATATTAAAAGGTGGCAAAGAATTGGTATATTCAACGTGTTCAATATTAAAAGAAGAAAATGAAGAAATAGTAAAAACAATAATGAATAAAGGAATGGAAATTGTTCCAATTGAATTTGAAGGCAAGGAAACATTACCACAATTACCAACAACAATAGATGGAACTTTATGCATATGTCCAACACAAGAATATGAAGGATTTTTTATTGCTAAATTAAGAAAAATATGTTAAATTTAAAAATGAATTGTTTGTTTATGAAGAGGAGAGAAAAAAATGAGAAATGTATTTACATACTTTATGCTGTTTTTTATATATGCAATTTTGGGTTGGATAATAGAAACAACATTAGTATCTATAGAAAAAAGAAAATTTGTAAATAGAGGCTTTTTAATAGGCCCATATTGTCCAATTTATGGATTTGGTGGACTAGCTATTACAATTTTATTAAAAAACTATACCAAAGATCCAATAGTATTATTTTTGATGGCAGTAATAATATGTGGAACATTAGAGTATTTTACAAGTTACATAATGGAAAAAATATTTAAAGCAAGATGGTGGGATTATAGCGCTAAAAAATATAACATAAATGGAAGAATATGTCTAGAAACAGTTGTGCCATTTGGAATATTGGGATGTTTGGTTATGTATGTATTAAATCCAATAACATTTAAATATTTAAATATGCTTTCAAATTCTATGTTAAATATTATTTCTGCAATTTGTTTTACAATATTTATTACAGATAATATTGTTTCATATAATGTAATATCAAGTTTTACAAAAACTGTTAAAACCATAAATGTAGGTAAAATAAAGGATAACACAGAAGAAATTACAAAAAAGGTAAGGGAAGTATTAATAGGAAAATCTTTTTTCAACAAAAGACTTATGGAAGCATACCCAAATTTGCAGGCTAAGATAAAAGAAAAAGCAAGGCAAATAGCACAAAAGGCTAAGGAAGTAAAAACAGAAATGTCAGATAAAGTTGAAAGCATGAAAGAAAAAATAACCCAGAGTGCAAGCGAGATAAAAGATAATATAGGGGATAAGGTAGAAGAAATGCAAAAGGAAATAAGGAAAAAACCTCCTAAAAAAGAAGGTAAATAATTAAGCTAACTATGTATTGCCATTCTGGCTAATTCATCACATCTATTATTAAATTCGTTGTCTGCATGACCTTTTACTTTGTGAAATGTGACTTTATGAGTTTTGGTAAGAGAAAGTAATTCTTGCCAAAGCTCTTTATTTTTTACCTCTTTTTTATCAGATGTTTTCCAATTATTTTTAACCCAATTTTTAATCCAATTTTGATTAAAAGCATTTACCACATAAGCACTATCACTATAAAGATGAACATTACATGGAAATTTTAGAAGCTTTAATCCCTCTATTACAGCAGTTAGTTCCATTACATTGTTGGTAGTATTTTTTAAGCCACCAGAAATTTCTTTTTTATTATCTTTATACATTAAAATTGTTCCCCAACCACCTGGTCCAGGATTACCACTACAGGCACCATCAGTATATATAATAACTTCTTCCATTTAATTTTCTCCTTCTAATTGTAAATATTTTTATTATATGATATTATAACAATAAATAAAAAACAATACAATATAAAGAAGGTGAGTTTATGCCAAAAGTATTAGGAACAATAGCTGAATATAATCCATTTCATAATGGCCATTTATATCATATAAAAAAATCTATAGAAGAAACAGGTGCAGATTTTGTAATATGTGTGATGTCAGGAAATTTTGTACAAAGAGGTAATACTTCTATTATAGATAAATGGACAAAAGCAAAAATGGCATTGGCTAATGGAGTAGATTTAGTAATAGAATTACCAACTGTATATAGTGTTTCAAGCGCAGAAAACTTTGCAGAAGGTGCTATAAAATTATTAGACTCATTAAAAATAGTTGATACAATATCTTTTGGTATAGAGGCAAAAGATATTGCTAGTTTAAACAATATAGCAAATGTTTTTTATATGGAGCCAAAAGAATATACTAATATATTAAACCATGAGCTAAAAAAAGGAATATCCTTTCCAAAGGCTAGAGAAAATGCTGTAATGATGTACTTGAATGATATTAAACAATATGCAAATATATTAACAGGGGCAAACAATATATTGGCAATAGAATATTTAAAGTCAATAAAAAAGTTAAAAAGCAAATTAAATCCAATAGGAATTAGAAGAGAAAAAGTATTATATAATGATGAAATAATTATAGATGATTTTGCAAGCGCAACAGCAATAAGAAAAATGATAGCAACAGGTCAGTTTGAAGAAATACAAAAAGTTATGCCTAAGTCTTCGTATGCACTTTTAGCAGATGAACTAAGAAGAGGACACTATGTATTAGATTTATCAAAATTTCAGAAAGAAATAATATATAACTTAAGAAAAATGAAGGTGGGAGATATTGCTCAACTTGCAGATGTATCAGAGGGATTAGAAAATGCTATAAAAAATGCAGCAAATTCTTGCAATAATGTTGTTGACTTTGTCAATATAGTAAAATGTAAAAGATATACCCAGACAAGAATACAAAGAATTCTAATATATGCTTTACTAGGAATAACAAGTGAAAAAATGATGACTTCTAAAAAAACAACTCCATATGCAAGAATTTTAGGTTTTAATGAAAAAGGTAAAAAACTGATATCACAAATAGTAAAACATAATAAAAGAGCGCAAATAGTAACTTCAGTAAAAAAATATATGGATGAATCTAAAAATAAGGCATTAAAGGAAATGCTAGAAACTGATATATTTGCGACCAATGTATATACTCTAGGATATGAAAGCGATTCTTGGTCTAACTTAGACTATACTAATAAAATAATTACCATGTAAAATATTACAAAAATATTACATTTCATTATTTTTATTGAAATGTAATATTTTTTATCATATAATCTGCGTAAGGGAAATCACATAATTGTATGCATAAGACATTCCCATTTATTATGGAAGGAAACATTGAAATGGAAACTTTTGCAACATATATAATGGAAGAAAAAGACTGGGTAAAGAAACTTGAAATAGCATATTATTTGCGAAAAAAAGCTAATACTTTTTTTAATAACACTGTTATTTTTAAGACGGTGTTGGCCAAGTTATTTCTAGATCACACAGAAATTGATTTGGATAAAAATTTAATTTTAACAGCATGCATATTGTGTAATTGTAAAAAAGTTGATAATTTTTCTGATATGGAGAAAATCAAAACATATGCAAAAGAAGGAGCCGAGTATTTAAGAAATCTTGGATTTGACGAAAGATTTTGCAGAATATGTGAACAAGTAAATAGATATAGTGGGCTAGAACCTAGAGAGCCAGAAGCAGATATTTTAGAATTAATTGATCAATTTGGTGGAATGCTTCTGGACAGACCAGAAAGAATTGGATTTAAATGTGATGAAGCCTTAGTTCTATTGGAATTTAGAAATTTAAAGGATAAAGAAAATAGATATTTAGAAATATTTAAGGATTTTGTAAATAGAATGGAGGCAATAAAGATATGAATGAAAATAGAGAAGTAATTATTCCAGGTGTTTCAGGTGTTCTACGTTTTTTAGCAGATGGGATAAATAGTGTTCCAGATGATGATAACACAGTTGATGGAATGAAGGTAATATCTATAAGATATCCTATTGCACAAGGAAGAATACAAGGGATCCCGTTATCAAAATTAATAAAAGATACAAATATGGAAATAGTTAAAAATGAAGGAAGCAGTTCTGTGGAAAACACTTTAAGAAATCCAGGAAGATTTTATGATGAATTAGGATTGTAAAAGGAAAAGGAAATGTGGTAAGAAATGAGAGAAATATTTGCAGATTTACATGTACATATAGGAAGAAGTGAAAGCGGAAAACCAATAAAGATAACAGCAGCAAAAAGTTTGAATTTTGCTAATATAGCAAAAGAGTGTGCAGATAGAAAAGGAATACAAATAGTAGGAATAATAGATTGTGCATCACCATATGTAATAGAAGATATAGAGAATTTCTTGAGAACAGGACAGGCATATGAAATAGAAGATGGTGGAATAATATATAAAGATAAGGTATGCATATTATTGGGCAGTGAAGTGGAAACATCTGAAATTGGAAGAAATGGGAAAAAGGGAGCGGCACATAATGTTTGCTTTTTTCCGCACTTAGACGATATAAAGGCTTTTTCAAAAGAAATGAGTACACATATAAAAAATATAACATTAAGCACGCAAAGGTCTGATATTTCTGGTTATGAGCTAATAGATATAGTGGAAAAAAATAATGGGATTTTAATACCAGCACATTGCTTTACTCCATTTAAAAGTTATTACGGAAATTGCGTGGATAGAATGCAAAATATATTTAAAGAAAAATTTAGCAAGATATTTGCAATAGAATTAGGATTAAGTGCAGATACATATTTGGCAGATACAATATCAGAATTAGAAGATAAAACATTCATAACAAATTCAGATGCACATTCATTGCCTAAAATAGCTAGAGAATATAATAAAATGCAAGTGCAAGATATAAGTTTTAAAGAAGTTGTAAAATCTTTGAAAAATGAAGAGGGAAGAAAAGTACTGTGTAACTATGGTTTGGATCCTAAATTAGGTAAATACCATAGAACATTTTGCGATAATTGTAGTTCGGTAATAGAAACAAAGGAACCAGTGGAAAGATGTCCAAAATGTTCAAGCGAAAAGGTTACTTTTGGAGTATTTGATAGAATAGAATTAATAAAAGACAAAAAGGAATTTAAAAGCCCAAAACATAGGCCACCATATATATATCAGGTTCCACTTACTTTCATACCAGGGTTGGGCGCAAAAACAATAGAGAAATTATTAAATACTTTTGGGACAGAAATGGATATATTGCACAAGTTGTCTAAAGATGATATAGAAAGTGTAGTTGGCGAAAAGGTTGCAAACACAATAATAGATGCAAGAGAGGGTAATATAAAAATACAATCTGGTGGCGGAGGAGTTTATGGAAAATTAACAGCAAGCTAGGTTCTAAAACTCATTTTATTGAATAGATATTATGTATAAAATATATATCTAAAGAAGGAATGATAATAAAATGAGAAAAACAACTGCAAAAACTACAATTGCAAACATTATAAAGAAACACATATATGATAACATAAGAGAATATGCAATAGTATCAATTTTATTTTTAATAGGATTAATTTTAGGAGTTATATTTATAAACAATGCAAATGAAACACAAATAACGCAGATAACGGAATATCTTAACAATTTTTCTAATTCACTAAAGACTAATTATAAAATTGACAATATGGAACTTATAAAAAACTCTATAAAAGATAATGTAATTCTTACAATAATAATGTGGTTTGCTGGTTCAACAATAATAGGGTTGCCTATAGTGTTTGGCATAGTATCTTTTAGGGGATTTTGTATGGGATATACTATATCTTCAGCTGTAGCAACATTTGGAATAGGAAAAGGAGCTATATTTGCTACATGTAGCTTATTAATGCAAAATATAATCTTTATACCGGCATTGCTAGCATTAGCAGTTACAGGAATAAAAGTATATAAGTCGATAATAAAAGATAAAAGAAGAGAAAATATTAAATTTGAGATAATAAGGCATACATTATTTTCGGTAATAATATTAATTTTGCTAGTTATATCAGCCGTGGTTGAAACATACATATCACCTAATTTATTAAAAATGGTAATAAATTACATATAAAATTTTTTGAAAAACTATTTACTTTTTAGTCGAAATTTGGTATAACATATATAAAGTTTATGTTAATTGAGAGAAGGAGAATAACAATAATGGAAAAGCAAATAAAATTATTTTTAGAATTTTTAGAAAATGACAAAAGAGTATCAAAAAACACACTTGAATCATATAGAAGAGATATAATGCAATATGCAGATTATATAGAAGAAAACCATATGAATTATACAAAAACAAGCAATGAAGAAATAGAAGAATATATGGACTATTTAAAAGAAGAAGGAAAAAAAGCTTCAACAATATCTAGAAATTTAGCATCAATAAGGTCTTTTTACCAATATTTAATAAGAACTAAAAAAATAAAAAATGATCCTACAGAAAATATACAATCGCCTAAAGTAGAAAAGAAAATTCCAAGTGTATTAACTTCACAAGAGGTAGAATTGTTGTTAGAACAACCTAAGGATGTAGACTTAAAAGGTACTAGAGACAAGGCAATGTTAGAGTTTGCATATGCAACTGGAATGAGAGTTACAGAGATAATCTCGTTGAACATAGAAAATGTTGATTTAGAACAAGGTTTTGTTATATGTAATACAGTAGGTAAAAAAAGAAATATTCCATTAGGCTCTATATCATTAAAGGCTTTAAAAGAATATGTTGAAAAAGCAAGACCAATACTTATAAAAGACGAAAATGAAAAAGCTTTATTTGTTAATGTTAATGGAAAAAGATTAACAAGACAAGGGTTCTGGAAAATAGTTAAATATTATAAAGAACAAGCACATATTACAAAGGATATAACTCCACATGTTTTAAGACATTCTTTTGCAACACATTTACTACAAAATGGTGCAGACCTTAAAGCAATACAAACAATGCTTGGACATTCAGATATATCTTCAACACAAGTATATATGCAATTTCAAGATCCAGCATTAAGAAATGTTTACAAAAAAGCTCATCCAAGAGCATAAAATAACATAAATACAGTAAAAAAATACAACTTTGGGTTGTATTTTTTTTATTTATTGGTATAATATTATAAGAATATTTTAATTTGAAAGGAAGAAAATCATATGATAAAGAAGGTAGCAATACTTGCTAATGGTGGAGATGTTTCTGGTTTTAATGCAGTAATGCGTGCAATTATAAAAACAGCAGAAAATAATAATATAGAATGTTATGGATTTATAGATGGATATAGAGGATTATTACAAAACAATTTTGTACAGTTAGCAACTGATGCTACCGGTAATGCAAAAGGTATATTACCTAAAGGAGGGTCAATAATAGGCTCGTCAACAAATGCCAATGTTTTCAATTACCCAGTAGAAGAAAACGGAGAGAAAGTATATAAGGATTTATCAGATATATGTGTAGAAAACATTAAAAAGGATGAAATAGATTGTCTATTTACTTTAGGAGGAGATGGAACACAAAAATCGGCAAGAGATTTATCATTAAAAGGAATAAATGTTATTGGAGTTCCAAAAACAATAGATAACGATGTTGCATGTACAGAAATAACATTTGGGTACAACACGGCAGTATCTGTTGCAGCAGAAGCGATAGATAGATTGCACACAACAGGAGAAACACATCATAGAATAATGGTATTAGAAGTAATGGGAAGATATGCAGGATGGATTGCATTAGAATCAGCAATAGCGGGAGGCGCTGATGTGGCACTTATTCCTGAAATACCATATGATATAAATAGTGCAGCAAGAAAAATACTTAATAGAAAAAACAGAGGAAAGGCATTTAGTATAGTTGTCGTAGCAGAAGGAGCAAAGCCAATAAATGGCGATATTACTATAATGGGAACAAGAAACAATGGAAAAGGTGTAGATAATACAAAATTAGGAGGAGCAGGATTTAAAGTTGCAAAAGAATTAGAAGAGTTAACAGGGTTAGAAGCAAGATGTACAGTTTTGGGATACATGCAAAGAGGTGGTAGTCCTACTGCTTTTGATAGAGTCCTTTCAACTAAATATGGAGCAAAAGCAATGGAGCTTGCTATGGAAGGTAAATTTAATGTATTAACAGTAATAAAAGATGGTAGATTAAATTATGTTCCACTTGAAGATGTAGTAGGAAACAATAAAAAAATAGGTGCAGCATCTGGCAATACCGCAGAGAGCAATATAAGAAAAGTAAATCTGGATCACGATTTGGTGAAAACAGCAAGACACATAGGAATAAATTTAGGAGATTAATATATAATAAAGGGGAAATTAATTTGGTAGATTTTAAGAAAATTATATCGGAAAAAATTGGAGAAATAACTAATGTGGATTCAAAAAATATATATGAATTTATAGAAACTCCGCCAAACAAAGAAATGGGAGATTATGCATTTCCTTGCTTTAAGTTGGCAAAGGATTTAAAAAAAGCTCCACCAGTTATTGCTAATGAATTAAAAGATAAATTAACATTTGAAAATAATGAAATAGTTAAAATAGAAATAGCGGGAGGATATTTAAACTTTTATGTAAATGCTCAGATGCTTATTTCTGAAGTTTTAACAGAGGTAGAAAAACTAAAAGAGAATTATGGCTCAAGTAAAGTAGGAGAAGGAAAAAATATAGTAATAGACTATTCGTCGCCTAATATAGCAAAGCCTTTTCATATAGGACATTTACGTACTACTGTAATAGGAAATAGTATATATAAACTGTATAAATTCTTGGGTTATAACTGCATAGGTGTAAATCATTTAGGAGACTGGGGTACACAATTTGGAAAATTAATAGAAGGTTACAAAAGATGGGGAGAAGAGTACAATATAGATGAAAATCCAATTGATGAATTAACTAAAATTTATATAAGAATAAATGCGCTTTGCAAAGAGGACGAAACAGTATTAAATGATTGCAGAAATAATTTTAAAAAATTGGAAGATGGAGATGAATATTGTACAAATCTATGGAAGAAATTTAGAGATCTAAGTATAAAAGAGTTTCAAAAAGTCTATGATATGCTTGACATACATTTTGATTCTCTAAATGGCGAAGCTTTTTATGCAGATAAAATGGATGAAGTAGTACATATTTTAGAAAGTACCGGAAAACTTGTTGAATCCGAAGGGGCAAGGATAATAGACTTATCTGATAAAAATATGGCACCTTGTATAATAGGCAAAACGAATGGCTCTACAACATATGCAACGCGTGACTTAGCAGCTATAATGTATAGAGCAAGAGAATATAATTATGATAAAAATATATATGTTACTTCATATGAGCAAATATTACATTTTAAACAGGTATTTGAGGTGGCTAAGTTATTAGGCTTAGATGAAAAATACATTAATGGACTAGTACATGTTCCATTTGGAATGATTCAATCAAAAAATGGAAAATTATCAACAAGAGATGGAAATGTAATAAAATTAGAAGACTTATTAAATGAAGCGACCTCAAGAGTAGAAACAATAATTGATGCTAAAAATCCTGAGTTAGAGAATAAGAAAGAAATTGCAAAAAAAATAGGAATAGGAGCAGTTATATTCAATGATTTATATAATAGCAGAATAAAAGATGAATTATTTGACTGGGATACAATGCTTAATTTTAATGGAGAAACAGGACCTTATGTTCAATATATATATGTAAGAACTAAAAGTGTTTTAGAAAAAGCAGGATACATTCCAAAAATAGAAAATGTTAATTTTGAGAAGATACAAGACGAAAAATCTTTAGAAATTATAAAATTAATCTATAATTTTGGAGATATAATTATGCAAGCTGCTGAAAAATATGAACCATATATATTAGCAAGGTATCTAATAAGCCTTGCACAAGCATTTAGTAGCTTCTATAATGAAAACAAAATAATAGGTGAAGAACAACAAATACAAGATGCAAGATTATATTTAACTTATGCAACAGGAATTATATTGAAAAGAGGCGCAAATTTACTAGGAATACAGATGCCAGAAAAGATGTAGTTTAAAGGAGCACTAATGAGAGAAAAAATAAACGAATCAAAAAAAGAACCATTAAAAATACAAGGATTTACAATAACAACTTTACTTGCATATTTTATAATTTATAGTATTATTGGTTTTATAATAGAAACAATATTTGGAATATTAACTAAAGGTGTTTTAGAAAGCCGAAAAAGCTTTATTATTGGACCATTTTGTTCAATTTATGGTTTGGGAGCTGTTATAATGATTTTGGCTCTGCAGAAATTTAAAAAGAATAATTACACATTATTTTTTGGAGGCTTTTTAGTTGGCTCAATTATAGAATATGTGATTAGTTTAATAGGAGAAGCCATATTCCATGTGGTATGGTGGGATTACTCGGATATGGCTTTTAATATTAATGGTAGAATTTGTGTAGCATTTTCTATGTTCTGGGGAATTTTGGCAATTTATCTAATCACACATTTTAATCCAAAAGTGGACAAATTTTTAGAAAAATTTTCATACAAACAATTGAAAAAAGCTGTTATAATTATTATGATATTTTTGATGATAGATATGGTAATTACAGGAATTGGGCTAAAGGTATTTTTTGTAAGACTTGTAAGCGAAAATAAAGTACAGCTAAATATAGAAGAAAAATATATAGATAAATATATTGAACAATATAAAAATATGCCAATGAAATCACTAGTTGATAAAATTTTTTCAAATAAGGAAATGTTAAAAACATTTCCAAATCTTAAAATTACAAATAAAGATGGAAATGTAGTTCTAATTAGAGATATACTAAGTGATATAAATCCATATTATTTAAAAGTATTTACACCAAAAGTAATTGACAAAGTAAAATTTGCAGAATAATATGTAGTATAAATAAAAGAAAGGAAATGTGATTGAAAAATGAGAAAATATTTTGGAACAGATGGAATAAGAAGAATCGCTAATACTGAACTCTCTCCAGAATTAGTTTATAAAGTTGCAAAAGCTGGTGCATATGTTTTATCTAAACATACAGACCATACACCAACAATATTAATAGGTAGAGATACAAGAATATCTGGTACTCTTATAGAAAGTGCAATGGTTGCAGGCTTCTTAAGCTATGGAGCTAATGTAAAAATATTAGGTGTTATGCCAACCCCAGGAGTGGCATATTTGACTAAAAAACTTAAAGCAGATGCAAGTGTTGTGATTTCTGCATCTCATAATACATATGAATTTAATGGTGTTAAATACTTTAGTAATAAAGGAATGAAAATTCCAGATACAATTGAAGAAGAAATAGAAGAAATAATGGACTCAGATAAATTAACAGACTTTACAGCTGTAAATGATAAAATAGGCGTTTCAGAAATAAGAACAGATTTATTAGATGAATATGTATATTTCTTTAGGAAAAATTTTGAAGAAGACTTTGAAAATTATGAAAAAAAAGATTTTGTAGTTGCCATAGATACTGCAAATGGTGCTACATCTGTTGTTGCAGAAAAAGTATTTGCCGCTCTAGGAATAAAACACTATATATTAAATAATACACCAAATGGAATAAATATAAATGATAATTGTGGCTCTACACATTTAGATGTACTAAAAAAATATGTTGTAGAAAATAAATGCAACTTAGGAATTGCTTATGACGGAGATGGAGACAGATGCTTAGCAGTTGATGAAAATGGAGAAGAAATAGATGGCGACAGACTAATAGCTATTATTTCTAAGTATCTAAAAGAAAAAGGAAAGCTTGCTAATAATGCAATAGTAGCAACTGTTATGAGTAACTTGGGCTTAAAAAAATATGCTGAAGAAAATGGAATAACAATAAAACAAACAAAAGTTGGGGACAGATATGTTCTAGAAGAAATGTTGAAAAATGGATATAATATAGGTGGAGAACAGTCAGGACACATTATTTTATTAGATTATAACCCAACAGGAGATGGAATATTAACATCATTAATGCTAATTAGAGTAATGTTAGAAAGTAATAAATCAGCATCAGAATTGTGTAAAATTATTAAAATGTATCCTCAAGTATTAGTAAATGCTAAGATTGATTCTAAAAAGAAAAAAGACTATGAAACAGATGATGAGATTCAAACAGAAATTAGAAAATTAGAAGAGGAATTTTCTGGAAATGGAAGAGTATTAATTAGACCTTCTGGAACAGAACCACTAATAAGAGTAATGTTAGAGGGAGAAGACAAAGCATATTTAAAAGAAAAAGCAGAAAACCTTGCACAATTGATTGAAAAAAAATTAAAATAAACTAAGGAGTAAATGTAAAATGCCAATAATTGATTTTACAAAGCCACTAATTATTGTGTTTGCATTAATTATATATACTGTATTAATGTATATATCCTACAAGAGAAGAAAAAGCATAGTAATAGCATTAATGCTTTTTACATCTTTAATGATTCTTATATTTCATTCGGCAGATTATATTTTACTAAAACCAGATACAGTAGATGAAATTAAAAAAGCATTAATGTATTCTATTATGGGAGATATGTTTTTTATATATTTATCATTCATATCGTATTTGTATTTAGACAAAAAATTTGAAGAATTTAAAACGAAAAAACCAAAAGATAATAAAAAGGATAAAGACTTAGATTGGTTTTGGAGTAAAACGTAATATAAAATTAAAGAAAAGGATGTAAAAACAAATGGGAAAATTATTTGTAATAGATGGTACAGATGGAAGTGGAAAACAAACACAATTAGAAAAATTAAAAGAAAGATTTGAAAAAGATGGAATAGACTATAAATTAGTAAGCTTTCCAAACTATGATAGTCCTTCATCTTCACTTGTAAAAATGTATTTAGCAGGAGAATTTGGAGAAAATGCAAAGGATGTAAGTCCATATATAGCTTCTACATTTTTTGCAGCAGATAGATATGCAACATATAAAAAAGATTATGAAGAATATTATAAAAATGGTGGTATAATCCTTGCAGATAGATATACAACAGCTAATATGGTTCATCAGGCAGGGAAAATAGCAAATGAGAAAGAAAGAGAAAAATTTTTAGAATGGTTATGGGATTTTGAATTTAATTTATATGGACTGCCAGTCCCAACAGAGGTATTTTTCCTTAAGATGCCTCCAGAAAAAGCATTGGAACTAATTGCAAACAGAGAAAATAAATTTACGCATGATACCAAAAAAGATATACACGAAAGAGATAAAAACCATATTATTGATAGTTATAATGCTGCAATAGATGTTGCGAAAAAATACAACTGGTATACTGTAAAATGTGTAAGAAATGATGAAATAAGAAGTATAGAAGACATTCATGAAGAAATATATGAAGAAATAATCAGAATTTTAGGAGAAAACGAATGAAAGAAATAGAAGAAAATAAAAAAATAAAAATTATTTTAATTGCAATAATATCAATATTGGTAATTTTATTAGGGATAGAAGCATTCTTTATTTTAAAAGATACAAAAACAATTAAAAATGCCAAACAAGGGTTAGATGTTAATAAAACAATACAAACAAGTACAAATCCAGAAAATGATGTTAAAGAAGAACAGCCAACAGAGAAAAATACAATAAAAGAAACACCAAGTGAAGAGAAAAAAGAAGAGAACAAACCAGAAGTTAAAAAAAATGATACAGAAAATGGTACAAGATACAAATTAGAAATTAATTGCCAAGCAAATGTAATTAATGTTTATGAAAAAGATTCTAATGGAAAATATACAAAGTGTATAAAAGCAATGGCATGCTCTACAGGGTATGCAACTCCTCAAAGTGGTACATACTATTTAAAGAAATATGGTGGATGGGAATGGAAGGGTTTATTTGGAGATGTATATGGACAATATACAACTCAGGTGGAAGGAAACATATTACTTCATTCTGTTCCATATTTGAGAAAATATGATAAATCTAGCTTGGAGTATTGGGAATATAATAAGCTTGGAACAGCTGCTTCTATGGGATGTATAAGACTTACAGTGGCAGATGCTTATTGGGTATTTTATAATTGCCAAGCTGGAACACCTGTAACATTTTACAGAAGCTCAAATCCTGGACCATTAGGAAAACCAGCTACTCCTAAAATATCTTCAGATGCAGAGTTTAAAGGATGGGATCCAACAGACCCAGACCCAAATAATCCATGGAATAAAACTAAACCAGAACCAGAACCTGTTAAACCTGCAGAGCCAGAGAAACCATCAGAACCGGAAAAACCAGAAAAGCCATCAGAACCTACAAATACAACGGAAAATGAAAATAACAATATAGCAAATGAAATAGAAAATGAGACAAATGAAAACGAGACAGAAAATGGAATAGATGAAAATAATGTTGTAAACGAAGTAGAAAACAATAATGTAGAACAAAGTGATAACAGCCAAGATTAAAAATAAAAGCAAAGGGGGTCATTATATGAGTAAAAAGATATTAATTGGAGGAGCATGGCCTTATGCCAATAATTCATTACATTTGGGACATTTAGCAGGATTAATTTCTGGTGATATTTTAGCAAGATATCATAGGCAAATAGGTGATGATGTAATATATGTATCAGGGTCAGATTGCCATGGGACACCAATAACTGAAAGAGCAAAAAAAGAAAACACCACACCTTGCAAAATAGCTGAAGGTTTTCATCAAGAATTTTGCAAAGTATTTGAAACGGTGAACTTTTCTTATAATTTATATACAAAGACAAATGATGATTATCATAAATCAAGAGTAAAAGAGTTATTTAAGAAAATGTATGACAATGGATATATATATGAGAAAATAGACAAAGATAACTATTGCGAAAAATGTAATAAATTCTTAGCAGATAGAGAACTTAAACTAATTTGCCCAGTATGCGGAAATGAGACAAAAGGTGATCAATGTGATTGTGGACATGTGCCAACAAAAGAAGAATTAGCTGGTTCGATATGTGTAGAATGTGGCAATAAAATAATAGTTAAAGATAATAAGAATTTATATATTGCATTATCTAAATTACAACCTCAAATAGAAGAATATGTATCATTGCACAAAAATAATTGGCGAAAAAATGCTCAAAACGAAACAGATAAATATTTAAAGCAAGGTCTAAGAGACAGAGCTGTAACAAGAGACTTAAGCTGGGGAGTAGAAATCCCTGTTGAGGGTTATGAAAATAAAAGAATGTATGTATGGATTGAAGCTGTTTTAGGCTATGTTACAGCAACTATGAAATACTGTGAAGAAAACAATTTGGATTGGAGACAATGGTGGAAAGAATCTGATAATAATAAAATGTATATGGTGCATGGAAAAGATAATATAACTTTCCATAGCCTAATATTTCCAGGACTACTATTGGCATTAGAGGACAATTACAAATTGCCAGATATGATAGTGTCAACAGAGTATTTAAATTTTAATGATCAAAAGTTTTCAAAAAGTAAAGGTGTAGGAATGACAATACTGGAAGCAATAGAAGAACTTAATGTAGACACTTTGAGATTACATTTAATAAAAAATGGACCAGAAAGAAAAGACACAAACTTTACAATAGAAGATTATAAGGCAACACATAATGAGATTACTAATAAACTTGGAAATTTTGTAAATAGAACATTAAAATATAAAGGTATTGAGACTATACCAGAAGGAAATATGGATACTACTTTTAAAGATAAAATTGAAAAAATGTATACAAATATTTCGGAGCAAGTGGAAAAATTAGAGTTTAGAGAAGCAGTATTACTAATAATTGGTTTCTTAGATGAGGCTAATAAATACTATGATGAGAGAAAACCATGGATTCAAGCAAAAGAAGATATAAGTGGTTTTAATGATACAATATATACATGTAGTAATATAATAGCTAATATATCAAATTTTATAGAACCATTTATGCCAGGGACAGCTATGAAAATACGCGAATATTTGCATATAGATAAAGCAACTTGGAATTATATAGAAGTTACTCCAAACTTAAAACTTGAAAATATTAATCCTTTATTTGAAAGAATGAAATAATAAAAGGGCGATTCGCCCTTTTATTAAAAAATTAAATTACATAGAAAAATATACAGAAAAAGTGTAATAAGCTTGCAATGACACAAGCAATATGAAATATAGAATGTCTCCATTTACGCTTTTTGCCTACGATATAAAGAACAGCTCCTATTGTATAAACAATTCCACCAATTAGTAATAACATAAATCCATTAAAAGTTAGTAATTGAGGCAATAGGCGTATTCGTATCATAATACACCATCCCATTAAAATATAGCATATCATAGAAAAAACTTTATATTTTTTTAAATCTATAGAATTAAATACTATTCCTAATATGGCCAATCCCCAAACAACTCCAAAAATTGTCCAACCTGTAGCAGAATTATATTCTCTTAAAGTACATAAAGAAAAAGGAGTATAACTTCCGGCTATTAAAATAAAAATTGAACAATGGTCAAATATTTGAAAAATCTTTTTTGTTCTGGTTTTGGTATCAGGGTTTAAGCCATGATAAATGCTAGACATTGTATATAATAGGATTAGGGAGGTGCCATAAATAGAACTTGCTACAACTCCATAAACATTATGATGTAAAGCAGAGAAAATAACACATAATACAAGTGCAACAACGCCTAAAGCGCCACCAACTATATGGGACACCATATTAAATATTTCTTCACCTTTGCTATATGTAGGCAAAATTCTGTCAGATAATTTAATTCTATCCATAGGTTACCTCCTTTTCTAAAATTTTATCTAGTTCTTCTTTTCTTTTTATCTTGTTAGTTGTGGTTTTTATTAATGGTTCATCAGTTATTGTTATGTGTTTTATATATTTATACATAGGCAATGTTTTGTTTATATCTTTAATTTTAGACCACAAATATTCCTCTAATTCTTTTTCAGACATTTCCGAATGCTTTCTTTTTACCGCTTCTTTATTGTACACTATCTTAACAGCAATTTTAACATTGTTTTTATCATCTTTATCTGGCAAGCCATACACAAAAGCTTCCTCAACTTCGTCCAATCTATTTACCAAAATCTCAATTTCTTCTGGAAAAACTTTTTTGCCGTTTTTTAAAACAATTAAATCTTTTTTCCTTCCAGTAATAAACAAAAATCCATCTTTATCTAGATATCCTAAATCGCCAGTATAAAACCAACCATCTTTAATAACAGATTTAGTTTGCTCAATATCTTTATAGTATCCAAGCATTACATTTGGACCTTTTACTGCTATTTCTCCAATTCCACTTGAATCTGGATTCTCAATTTTAACATTTGTATGCTCCATAGGAATTCCAACAGAGCCATATTTGATATTAATATCATTTTCAGCAGATATAACAGGGGAAGTCTCTGTTAATCCATATCCTTGTACCAAGTGAATTCCTATCTGATTAAACCATTTAGAAACCTTTAAGTCTAATGGAGCACCACCAGAAATTATAAGTCTCATACTTCCACCCAAAGCATTAATTAATTCCTTAAAGACTTTTCTTCTAATATCTATATGAAATTTAAGCAATATATTACTTAAACCTATTGCAAAACTTATAAGTTTTGTTTTGCCTTGCTTTTCTATTTCATTTACTATAGTAGAATACATTTTATCTATTAGTATAGGAACTCCTACAAAAACAGAAACTTTATATTCTAATAAATTCTGCTTTATATACCTTAGACCATCTGGAAATACTGTTTTTAATCCAGATGCCAACATGACTAACATACCGGTAGAACCAAATATATGATGAAATGGCAAGAATGCTATATTAACATCATTTTCGTAAAAAGATTCTACTAAAAGCATATCATATATATTAGTAGCAATTCCGCGTTGATTTAGCATAACAGCTTTTGATTTTGAAGTAGTTCCAGAAGTAAATAATAAAATACTCATAACATCTGGGTCTATTTTACAATTTATATATTTAGTGTTTCCTTCTTCAATTTTCTTTTTTCCATTATCTATTAAATTAGCAACATCAGTAAAACAAATAAAATGTTCAATATTTGTTTTTCCATTTCTTTTAATTTCCTCAATAACATCTTTAAGTTTAGCATCAAAAACAATAGCAGAAGCTTCACTTCTTATTAAAGAATTTTCTAGTTCCCCTATTTGCAATCCTTTGTCTAAAGGTACGGATACAATCCCACCTAACATATTACTTAAATGAGCAATAGACCATTGATAACAATTATGACCTATTACTGCAACTCGCTTACCTTGTAATCCTAATTCATATAGAGATGTCCCAAATGCATTAATATCGTCTAACAAATTGGTATAAGTATGATCAATGTAGACAGTCTCATTATTCTGCTTAACTTTTTCAGTAAAAGCAATGTTATTGGCAAAGACAGTTGCAGAATGACATAAAAGTTCTTTTATTGTTGAAAAACATTGAATATTTTTTCTTATCATTAAAACCTCCTATTTTTTAATAACCATTTAATCTAGTTTCGAAAACCATTATATATTATTAATCAATATAAGTCAATATTAAAAAATTTTAAAAATTACACTAAAAATTCAAAAAAATTTCACATATATGATATAATATAATACAAACAAAAGGAAAAAGGAAGGGAATATTGTGTCATATATAGAATTTAAAAATATTGTTAAAGAATACAAAATGGGAGAAGTAAAAATAAAAGCATTGGATAATACTAATTTTAGTATAGATAAAGGCGAACTAGTGGTAATAGTTGGACCAAGTGGAGCTGGTAAAACGAGTGCACTAAATATTTTAGGAGGAATGGACAAAGCATCTTCTGGTAGGGTATGGGTAAATAATAAAGAAATAACAAAATTAAATGATAAGGAATTAATTGAATACAGAAGAAACGACATTGGCTTTGTATTTCAATTTTATAATTTAATTCAAAATTTGACTGCAAAAGAGAATGTAGAGCTTGCAACACAACTGTGTTCAGATGCCCTAAATGTTGATGATATTTTAGAAGAGGTAGGATTACAAGACAGAAAAAATAACTTTCCTTCTCAACTATCAGGTGGCGAGCAACAAAGAGTTGCAATAGCAAGAGCGATAGCGAAGAATCCAAAGTTATTATTATGTGATGAACCAACAGGAGCATTAGATTATAAAACAGGAAAACAAATATTAAAGTTATTACAAGATACGTGCAGAAAAGAAAAAATGACAGTAATAATAATAACGCATAATACGGCTATAACGCCAATGGCAGACAAGGTTATACATTTTAAAAATGGAACAGCAGAAAAAGTTGAAATAAATGAGAATCCTATCTCAATTGATAATATAGAATGGTAAGGTAAGTGAAAAAATTGAAAAAGTCATTATTAAAAAATAATTTAAAAACAATTAAAAAAACAAGAAGAAGGTTTATATCCATATTAATTATGGCTTTTCTTGGTGTTGGTTTTTTTGCAGGATTGGTAGCATCTAGTCCTGATATGTTAGACAGCTTAGATAATTATGCTGATAATAATAATTTATATGACATAAGTATTTTATCAACATTAGGATTTACCGATGAGGATATAGAAAAAATTGGAGAAATAGATGGAATAGAAAATGTTTATGGAGTGCAGACAAAAGATTCATTAACTAAAATAGATGGAAAAGAGAGTATTTGCAAAGTTATAGAATACAACGAAAAAATAAATACACCAGCAATAATAGCGGGAAGAAACATAGAAAATGAGAATGAGTGTTTATTGGATTCAGCAATTATAAGAACAGGAAAAGGGGCAGAAAACTATATAGGGAAAAAGATAGTTTTGGAAAATACAGACACAAGTGCTGATGATAATCCAACTTTTAAAATTAAGGAATTTGAAATAGTGGGAATAATAGAAACACCTATATACATATCAACAGAGAGAGGCAATACATCTATAGGCAATGGAACAGTGTCATTTTATATTTTTACAAAAGATAGTGCAATTGATTTGAATTATTACACTGGAGCATATGTAACTGTTAAAAATGCAAAAGAGACTGTAACTAATAGTACAGAATATTTAGAATTGGTAAATCCAGTAATAGATAAATTAGAAGAAATAAAACAAGAAAGAGAAGAGAAAAGATATACTAATTTGGTAAATGAAGCTACAGACAAAGTGGAAAAAGCTCAAAAAGAATTTGACGATAAAAAGAAAGAGGTTAATAGTAAGCTCACAGATGCAGAAAATAAAATTAAAGAAGCGGAAGATAAAATAAATTCATCAAAAATAGAATTGCAAAATGCAGAGAAAAGGATTAGAACAGAGGAAGAAAATGCAAACGCAGAATTTGAAAAAGCAGAAAAACAAATTCAAGAAGGAGAAAATGAATTATCCACCCAAAAGGACAATTTAAAATCTTCAAAGGAAACATTTGAAACAAAAAAACAAGAAACCAAATTAATAATTGGACAAATAGATAGCCAAATAGAAACATTAGAAAACATATTAAGTACTTTACAAGCACAGCAAACAGAATTAGAAAAGCAGGGAATTGACACTTCTGAAATACAATCACAAATATTAACTACACAAGGTACATTGAATGAACTTAGAAAACAAAAAAACAGTATAGAAGGTGAAATCCAAAAAGGTGAAGCACAATTAAAAGAGTGGGAAGGCGAGATTGAGAAAGGTGAAAAAAAGTTAAATAGCAAAAAAGAAGAAATAAAAAATGCTAAGATTAAATCTGTTTATGAGTTTAAAAAAGCAAAGGATAAAATAGCTTCTGGTAATGTGGAAATAGAAGAAGGAAAGGCAAAGTTAGAGGAAAATAAAAAGGAATATGAAAATAGTAAAATAGAAGCGGAAGAAAAATTGGCAGAAGCACAACAAAAATTAAATAGTGCAAGAGAAGATATAAAAAAAATAGAAAAATGCAAATGGTATATTCAGGATAGAACAGATAATACAGGATATACAAATATTTTTGATGCTATAAAAACTATGTCAAATATATCTAAAATGTTTCCTGTTATATTTTATTTAGTATCAGTTTTAATAAGTTTAACAACCATGACAAGAATGATAGAAGAGGAAAGAATAGAGATAGGAACATTAAAGGCTCTAGGTTATACAAATACACAAATAATATTTAAATATATATTATATTCTGTTTTGGCTTGTGTGATTGGTGGAATTTTGGGAATGACTGTAGGACTATATTTATTGCCAAACATTGTGTGGAAACTATATAGTATGATATATAATATACCAAAATTCTATTGCACCTATAGAGTAGAAATAGGATTATTGGGAATTATAATTGCATTTTTATGTATAGGTGGTGCAACAATAATAGTTGCTAAAAAAGAGCTAAAGGAAATGCCATCAGTATTAATGAGACCAAAACCACCTAAAAAGGGAAAAAGAATATTATTAGAAAAGATGACATTTATATGGAAAAGATTTAATTTTTCTCAGAAAGTAACTGCCAGAAATATATTTAGATACAAAAAAAGAGCAATTATGACTATTATAGGAATCGCAGGTTGTACAGGGCTTATGCTTACCGGATTTGGAATAAAAGATTCAGTAGTAGATATTCCAAATGCACAATTTAAAGGAATATTTAAGTATGATTCTGCAATTACACTTACAAATACAAATGAATTAGAAAATATAGAAAAGTATTTGAACGATAATGAAGATATTGAAGAATACACAAAAATTTGTGCTTCTGCAGGTAAATTAGAAAAAAATAATATAAATTGTAATACAAATGTGTTTATCCCAGAATCATTAGATAATTATGAAAATGCATATAACTTAATTAATTATCAAACTGGCGAAAAGATCAAATTGAATAGCAATGGAATTGTTATAACAGATAAAGCAGCAAATATGTTAGGAGTTACATATGGGGACTATGTAACATTTATAGATGGAGATGATGTAAGATACGAGTTTAAAGTAGAGAACATTACCAAAAATCATGTTGGGCATTATATATATATGACAAAAGATTTTTATCAGGAAAATGTAAAACAATATAAAACCAATATGATATATATTAATACAAAAGATATAAGTATAGAAAGACAAAACGAAATATCAAGAGACATTTTAGAATTTGATGGAGTAGCCTCGGTAACCATTATAGATACATTGATGAAAACAGTAAGTGATATGCTAAATACCATGAATTATGTAGTGGTAATATTGATAGTAGCATCAGCATTATTAGCATTTGTAGTATTATATAATCTAGCGAATATAAACATAGCAGAAAGACAAAGAGAAATTGCTACATTAAAGGTACTAGGATTTTATGACAGGGAAGTAGATAATTATATCAATAAAGAAAATTTAATATTTACAATATTAGGTGTTATAATTGGATTAGTATTCGGAACTTTTTTAACAACAGGATTAATATCAAGTATAGAAATAGATTCACTAAGATTTATGCAGAATATAACAATCTTGAGCTATATATATTCAGCAATAATAACAATAGCATTTTCTATTATAGTAAACTTTATAATACATTTTGTGCTAAAAAAGATAAATATGATAGAAAGCTTAAAGAGTGTAGAGTAAATTATTTTAAAAAATACTACACAAAAAGGAAAAGATGTGCTATTATATAAAAAGTAAAAACTTATAAAAGGTTTAAATACAATAAAATAAAAAGGAGGAAATACCATGTCAGGACATAGTAAATGGCATAATATTGCAGCTAAAAAAGGAAAAGCAGATGCTGCAAGAGGAAAAATATTCACAAAATTAGGAAGAGAATTATTAGTAGCAGTTAAAGAAGGCGGACCTGATCCGGCTGGTAATTCTAAATTAAAAGATGTAATAGCAAAATGTAAGGCAAATAATATGCCAAATGACACTATAAATAATGCAATAAAGAAGGCTGCGGGTGCTGGAAATACAGAAAGTTATGAAGAGGTTATGTATGAAGGATATGGAACAAGTGGTGTAGCAGTAATAGTTGAGGCAAGCACTGATAATAGAAATAGAACAGCAGCAGATGTAAGACATGCATTTGACAGAGCAGGAGGAAATTTGGGTACATCAGGTTGTGTATCATATTTATTTGAAAAAAAAGGTGTAATAATTATAGACAAAACAACAACAGACTTATCAGAAGATGATATGATGATGTTAGCATTAGAAAACGGAGCAGAAGATTTTGAAGCAACAGAAGAATGTTATGAAATAACAACATCACCGGCAGACTTTTCTGCAGTTAGAGAAGCACTAGAACAAAAAGGAATAGAATTTTTGCAAGCAGAAATACAAATGGTACCTTCTACATATGTTACATTAGATGAAAAGGGAGCAGAAAAAATGCAAAGATTAATAGATGCTTTGGAAGATTTGGATGATGTTATGAATGTTTACCACAATTGGGAAGAATAAAATTTAATAAAACAGTTCTAAAAACAAAAAATAATCATATATATATAATATATGATTATTTTTTATGGAAAAAAAGGTAGATGAATGGAAGAAGTACTAAAAGTCTTACCACCTGAAATTAAGGAAAAGCTATGTGGCAAGCTAGACAAATTAGAAGAAATAAGAATAAGAGTTAATAGACCTGTAATTCTGCAATATGGACAAGTTGAAGAAGTAATAAATTATACAATTGATTCAGAAATGATACTAAATATTTTACAGAATATATGTGATAATTCTATTTATGCATATCAAGAGCAAATATGTAATGGCTATATAACATTAAAAGGTGGACACAGAGTAGGAATAACAGGCAATGTAGTATTTAAAGAAAACAAAATAATAAACATTTCATACATAAGCAGCTTGAATTTTAGAATAGCAAGGCAGGTTCTAAATTGCAGCTATAAAACTTTTGAATACATAATAAACTTGGATAAAAATACAGTATTTAATTCAATAATAGTATCACCACCAGGTAGAGGAAAAACAACAATACTAAGAGATTTAGTTAGAAATATAAGTAATGGAATTCCAGAAATAGGGTTTAGAGGTGTAAATGTTGGACTAGCAGATGAAAGAAGCGAGATAGCAGCGATGTATAAAGGTATACCACAAAATGATGTAGGATTACGAACAGACGTGCTGGACAATATTCCTAAATCGATCGGAATGAAAATGCTTATAAGGTCAATGAGTCCTAAAGTAATAGTAGCAGACGAAATAGGGCGAGAAGAAGACATAGAAGCTATAAATTATGCAGTTTGTTCAGGCATAAAGGGAATATTTACAGCACATGGAGACAGTATAGAAGATGTAATCAAAAATCCTATACTAGGTAAATTATACAACACAAATACATTTGAAAGATTTTTGTTTTTAGATGAAAATAGAAAAATAATCTGCAAAAATATAAGATAGGAGAATAATATGTTTTGGATAAAATTATTAATTTTAAATCTAATATTAATAACAAGCACGATTATAGGGATAACATTTTCAAAAAAATATGCATATAGAGTAAAAGAATTGCAAGAGATGAAAAATGCACTAAACATATTTATGACAAAAATTAAATTTACATATGAACCAATTCCAAGCACTTTTATGTATATATCTGAAAAGGTAGAAGGAAATGTTTGCAAAATATTTAAAAATGCTGTAGAAGAGATGGAGAGTAAATCAGCAGGCGATGCTTGGAATAGTAGTCTAGATACAACAGTAACAAATATGAAAGAAGATGATATAGGAATAATAAAAAATTTGGGAAGATTATTAGGAAAAACAGATATAGAAGGGCAATTAAATGAAATAAAATTAGTAAACAATTTTTTGGATACTCAAATAAAAACTGCAGAAGATGAAAAGAACAAGAATGAAAAAATGTATAGAACATTAGGGATAGTTGCAGGTATGACAATAACAATATTACTAATATAGGAAAGGAAAGATATTATTATGGACATAAATTTGTTATTTAAAATAGCGGCAATAGGAATACTAGTGGCTGTATTACACCAAGTTTTAACAAGAGCAGGAAGAGAAGACCAAGCGATGATGACAACACTAGCAGGGCTTGTAATTGTGCTATCTATGGTAATAAAGGAAATAAGCACATTATTTACAACAGTAAGAACAATGTTCAATTTGTAGAAAGGTATGTAAACAATGGATATTATAAAAATAATAGGAGTAGGATTAATTGCACTGATAATAATTATTATTTTAAAACAATATAGACCTGAATTTGTAATATATGTATCTATAATAGCAGGAGTAATTATTTTAATATTAATTATGGACAAGGTGTCTGCAATAATAGATTTATTGACATCTTTATCTAACAAAACAGTTATAAATAATGAGTTTTTAGTATTACTAATAAAAATAACAGGAATAGCTTTTTTAACGGAATTTTCTGTCAGCATATGCAAGGACTCCGGAGAAACAGCTATAGCAAACAAAATAGATATTGGAGGAAAAGTATTGATTATATCAATGTCAATTCCAATTATAGCAAGTTTGTTAGAAACAATTATAAAAATATTACCATGATAGTGTAAAGTAATTTATGAAAAATGTAGGAGCGATTTTAATCGCTCGCGCTTCAAAAAAAATTACTAAAAAAGAATATAAAAGGATAATAAAAATGAAGATAAAAATATTATTTCTTTTAATAATTATATTTATACCAACAATAAGTATAGCTCAATCAGAAGTTTTAAATAAGCAAGAAATACTACAATCCCAACAAAGCTCATTAAACATCTCTTCTTTTATACAGGAAGCGCAAGAATACTCTTCTAATGTATATAAAGATATAAATTTTAATGAATTATTTAATTCAGCAGTAGTTGGGAAGATAGATAACAAAACAATAATAAATAGCATATTAAAAATATTAGGTAAGGAAGTTGTAAGCTCAGCAGCGATAATAGGTGGAATTATTATAATAATAGTAATACATAGTATCTTTAAGAGTTTAAGTGATGGTTTGGAAAATAAATCCATATCACAAATTACATATTACATACAATATATATTAATAGTAACTTTAATAATGACAAATTTTAGTGAAATATTATCAATGATAAAAGATTCAATACAAAGTTTAGTTGGTTTTATGAATAATCTAATACCAATACTAATTACACTAATGTTAACAACAGGAAATATAGTTTCAGCAAATTTGATACAGCCTATAATACTATTTGTAATTACTTTTATAGGAAATTTTATTGTGTCAATACTAATTCCTATTATATTAGTTGCGACAGCCCTAGGTATAATCTCTAAAGTGTCAGATAAAGTACAAATAGACAAATTATCTAAATTTTTAAAATCAAGTGTAATTTGGGTATTAGGTATTGTACTTACATTATTTGTAGGAATGATATCAATAGAAGGAAATTTGAGTAGTACTGTAGATGGAGTAACGGCAAAAACTACAAAAGCAGCAGTCTCTAGTTTTATACCTGTGGTGGGCAAGATACTGGGAGATGCAGTAGATACTGTTATAGGTTGTAGTAATATTTTGAAAAATGCTGTTGGATTAGTTGGTGTAATAGTAATAATAGGTATATGTGTAATTCCAATAATAAAACTTACTTTACTAATGGGAATGTACTATTTGGGTGCAGCATTGTGCCAACCAATAGCAGATGAAAAGATAATAAAACTATTAGAACAGATGGGCGATACATTTAAAATATTTTTGGCAATAATGTGTAGTGTCTCTGTAATGCTAATAATAGGAGTAACACTTATAATAAATATATCAAATAGTGGACTTATGTATAGATAGGAAAGTGAGTTAATATGATAAGTTGGATAAGTAGTTGGGCTCAAGGAATAATAATGGCAGTTATAATAGGTGCAATTATAGAAATGATTTTGCCAGAAGGAAATTCTAAAAAGTATGTAAAAATTGTAATAGGCGTGTATGTTTTATTTACTATAATTTCTCCAGTAATTTCAAAAATAACAGGAAAAACAATACAAGTATCTGACATATTAGAATTAAACAAGTATATAGAGGAAACAGAAAACAATAGTAAATTATATGTAACATTAGATGAGGATAATTCAAACAATATAAAAGATATATATGAAAGTAGTCTAAGAAATGATATAAAAGCTAAGGTAGCAGCAAAAGGTTATAATGCTAAAAATATAAAACTTGAAATTGAAGATAATGAGGAATATACATTGAAAAAAATTGATATCGAAATTTATAAAAATATGGAAAAGGATAAAAAGGATATAGAAACAATACAGAATGTGGATATAAATATTTCACAAAAAAGTACAGAAAATGATATGCAAGAAAAATTGTCGGAAAAAGATAAAAGAAAACTTAAAGATTATTTGAGTGGGGTTTATGAAATAGATGAGAAAAATATTAATATAAACTAAAATAAGTATTTATATTTAAAGGAGGAATAGAATTTAAAATGTTAATAGAAAGATTTAAAAATATTGTAAAAAGTAATCAGGAACAAAATAATAAAAAAACCATAGAAAATTTAGTAGTCTTTATAATTATTTTAATAATAGTTTTATTATCTGTAAATATAATATGGGGAAAGGATAAAGAGGAAAATAACAAGAATATAGAAAAAAACAACAGAGAATTAGCAATAAGTACAGATAAAGAAAGTGAAGATAAAAATATGCTAACAAGTAAGAATTTAGAGGATATATTATCTAAAATAAATGGAGTTGGAAAAGTTAAGGTATATATTACATATTCTCAAACAAGCCAAATTATACCGATTTATAATGAAGACATATCTCAAAAGGATACTCAAGAAGCGGATACACAAGGGGGAACAAGAAAAGTAGTAGAAACAGATACAAAAAAGGAAATTGTGTATGATGAAAAAAGTGGAACTAAAACAATAATAACACAAAGCATAGTAAGCCCTAAGATAGAAGGGGCAATAATTACAGCGGAGGGAGGGAATAATACAAATACTAAAGCAAATATTATTCAGGCAGTAGAAGCGGTAACAGGATTGCCAACACACAAGATTCAAGTATTTGAAATGAAAAAAACAAATTAAATTTACGAGAGAAAGGAATGATAGTAAAATGCAAATTTTAAAGAAAAATCAAGTTATTATTTTTGTAATTGCATTAATGTTTGTAGCAGCAGGTTATCTTAGCTTTACAAGTAACAATGCAATACCAACGGCAAAGTTAGCAAATTCAGAGGAGATGGCAGCAATAGGTGATGCAACTTTAGTAAATGCAAATGCAATTACAGAAGAAATTACGGAAGAAAAGGAAAACAAACCATCAGAAGAACCGGTAATAGGAACAAGTGTCCAAATAACACAGGACGAATATTTTTCTCAATCTAGATTAGATAGAGATACAATGTATTCGCAAATGATAGAATCATACCAAAAGATATTAGAAAGTGATAATGTAACAACAGAACAAAAAAATATAGCCCAACAAGAGATTTCTAAAATAAACGAATTAAAAAATTCTATAATGATAGCTGAAAATCTTATAAAAACAAAAGGATTTGAGGATTTAATAATCTTTGTAAATAATAAAAGCGTAAATATAATAGTAAAAGCAGGTGAGTTAAAGCCAGAGCAGATAGCTCAAATACAAAATGTAACCAATAGGGAGTTAGGCGTGGAAATAGAAAATATACATATATCAAATAAGAATTAAGAAACAAATATAGTCAAAAAAATAGCACCTCAAACCAATTATAATTTTCAATAAAATACTTGACAGTTGACCATAATAAATATAAAATCTCGAGTTTGACACTTTTGAAAAAGCAAAAAGCCCGTAATGCAGTGTATAACTGTACTACAGGCTTTAACGATGTTAATAAAAAGTGCGTGACTTTTACTTATTTTTAATATTTTTAAAAATTTTTTTCATAACTTGCATTATTAAAAATGAGTTTTTCTAAAATTATTCGGTTTCTTAAATATAAAATAAAAAAATTTAATATCTATAAAACATCCTCTCATTTTATATAATAATGAGAAAGTATAAAAAAAGAAAAAACTTATCTTTAAAGTAAAATTGAACTATGAATTCACTCGAAAGCAATGAACATAAACAGTAGCAAAAAAATATTTATTAAAAAAATAAAAATCGCTATCTATGTCCTTGAGAAAAAATCAAAAAAATATTAAAATTTTCATAGAAAATAATGTGAATTTATTAAAAATTTGGAAAGTGGGGATTTTTATGAATCGTGAAGAAATTGGAATGTTTATTGCTACACTTCGCAAAGAAAAAAAGTTGACGCAAGAGGAACTAGCCGAAAGACTTGGAGTAACCAATAAGACTATTTCTAGATGGGAAACAGGTAAATATATGCCTGACCTATCTTTACTAAGTGAGTTAAGCAAAGAGCTGGGTGTAACTATAAATGATTTATTAAATGGTGAAAGAATTGATAAAGACGAACTAGAAGAAAAAACAGAAGAAAACATAGTAGAAACAATTAACTATGCTCAGATAATAATAAAAAAATCAAATAGAAAATTATTAATTGTTATTAGTTCTTGTATTTTATTTGCAATAGGGCTTTTTGGTATATTTGACTACATATATTTTTCACCTGGTATATATTACGAAGGAGATGTAAGTAAATGGGAGGATAGTTTTCCAAACCACTCTGCGTATGAGTTGGGATTAAATAGTGGAGAAATGCCAGTATTTAAGGATCCTAATAAAGCTCTAAAACAAGCAAAAGTAGATTATAGTGATGCAATAAAAGAAATTAGTAAGAAATTTAAATTGCTACCACTAACTAAATATACATATAAACAATATGGAATGTATGGATGGCAAGTTGCTAGTGATAATGAAATGATAAATGAACAAGGAAGAAAATTAAGTCAGTTTTTAGATATTTATGAAAACAGTTTTTAAATAGATTGTAAAATTTAATTACTGGGGGGAATATGGTAAATATATTAATCGTTGATAACAAGATTGATTTTGCAATGAGTTTAATTAATTTATTAAATAAAAATGAAAATATAAGAAGTATGTGCTATAGCTAAAAATGCAAACGAAGCAACTAAAATAATAAAAGAAAACAATAATATTAGTGCTATTTTATTAAATTTATCTATTAAAAATGTGAAGTTTCTTGATAGTTTGAAAAATAATCGAAAATATCAGAAATCTTGCATTGTTATATATGACAAAAGAAGTAAAATATGCAATTTTATAAATAATAACAGTATATATACTTTGATTGATAAATGCGAGAAAAAAGAAGTGATTTTATCTGTAATTAACGAATTTATATATAGAAAAATGACATATAAAAGAGAAGAAAAAATAAAAAATAAAATATTTAATGAAATTTCTTATTTAGGGTTTGATATTACGCATAAAGGAACTAAATATTTATTAGAGAGCATAGAATATATTATTTTAAATCCGGAAAAAGAAGTGAGCAAACTTGAAAGAGACATATACCCGGTATTGTCAAAAAAATATGGAGAATCCATCCATAATATAAAATGTAGTATAAATAGAGCTACAACTTCTATGTATTATGAATGCGATGTTAATAAGTTAAAAAAATATTTTTATTTTAGAGACGATATTAAACCAAGTGTTAAAACAATAATAGATACCATTGTCAATAAAATTTAGAAATATTAGAATACAAAATGTATGGAAGATCTATCATATCTTTTCGTATCTTTTTCATATAAAATAAAAAAAGTATGATATAAAAAGAAATGAAGGGAGGTATTTTTTATAAAAATAAAATTAAAGGAGGATTTTTATATGAAAAAGTTTAAAAGAAGTATTTGCTTTTCATTAATAGGTTTGACAATAATGACGGCACTAACAAGTGTTGTAAATGCATCAGAGTTCCAACAAATAGACAATAATACGGTAGACAAAGTACAGATAGTAGAAAGTAGTGAGCTACTCTCTGGTATTGATAAAATTGTTATTAAAGACTATATTTATGTTGACAATGTAGAGACACCATTATATAAAGTTTTTGAAGATCAAGAACAAGCTTTACAAGATTTAAAGAATAAAATACCAAACTTTATAAACTTATTGAAGAATACATATTCTTTAAGCGAATTAAATGATTCATCTTTAGATACATATGTGGAGAAAGCTTATCAATATGTAAGTGAGAGCCAAAATATGAATGAGGCATCAGAAAACTTTAAAATTTTAAGAAGCTTTATAGACATATATGAAAATACAGAGGAAAATGAAAAAATTATAGATTATACAAGTAAAAAAAGGAGTACATTATCTTCAAAAGATGTAACTTTAATAACTATGTTACCATACAATAGTGAAGTAGTACAAAATTTTAATACTGAGGCATTAAATACATCTACAAAATTAACACAAGCAAGAGCGTATAATCAAAATGCGGCAATTGACTATGCTAGGCAATATGCTTTAAACCCTAATCATGGTCCATATCATTATTTCGGTATAAGAGGAGACTGTACTAATTTTACATCACAAATATTAGAAGCAGCTGGCGTGGCACAAGAAGTATATGATAGTGAATATATGGGATGGTGGCACAGAAAAGAATGGACCGGTTGGCATTCTCATTCAAATTTTTGGGTAGGTGCTGATACTTTTGCTAGATATATGGGAATAGGATATAGTACTACTAATCATGCTAGTTTTGCAGCAAATATAAGAACAGGAGATTTTATTGGACTAGACATTGAAGATGATGGAAGTATTGATCATTGTGGTTTCGTTGTTGGAAAAGATAATTATGTTGGTGGTTGGGGTTATTATAATTATGAAGTAGCACAACATTCAATCAATTATATAAAATGGGCTAGTGAATCAGACAATAGTTGGGACACATATTCAGGTTCAGGTAAATATGTTAGAATAAGAAGATAACACCTCGAGTTTGACACTTTTGAAAAAGCCTGTAATGCAGTGTATAACTGTACTACAGGCTTTGACGACGTTGATAAAATGTGCGTGATTATACTTGTTTTTAATATTTTTAAAAATTTTATTAATATCTTTTAAAATAGTAATTTCGTTATCAGTTCTAAAATTGAAAACATTGTGCAAATCATCAGTGATGGTTATTCTTGTATAGGTAGGAATATAGCCAACTCCTTCTAATTCTCTTAAATTCATATCTCTTAAAGTTTTAATAATTTTACTACTAGTATATTTCTCTTCAAGTTTATGTTCAAGTATTCTATAAATTAAAAGTGCTAAGAGGCAGGTTGTAAAATGAGCTTTAATTCTATAAACCAATTATAATTTTCAATAAAATACTTGACAGTTGACCATAATAAATATAAAATATAATAGTAAGTAAAAATATATTCTAAATATAAAAAAATTAGCTATATATATTTATTGAACATTGAAAATTAAATAGAAAGAGGTGGATGATTATGGATTTAATAATCAATATCGCCGTTTTTCTAATCGCAGCAGTAATTTTTACATTTGTAGGTATGTTTTTAAGAAAAAAAACAGCCGAGGCAAAGTTAAAAGGTGCGGAAAATGAAGCACAAAGAATTATAGAAATGGCAAACAAGGAAGCAGAAAATAAGAAAAAAGAAGAAATTTTTAAGGCAAAAGAAGAAATAATGAATGCCAGAAAAGATTTAGATGCAGAGATTAGAGAAAGAAGAGGCGAAGTACAAGTACAAGAAAAAAGAATTATGCAAAAAGAAGAAAACCTAGAAAAGAAGACAGATTCTCTAGAAAAAAAGGAAAGGGATTTAATTAGAAAAGGTGAGGAACTAGAAGAAAAGAAAAATGAAATTGTAGAAACTCTTAATAAACAAGTAGAAGAATTGCAAAGAATTTCTGGTTTATCTCAGGAAGAGGCTAAACAACAATTACTTTCTGAATTGGAAAAGCAGTTGATTGCAGAAAAAGCTGCAATACTAAGAGAGGCACAAACAAAGGCTAAAGAAGAGGCAACAAAAAATGCCAAAGAAATTTTAGGATATGCAATACAAAAATGTGCAGCAGACCATACTTCTGAAACAACAGTATCTATAGTAGCTCTTCCAAATGAAGAAATGAAAGGTCGTATAATAGGTAGAGAAGGAAGAAATATAAAAACATTAGAAACCTTAACTGGAATTGACTTAATAATAGATGATACACCAGAAGCTGTAGTAATTTCAGGTTTTGATCCATTAAGAAGAGAAGTAGCAAAATTAGCACTTGAAAAACTTATTGATGATGGCAGAATACATCCTGCGAAAATAGAAGAAATGGTAGAAAAAGCTAAGGAAGAACTAGAAGCTATCATTAAAGAAGAAGGAGAAAGAGCAATTATTGAAACAGGTGTAATAGGATTGCATCCAGACTTGATAAAATTAATAGGAAAATTAAAATACAGAACAAGTTATGGGCAAAATGTACTTAACCATTCAATAGAAGTTTCTAACCTAGCTAGAATAATGGCAGAAGAATTGGGATTAGATGCAAAATTAGCAAGAAGAGCAGGATTGCTACATGATATAGGAAAAGCTTTAGACCATGATATGGAAGGAACACATGTTGAAATAGGTGTTGATATATTGAAGAAATATAAAGAAAATGAAAAAGTAATAAATGCAGTACAAGCACACCATGGAGATGTTGAACCACAAACTATAGAAGCAATTTTGGTGCAAGCAGCAGATGCAATTTCTGCTTCTAGACCTGGTGCAAGAAGAGAAACATTAGAAACATATATTAAAAGACTAGAAGAATTAGAAAGAGTTGCTGATTCGTTTGAAGGTGTAGAAAAATCTTTTGCTATACAAGCTGGTAGAGAAATAAGAATAATTGTAAAACCAGAAAAAATATCTGATGATAAAATGGTATTAATGGCAAGAGACATAGCTAAAAAGGTTGAGGATGAAATGGAATATCCAGGACAAATAAAAGTAAATCTTGTAAGAGAAACCAGAGTAGTTGAATACGCTAAATAATGTATATAAGGCTCTAGCAAAAAAATGCTAGAGCCTTTATATAATATTTATTGACACATGGTAACAAAACATATAAAATATTTACTTGTAGAAGGATACCCAGATATAAAATTATTAGGAAGGTGGTATAGACAAATGAAAATATTAGCAGTAGGAGATTTAGTAGGAGAATGTGGGCTTAATATATTAAAGCAAACTTTACCTAAAATTAGAAAGGAAAAAAACATAGACTTTGTTATAGTTAATGCAGAGAATGTTGCCTCAGGGATGGGAATAACAGCTAAAGATTTTAATGAATTATTAAAACTAAAAGTTGATGTAATTACAATGGGAAATCATACCTGGGCGAAAAAGGATATATTTACTTTTATAGATAATCCTAAATTATTAAGACCAGCCAATTATTCAAAAGGCGTGGTTGGTAAAGGAATTGGTATATATGAATGCAAAAACAAGAAAATTGCAGTAATGAATTTAATAGGAAGAACAGATATGCACGTTCTTTCTGAGAATCCATTTACTGTAGCACAAGAATTATTAGATGAAGTAAAAGCAGATATTAAAATTATAGATTTTCATGCAGAAGCAACAGCTGAAAAAATAGCTATGAAATACTTTATTGATGGAAAAGCAACAGTATTATTTGGAACACATACACATGTTCAAACAGCAGATGAGAATATTACAAATAAAGGGATGGGATATTTAACAGATTTAGGAATGACTGGCCCAAAAGAATCTGTAATAGGAATGGAAAAAGAAGCATCTATAAAAAGATTTTTAACATCTCTTCCAGAAAAGTATAAGGTAGCTGAAGGCGAAAGCATATTTAACGCATGTATTTTTGAAATTAATGAAGATAATTGTCGAACTGTAAAAATTGAAAGAATAAATATGAAATAAATGGCGAAAAACCGAAGAAAAACACGATGAGATTTTCCAAAAATTCCCAAAAAAGAGTAGACATTTTCCAAAAAATGTAATATAAATATAGACATAGTTGAAATAAAAAATAAAAAAAACAGGAGGCAAAAATGGAAATTTTAAAAATCTCATCAAAATCAAATCCAAATTCAGTTGCAGGAGCAATAGCTGGTTTGGTAAAAGAATCTAACAAAGCAGAAATGCAAGCAATAGGAGCAGGAGCGTTGAACCAAGCAGTTAAAGCCGTGGCAATAGCAAGAGGATTTGTTGCACCGGCGGGAGTGGATTTAATATGTATCCCAGCATTTGCAGAAGTCGAAGTAGAGGGAGAAGACAGAACAGGCATTAAACTTATTGTGGAATCTAGAAAATAATACTTAATTGAATATGGGGGCACACTAACACAAAAATAGTGTGCCTTTTTGATGCAAAGAAAAATAATTGCTTGACAATAAAACTTATAATATTATAATATGATTGAGGAAAGGGACAAAATTAAATATGAAAGAAAATAAATTTAGAATTTTATTTATATTGATAGTATTAGTAATAATAGGATTTGCAATTTTTAAAATTTATGGAAAGAATACACAAGAAATATCAGAAAATGAATTGCATTATGAAAAAGTTACAATGATTACTTCATTGAGATTGGGAATAGCCGAATATGATAGCATAAATCCTTTAATTTCTAAAAATAAAGAGATAATAAATATGTCACCTATTATTTATGAACCATTATTTACATTAGATAAGCAATATCAAATACAAGACTGTTTAGCAAAAGAATATTCAAAACTAAATAATTATTGTTATATAATAAAAATAAGAGATAATGTCAAATGGCAAGATAATACAAATTTTACATTAGAGGATGTAATATTTACAATTGACAAGATAAAACAACTGCCAGATTCAATATATTATAATAATGTAAGCAATATAAAAAATGTTGAAAAAATTGATTATAATACATTAAGGCTTAATTTAAGCGCAGAAGACCCATGGTTTCAATTTAAACTAACTTTTCCAATACTAAGCAATACACAATATAAAACCCAAGATTTTCTAAAAACTATTCCAATTGGGACAGGAATGTATAAAATAACTAAAGATAATGAAAATAATATAGAAGCAGAGAAAAACAACAGTTGGTGGAATATAGAAATAAAAAATGCTAAGATAGAAAAACTCAAAATATACAAGTATTCGTCAGTAGGAGATTTATACAATAACTTTAGGCTTGGTAATATAGATTTAATTAATACAAGTAATACCAGTATTCAAGAATATGTTGGAACTATAGGAATTAACCCAAAAGAATATCTGGGAAGAGAATATATATACTTAGCATTAAATTGCAACAATAAAATTTTGACTAACAAAGAAGTTAGACAGGCAATAAGTTACTTTATAGATAAGGATACTTTGGTGTCTAGGGTATTAAATAACAAATATAATGTATCTGATTTTATATTGGATTATGGGAGTTATTTATATAAAGAAGAAAAAAGAAATAGTTACAATGCAAAAAAAGCAAAAGAAATACTAGAAGCAACAGGGTGGAAATTAAATTATGGCAAATGGCAAAAAGATGGTAAGTATATAGAATTGAATCTTGCAGTAAATTCAGAAGATGAAACAAGGGTAAAAATTGCTGAAAGCATAAAAGAACAGTTAGAAGATGCAGGAATAAAAATATATATAAATAAAGTATCATTAAGCACATATAATTCGTATTTAAAAAATAAGGATTATGATATTATTTTAACTGGAATGTACAATTCATATAGTCCGGATTTAAATACATTGTATGCTGAAAACAATTTGGCTAATTATAAAAATGAAGAAATATTTGAAACATTAACAAATATAAATAATACTACAGATAGAACTATACTAAAAGAAAAGTATAATAGGTTAATAGAAATATCACAGGAAGATGTTCCATATATAGGTTTGTGCAGAAATAAAAATATAATGGTTTGTAGTCCAAACTTAATAGGTGAAATATCGCCAAACAACTATACATGTTACTACAATATTGATACATGGTATAGACAATAAAATAAAAAATGAAAAAAAGTGTTGACAAAATAAAAATTTAATATATAATAAGTACAAACAAATGTTTAAAAGAAATAGGAGGAAAAATATGAGTAACGAAAATTCAGAAAAAAGAAAAGCATTAGAAATGGCATTAAGTCAAATAGAAAAACAATTTGGTAAAGGATCTGTAATGAAATTAGGAGACTTTACGGCAATGAATATAGAAGCAATACCAACAGGAGCATTAAGTTTAGATATAGCACTAGGAATAGGAGGAATTCCAAGAGGAAGAATAATAGAAGTATTTGGACCAGAATCTTCTGGAAAAACCACATTAGCATTACATATGATAGCAGAAGCACAAAAAATGGGAGGAGAAGCAGCATTTATAGATGCAGAACATGCATTAGACCCAGTATATGCAAAAAAGTTAGGAGTAGATATAGATAATTTAATAGTATCACAACCAGACACAGGAGAACAGGCATTAGAGATAGCAGAAGCATTAGTTAGAAGTGGTGCACTTGATATAATTGTAGTTGACTCAGTGGCAGCATTAGTTCCAAAAGCGGAAATAGATGGAGATATGGGAGATTCACATATAGGTTTACAAGCGAGATTAATGTCACAAGCATTAAGAAAGCTAGCAGGTGCAATAAATAAATCAAAATCTGTTATAGTATTTATAAATCAATTAAGAGAAAAAGTAGGAGTGATGTTTGGAAACCCTGAAACAACCCCAGGAGGAAGAGCATTAAAATTCTATTCATCGGTAAGATTAGATATAAGGAAAATAGAACAGATAAAGCAAGATGGAGAAGTAGTTGGAAATAGAGCAAAAGTAAAAATTGTAAAGAACAAAGTAGCACCACCATTTAGAGAAGCAGAGTTTGATATAGTATATGGAAAAGGAATATCAAAGGAAGGAAATATATTAGACTTAGGAGTTAATTTAGACATAGTAGAAAAAAGTGGATCATGGTTTAGTTATAATGGACAAAGGATAGCGCAAGGTAGGGAAAATGTAAAAAGATATTTAGAAGAAAATCCACAAATTGCCAAAGAAATAGAAGAAAAAATAAGAGATAAATACAATGAAGCATTTGAAAAAAGTTTAGGCGAAGAAACAGTAGACGAAGAACAAGAAACCGAACCAGAAGAATAACTCTGGCAAATATGCCGTTGGAAGGAGCATATCCATGGAGGATTTAATTATAGAATATGACAAAAATAAGACCAAAATACTAAAATATATTATGTACAAAAAAAGAACAGAAAAAGAAATAATTCAAAAATTTTCAAATGCTATAGAAAAAGATATGCTAGAAGACATAATTGAAGAATTAAAAGAAAATGGATATATAAATGATAAATTATATATCCAGAAAGCTGTAATAGAATATATGAGCTTGCAAAACTTATCAATAAAAGAAATTGAATATAAATTATATTCAAAAGGCATAAGCAGTGATATAATAGAAACATATTTTAGTAGTATTATCGAGCAACTAGAGGAATATGAACTTCAATCAGCTAAGAATATAATATTAAAAAAACAGCAAACAATGTCAGAAGACGAAATAAAAATTTTTTTAAGAAAAAAAGGGTATAATCAAGATACAATAAAACAGGCTTTTTCAGATAATTAGGAATTACAGAATAGGGGAAATAATAAATGCAAAATGTATTAATTTTAGAAACAAATAAATATGCAATAAAATTACAAAACTTTGAAGGTCCACTTGACTTGTTATGTCACTTAATTGATAAAAATAAAATGAATATATGTGACATAAAAATAAGTGAAATTACAGACCAATATATAGAATATCTAAACAAAATGGAACAGATGAATTTGGAAATAACAAGTGAATTTTTAATAATGGCATCAACACTACTATATTTAAAGTCTAAAAGCCTTCTTCCATCAATAGAAGAAGACGAAAAGGAAATATCAGAAGAAGAGCTAATAAGAAGAATTATAGAGTATAAAAAATATAAAGAAATAAGCAAAAAGCTAAACGAATATTACAAAGAGAATTCTAAAAGATTTTTTAAATTACCAGATAAAATAGAGTTACCTAAACAAAAATTAGAATTAGAATACTCAAAAGATATTATAGCTCAGCTGTACAAAGATGCAATAGATAAGAATTCAAAGAGATTAAATCAAAATGCTAAAAATATAGAAAAAATTGCAATAGTAGAAAACTATACAGTGGCAGATAAAGTAAAAGTAATGTTTAAAGAATTAATACGCAAAAAAAGATTTGTATTTAACACATTATTTTCGTTAAATAAATGTAATAAAAAAGAGGTTGTTACAGCTTTTACGGGTTTGCTGGAATTATCTAGAAGAAACAAAATTATGACAAAGCAAGAAAAAACATTTGGAGATATATTGGTAGAAAAATACCAAAAAAATGGTTAAAATATAAAAAAAGGTTAAAACTAATAATATAGTGAAGGAGATTTACATATGCCGTTAGTTTTAACCTTTTTAATATTAATTGCTGTATTTATAATAATAGTATTATCTACAATTAAATTTGAAATTGTAGATTTTGAGCTATCTAACATCATTCAAATAACTCCTAAAAATTATAAAATAAAATTATTATTTTATTTATTTGGAAAAATAAAATTATTTTCTTTTAAATTAAATAGTGAGAGAGCAAGAAAGATGTATTCAAAAATGAACATAGAAAAATTTGATATAGAAAAAGGAAGAAAACTTTTAACAATTAAAAATATCAATATATTAAAAAAATTAAATATAAGGCTAGATTATTTGGATTTAGAGTTAGACTTAGGATTGGAAGATGTTATTTTAACAACTGAATTGATAACCCTTATCTCTATAGTAATATCAAATATACTACCTCACATTATAAGCAGGTATATACCAGATAAATATAGGCATAAAATAATGCCCATATATATTAACAAAAATGCATATTACATCAAACTTAACTGTATATTTCAACTAAAAATAGTACATATTATAAACATAATATATATCTATTTAAAGAAAGGAAAAAGTGATAAAAATGAATGAACATCCAATAGAAGGTTTGATGACTACAGCGATGGATAGCATACGCAATATGATTGATGTAAATACAATAATAGGTGAACCAATAGAGACAATTAACAATGTAATAATAATTCCTGTTTCAAAAGTTGGATTTGGGTTTGCAGCAGGAGGTAGTGAATTCAAAGGAGAAGCTATAAATGAATATAATAAAAAAGAAAAAGAAGAACAAATACAATATAAACTACCATTTGGAGGTGGTTCTGGAGCAGGAGTATCTATTAACCCAGTTGCATTTATAGTAATACAAGAAAATAATGTTAGATTATTGCCAATAGAACATTGTTCATCAATAGATAGATTATTAGACTATATTCCAGACTTTATGGACAAAATAGGCAATTCTCTTAATAAATCATCAAAGCAAACATACACAAACCAATAGGGGGAGCACAATGTGCTCCTTTATTTAAATATTTATTTTGACATTTTATGTAAAACATGGTAAAATGGTTATAGATGTTTATTAAAAATATAAAAAGGAGGATACTGATTATTAATCGGTGAAAAGAATAATGAATAATGGATTAAAAGCTTTTGATAATATAAAAATTTTGAAAAATAAACGGTGAGGCGATTAGCGAAATACTTGGAGAGATGACAGGTAAAACTGAAGGTATATTTGAACCAGAAAAAATAAATAGAGCAAACCAATATTTAAATGGTATTTTGGAAAGTACAAATTTGGACGAGTATTTAAAAAACATGGACAATAGTGAATTCCAACAGTTAGTTATGGAACATTATTTTACAGTAACTGATATGCAAAAAATAGCGGATAGACTAAATTCAAATAGTAAGAATAGTTCGGAAAAAGATACAGGTTGGAGCAAAAAAGGATTCATTTGGGGAAGAACCGAAATTGTAATTCCAAAATTACTTATTAATAAAAAAGAAGAAATAAAAGTAATTAAAAATGTCGGAACAGAAGGAATTGCTTTAGTATTATCAGATGAAGCTAGTTCAAGAGATTTATTAATATCTCCTAGTCATTTTCAAGAAATATTTAAGAAATTTTTAGAACGTTCAATAAAAGAAGAAATGTCGGTGGAGACATGGAAAATCATACGTAAAAGATTGGCTGAATTGAAAGAAAAAGCTGTAATTAATGATGAATTTATAGATCAGATTCAACCAACATTAGAACAGATAAAACAAAGCATAAAAACCAAAAATGCTGATTTCAATAATATAAAGAGAATTAAAGAACTACTTAATTTATCTATTATTACTCCAAAAGACATAATAGATGAGACACCAGACGAAGTTATACATGATATGTTAAAATCTAGTAGTCGTATGTTTAAAGGTTGGAGCGACTATGAAATCTTACAATTAATAGATAAAAAGGACATAAAAACTCATGAATATAAACAACTCTTAGATGGAAGAAATATGAATATTGTAAAAGTAATAGAAAATGCTACTAGAGAAAAAACAATCCAAAACTTTGGCCCTATAGAAATGTACAATTTTAATGCAGGAATAGAAAATAGCAAATTTTTAATGCGATTATTAAATAAAATTCCAAGACAGTATATCGAAAATATTTCAGATGATTTAATGGATATTTATTTAAATGGTTTTAATTCATTAACAACTATTTCATTGATAAACCAAGACATTCTAAAACTGCTAAAAGAAGGAATAATTGATGAAAAAAGAATAGTCGATTTATATGAGCAACAACAAAGCAACACATCAGAATATATAGATGATATAGATAATCAAGAGTTTTTAGAGTTTTTAACTATAGATAGGATGGTTAATATAGTAAATGACCAAAACTTAACGCAAAGATTTAAAAAAATGTATAATAATTTAATAAATCAACAAAGCAAAGACGAAAATGAGCATAGATGGAAAAATGTACTTGATAAATATATGCAAAGTGAAAAGAGTCAAGAAGAGAAAGAAAAAGAAATTGCAAAATTAATATCTGAAAGAATATTACCAATACATATTCTTGATGAAGACACCATTTTAAACTTGGCAGAAAGTAGACAGCTTCCTTATGATTTATTAGTAGAAGAATTTATGCAAGGAAATATATCAAGGAATATGATTGAAACGGTAATATCAAGTCAGGAAATTCCAGAACTTTCTGCTAAATCATTAAGGGATTTATACATAGAAGAAATAATAAGTATAGAAAACTTAAAAAATTTAGATGATGAAAAAGTACAAGAACTTAGAAGAGAATTAATAGAAATAATATTGCCAGAAGATGAAGAAAAAAGAAATCATTATATTTCGAAACTTAATAATGCATATATGGAGGATATAATAGATTTTGAAACATTAACGAGGATGAAGGACAATGGTATTTTATCTGAAGAAGAGTATGCTAAAATGCGTGAGCTTTATGATGAGAAGATAGCATTAAAAAAACTAAAGGAAATAGAGTATATAGTATGTGAAACAGAAGCTGAGCAAGGGGAAGAAAGAAAAAAAGGTCCACCCGAAAATGAAACACCAACGAGAGACTCAGGATATAAAAAATATATAATAAATGAGTTTGGTGGAGAAACTACAACAGAGGAATATATAAAGCCAATATATGGTGGGAATTTAGATAAGTATTATATGATAATCCAACCTAAAGCTAGGATAGTAATCTTGGAAAGTCCTATTCATGGAAATGCAACATATATATTACCGTTAAAAGTTGCATTGGAATTTGTACAGACGAAAAACAAAAAGGATTTAAAAGGAACATTTGGAGTAGAGCATTTGAATCATAGTAAGAATTGGAAAATCAATTTAGAAGAGAGAGCACGCAAGGTACAAAAATCAATAGGAGTGCAAGTAAAACCAAACGTTGTTTGGCTAGATGAGGGAGATGAACCAAGATAAATATATAAATGGAGGAAATTATGGAAGATAAAAAGTTTATAAGAGATAAAATTTTGCCAAAAATTCTAAAAGGTGAATTTATCCGTGGAAACAATAGTATAATCATTGAATTTCCATTTGTATTAAATGATGGTGGACACAATGTTGAAATACCAAAAGAAGAATTTATTGGAATATATTGGGATGCGATTAAGGCGGAAATTAACCAAACAATTATAGATTATAAACATGACGTAAACATTCATCAAGAAGATATTGTTCTTTTTGCATTAACTGGAGAAATAATGATACCAAAACTTGTGGAATTAGGAATTTTAACAGAAAGGGAAGCTGGAATTAGAAAAAAGATTCCAACATTTGAGGAATTATATAAAACGTATCAAGATGAAGTAATTTTAAAAGCAATGTTAGAAATAATTCCAGATGCTAGTCAAAGAATATTGGAAATGATGAAAAAAGGATATAAGTTTAATAATAATTGCATGACAGTAATATATAATGATTTTGATAAATTTAATCAAAAAGAACTAAATGAAGAGATTAGTTGGAACATAGCAAGAGGAAATATTGATATGGCAGATTTAAATGAAGAAGCCAAGCAAGCGATAAAAATGCAAGTAGTAGAACTTTTAAGCAGTAGAAAAGATGTTTCTATTTCTGACCTTATTAAAATGCAAAAGAATGGATATCTCAATTCATATGAAACTATATATTATATGAAATTGTTAGGAAGAGATCAAAAACAAATAAAGGATTTTTTAAGAAAAAATCCACAAATACTAGATGGACTATCTAATCTAGAGTTATTTGTGTGTTTAAAATCAAAACTTATTGAAGACAAATATTTAACACAAAGATTTAAAACGCCAGAAGACATTATGCAAATAGTAGCTTTAAATTTTCAATATGTTGATGATTATGAACCATATATGACCGAAGAACAAATCCTTAGAGGGTTGAGAATGGAAGAAATTATTCCAATATTAAAAAAACTACCAAAACAATTAATGCCATCTTCAGATTTATTATATAAATTTCACATGAATTTGGAAAATATGCAAAATGAAAATTGTATTCAATTATACTTTTCGGGCAGAGATATGCTACAATTTGCTGAGGCAGGATTATTAGAAGATACTAGATTAATTGATATTTACGAAAAAGAACAAAAACTATATTATGATTTAACAAAGAAAAAAACAGTAATATGTAGAAATGAAAACGGAAAAAGAGAGGTACCATCAGAAGAATTTATAACAGAAAAATTTAATAAATATTCAATACCATTAGAATCATATATTGATTATTTTTCAATTGATAGAATATTGCCTATATTGAATAATCCAGAATATAGTGAGAGACTTATAGCAATGCTAAAAGACATTAAATCAAAGCAAATAATTAAATATGGAGCAGAAAAGACTGAAGATGAAGTAGAAAAATGGATAAAACAATATGTTTCTCTACACCAAAAGAAAAGCAAAGATAATCCAGAAATTTCTAAAACATTAACAATATTATGTGAAAAGGGAATTCTTGACATAGAAGAAATAATAAGCTTTAATATAAGAAAGACAGACTTGCTTGAGCTTTATAATAAAGGAAGAGTAAAGCTATCAAATATATCGCCATATTTAACAAATGAAGATTTAACTGATTTATACTATGATGATAAAGCAACATTACAAGAAATAACTGAATTATTTAGCGATGGATTAATAAGCAAAGAAGTTTATAAAAAAATTTTTTCTAATGATGAAATAATTGATGCAATAATAGTTGGAGACATTAAGGCAGTTAACATTTTAGAAGCATATTTAAAAAATAATTTAGAGTTAGAAGATATTAATAAGATATTCAACAAGGATAACAATCTAATTAGAGAACATCTAACTGAAGCTATAACAGAAATGGCAATGCCAGAAGAAGAACAACAAAAAAATCAATATATAAGTAAGATAGAAGAGGCATATTTAAATCATGTAATAGACTATGATTTGCTTGCTAAAATGAGAGATGAAAGAAAAATAAAAGAGGAAGATTTTAAGACAATAATATGGAAATATAATGTTAAGGAAGCAATAGAAGAAATTAAAGGCCAATATGGAGAATACATATTTAATTCTGGAGAAAACGATGGAGAACCTATTCCAGCCCCAGGATTGGGACCAAACCCTATAAAAAAAGTTAGAACTCCGCTTTATATGAAATATATAATGGAATTAAGTCAAAACGATGCAACGCCAATAATTATAAGGAAAGGTGCATTAAATGGATATAAGTTTATACTGCTAGAAGATATGAAAGTTGTTATATTAGAAAAAGAAAAAAATTCAAATGCAACATATGTTCTTCCGGTTGTAAAAGCTTTGGAAAAGGCACAAGAAAATACAAAAAAAGAATTAAGAGGAACAGCTGATGTTGAAGTAATAAAGCATACTGCAAACTGGGCAGAAAATTTAAATAAAGCTATTCAAAAAGTACAAGAGTATACAATTTTAGAAGGACAACCTGATGTTACATATATTAAAGATTTAACAGAAGAAAGAGGAAGAAGGATTAATGAACTAGGAGAAGCTATAAAAGATTATTATATAAAAGCAAGAAAAATAGGAGAATAATTAGATAGTGTAAAGTAATTTATGAAAAATGTAGGGGCGATTTTAATCGCCCGCGCTTAGAAATTACTAGAAAATAATTAAGAGGAGAAATATAAATGTATATATATGATTTAGAAAAAATAAAGAATGTTTTATTAGGAGTAATTAAGGGGATAGAACAAAACAAGTGGACTTTAAATAAAGTAATAGAAGAGGATAAAAAAATAGGATATACAGAAGATTTAGACAAAATAAAGGAAAGCATAAACAGCTATTTAAATTATAATCCACAATTAACTATTCAAGACATAAAAAATCAAAGTATGGATGGATATGGTAATATTGCTATAATTTATGATGGTAGTGTTGAAATAACAATAGAATCTATAATTAAAGTTCTATATACCCATAACAATATAACACTTGTTCCAAACCTAAATTTGAGTATTAACAATTGCATTGTAGAAATAATTACGCAAGAATTGAAAAAAAATAAATATAATACTAATATAGAAATTTGCGATGACATAAATAAAATATATTCAAATCAAAATATGTTTGATATTGCAATATTTGTGGGAGATAAGTACGAATACAAAAAATTTAAAACCAGATTTTATAAAGACGTAGTTTATAATCCATATGGATATATATCTGTATATGCAGATAGTAGTGACTTTAAAAACATTTTGGTACAATTAGATAAAATTGCATATATAAATAATTTTGGTATTGAATATTATAATGAAACTAACCTAGAAGAAGTAATTAGTAAAATAAATGAAATAACATTCCGTAATACTGTGGCAATCTTTACTAAAGATTCTAAAAAAGCAACAGAACTTATATACAAGCTTAAAGCTGACAAAATATTTATAAATAAAAATCCATTTGAAGAATATAAATTTGAATTAAATGAAGAAGATTTGCTAATGAAAAAAATAATAAAATAAATAAAACAGTTTGTATTGACAAAATAATAAAAAATTAGTATAATTTTATGGTAGTAAAATTATTTAGATACTATTATAAATAATATAGATATCACTTACGAGGAGGGAATTAATATGGCACAACCAAAAAGAAGATGGTCAAAAGCAAGAACACATTTAAAAAGATCTACATGGAAATTAGAAAATAAAAATTTAGTAGCATGTACACATTGCCATGAACTTATTATGCAACATAGAGTTTGTCCAAATTGCGGGTATTATAATGGAAAAGAAGCAATAGCACAAAACACAGAAACAAAATAATTTGTAAATGCTAATTGATATGTATTTTTAAACTGTTGATTTTTAGAAAGTCAACAGTTATTTTCGTTATGCAAAAATGCTTGATATTTTTGCTTTAATATAGTAAAATTATAAGGTAAAAAGTAAGGGGTGAAAGAGATGGCAAAGCCAACAGTTGCAATAGTAGGAAGACCAAATGTTGGAAAATCAACTTTTTTTAATTATATAATAGGAAAAAAATTATCTATAGTAGAAGATACTCCTGGGGTTACAAGAGATAGAGTTTACGCTGAAGCTGAATGGAGAGATAAACAGTTTACGTTAATTGATACAGGAGGAATAGAGCCAAAGTCTAATGATATAATATTATCTCAAATGAGAAAGCAAGTAGAAATTGCAATAAAAGTAGCAGATGTTATAATATTTTTAACGGATATGAAGCAAGGGGTTACACCAGACGATTTAGACATAGCTCTAATGTTAAAGAAATCACGTAAACCAATTATACTTGTATGTAATAAAGCAGATAGTTTTGGAAAAATGCCTAACGAAATTTATGAATTCTATAACTTGGGCTTAGGTGATCCATATAGAGTTTCTGCTGTTAATGCATTAGGAATTGGAGATGTATTAGATGCGATTTACGAAAAATTGCCAAATGATATAACAGAAAATGATGATGAATTAACAATAAAAGTTGCAATTATAGGTAGACCAAATGTGGGCAAATCTTCATTGGTTAATAAGATATTAGGTGAAAATAGAGTAATTGTAAGTGACATAGCAGGTACTACTAGAGATGCTACTGATTCGGAATTTGAAAATGAATTTGGAAAATACGTATTTATTGATACAGCGGGTATAAGAAAAAAGAGCAAAGTAAATGAAAATATAGAAAAATACAGTGTAATTAGAAGTTTGTTGGCAGTTGAGCGTGCAGATGTCTGCATATTAATGTTAGATGCAATAGAAGGAGTGACAGACCAAGATGCAAAGATTGCAGGTGAAGCACATGAAGCTGGCAAGGGCATAATAATTGTTGTAAATAAATGGGATGAATATGAGAAGGAAAATGGAACTTTAGAAAAATACAAAAAAGATGTATATAACAAATTATCATATTTGCAATATGCTCCAATACTATTTATTTCAGCTAAAACAGGACAAAGAGTACATAAACTATATGAACTTATTAATAGTGTAGCAAGCCAAAACGCCTTGAGAGTTCAGACATCTGTGCTAAATCAGGTATTGAATGAAGCAATTTCAATAGTGCAACCACCTACAGATAAAGGAAAAAGGCTAAAAATATTTTATATGACACAAGCTTCAACAAAGCCACCAACATTTGTAGTATTTGTAAATGACAAAGAACTATTCCACTTTTCTTATGAAAGATATCTAATAAATCAATTAAGAAAAGAATTTGGTTTAGTGGGAACACCAGTAAGAATAATAGTAAGAGAAAAAAATGAAAAAGATTTATAAAAGGAGGAAATTATTATGATGCCATATATAATAATAGCAATTATAGCATATTTAATAGGAAGTGTTAATTTTTCAATTATAATAAGTAAAAGGGTAGCAGGATTTGATGTAAGAGAAAAGGGAAGTGGAAATGCAGGTACTACCAATATGTTAAGAACTGTTGGAAAAGCTGCTGCTGCAATTACATTAGTTTGTGATATATTAAAAGGAGTTGTTGCTATATTACTAGCATTACTAATTGGAAAAATTGCTAAAAGTGCAAGCACTCCATTACTAGTACAACTCGCAGGAATATTAGTAATTATAGGACATACATTTCCAGTATTTTTTAAATTTAAAGGTGGCAAAGGAGTGGCTACGGCAGTAGGTGTATTACTAACAACAAATTGGCAAATAGGACTTATTTGTTTAGTTTTTGGACTAGTATTAATAGCACTAACAAGAATGGTTTCACTAGGTTCAATAAGTGCTGCGATATTATTTCCTATACTAGTTTTATTTATAAAAAGCAATTATATAGTAGAAGGAAGTTATTTTGTATTTAGCATTATAATAGCTGTTCTTGTAGTATTTAATCATAGAGAAAATGTAAAAAGGCTATTAAATGGAACAGAAAATAAAATAAGCTTTAAAAAATAAAGGAGAAAAATGCTAATGAAAAAAATATGTATTATAGGTAGTGGAAGTTGGGGAGTAGCTATTGGAATTCATGCAACCAATACTGGTAACAAAGTTATTATGTGGGCACATTCTGATGAGGAATGTGCAGAAATAAACAAAAATCGAAGAACTAAATATTTGCCAAATGTTACAATACCACAAAGTATTAAATGTACAACTAGTTTGGAAGAAGCAATAAAGGAAAGCGAAATTATCTTTCATGTAACTCCATCTAAATATACAAGAGAAACAATGAAAAAATATAAGCAATATATTACAAATCAGCCAGTAATAATTTGTTCTAAAGGCTTTGAATCATCAACATTATACACATTAAGTGAAGTGGCAAATGATGAGATGCCAAATGTAAAAATAGGAGTTTTTTCTGGACCAAGCCACGCAGAAGAAGTTTCTACAGGTATACCAACAGCAATAGTTATAGCATCAAAGTATATAGATGTTTTATATAATGTACAAGATGCCCTAATGGATGAACATTTAAGAATTTATACTTCAACAGATGTAAAAGGTGTTGAACTTGGTGGAGCGTTAAAAAATATTATGGCATTCTGTGCCGGTATAGCAGCAGAATTACAACTTGGCGATAATACATTTGCTGCTTTAATAACAAGAGGTTTAACAGAAATTTCAAGACTTGGTGTAGCTATGGGAGGTAACCATAATACATTTTATGGATTATCTGGTTTAGGAGACTTAATAGTTACATGCCTAAGTGAACATAGTAGAAATAGAAGAGCAGGAAGATGTATTGGTAAGGGCCTATCAGTGGAAGAAACAAGAGAAGAAATAGGAATGGTAGTAGAAAGTTTTGATAATATTGAAGTGACTTATAAACTTTCTAAAAAATATAATATAGAAATGCCAATTGTAAACACAGTTTACGATATACTTTATAACAATTTAGAACCAAAGGAAGCAGTAAAAAGGCTAATGACACGTGAAAAGAAAAGTGAATAATATTTTACCAAGGATACCTTTCATAAAGGTATCTTATTATTTTATCTGCATTATAGTCATTTATATTTATAAAAAAATCTTTATCTAAACTAATCCACATATTTATTTTATATTTATCATTATTTTCTATAAAAGTACCAATTATATCTGCTATTTCAGTAGGATTTTTATAATGATTTTCCCACAATAATTCGTCACTTATTTTAAATTCAGATGTAGTAAAAAATTTATTTAAAAAACTTGAAATTTCACCAGGCTTATCACTGTATAATTTAACAATACTCTCCATCAAATTAACCTCCATTTTTTGTATGTATATTTAGAATAAATGTAAGTTCTTTGGAAATAATAAGTACACAGTATAAGGGGGAAATTATGAAAAAAAATAATATTAATATTTATTATATGCAAAAAATATTTTTTTTATTAATTATATGTTTATTTATTCTTACCGGTTGCAATAATAAAAATGATGATGAAAAACTAAAAAGTAAAATACGAGATCAAATAAGTTATTTAGAAAAAGATTTAATTTCTATGTTAAATGGATTTAATAATATTTCATATTCAAATTATAAAATAGAAAAAAAACAGGGGGCTCAAAGTTCACAAACAAATACATTAATTGAGGAAAATAAAAAACAAGGTTCTACAAATGGAGAAAGCTCACAAGAAACAAAGCGAAATAATGACAGTGTAGAAAAGTCTTCTAATGAAAGTGAATCTGATAATATGAATGATAATAATAGCAATGCCAGTAATCAGGGAAACTCAAGTATAATAATGGTGCCTAATAGCATACTTTTAAGTGATATCAACCAGAAAATTGATTGGAATAATATGAAATATGAAATTGAAAAGATATATAGCACGTGGAATTCCTTATTTATAGATTTAAATTCTTTAGAAAAAGGGAACACTAAAACTTTGGAATTTTCAAGCACATTAAATGACACTACCAAAAGCATAAAAGCAGAAAATAAAATAGCGTCAATGCAAAATATAGCAGAGATGTATATTAAATTAGGAGATTATAGTAAGAGTTATACTAATGATAATCTTCAGATAAACATAATTGATACCAAAAAGAATATAATACAAGCATATGTATATGTAACAGAGAATAATTGGGATATGGCATTGAATAGTATAAATAAGGCAGACGAAAGTTTTGGAAATGTAATAAACAATGTTAGTGCACAGCCAGCAAATCAATCAAATATAAATAAAGCATATGTTTTATTAAAAGAAGAAAAAAAAGCGATAGATTTAAAAGATCAAGACATTTTTTTTATTAACTATAAAATGATAATGCAGGAATTATATGACATTTAGGTTGATTTATACATCAATTTATAGTATAATTAAAGAGTGGTAAATTGAATAGTCGCGTATAGCAAGACCGAAAGGTAGCGTACGAGGAAAGTCCGGGCTCCATAGAGCAATAATGCTGGATAACGTCCAGTGAGGGTAACCTTAAGGAAAGTGCAACAGAAAATAAACGCCACTTATAGTGGTAAGTGTGAAAAGGCGAGGCAAGAGCTCACCGCAAATATGGTGACATATTTGGCCAGTGTAAACCCCATTTGGAGCAACACCGAGACAAGAAGGTTAAGACTGCTCGTCGTCTTCTTAATTTGGTGGCATGATGCATATAGCAATATATGTACTAGATAAATGACTATTCTAGACAGAACCCGGCTTATAGATTTGCCATTATTTAAATACTAGGATTTTATGTCCTAGTATTTATTTGATAATTGATTTAATATCAGAAGGTATAGTGGCTATATATTCTACATTTAAACCTGTAATTGGATGTATAAATTTAACTTTATATGCATGTAATGCTTGTCTATTTATTACTGAAGAAGGATTGCCATATAACGTATCGCCTAATATTGGATGACCAATATTAGATAAATGAACACGTATTTGGTGAGTTCTACCTGTTTCCAAAGTGACATGTACTACAGAAGTATTTTTTAATGATTTTAATACATTGTAATGCGTTATGGCTATATCTCCATCTGAACACACACATCTTTCTATAATACTATTTTCTTTTCTACCAATAGGTAAATTAATTGTTCCGATTTTACTTTCAAATATTCCTTCACAAACAGCAATATATTCTTTGAAAAAAGTGTTTTTTTTCATTTCTTTAACAAGAAATTCCTGAATGTACTCGTTTTTGGCAAATATAACAATTCCAGAAGTATCTTTATCTAATCTATTAATAGGTCTTATTTTTTTCTTAATATTTTTCTGTTCAAAGTAAAACTTTACACCATTTGCTAAACTATCTGTGTAATGCAATATTGAAGGATGTATAGCAATACCAGAAGGCTTGTTTATAACTATATAATATTCATCTTCATATATGATATTTAAATCCATCTGTGTTGGTATTATATTTTCACTTTTTTCTTCAAAATCAATAAGAATTTCAACAATATCAAAAGGCTTTAACCTCGAATTTACAAATGTAGGGGTACTATTTAGCCAAATTTTTTTATTTTTTTTTAGTTTGACTAATAATCTATCTGAAATTTGAAACTTTAATTTTAATAATTCTTTTACATTAAAAAAATTGTCATTAGGTTGTATGGTATATGTTAATTTCATTTTAGGCCTCTATTTTCCAATATATAGGTGGCTTCTAAATCAGCTTCATGTAATGCCATAACTAATGGATATTTTTCCAATACTAGACTAAGGGTATTATGTAATTCTTTGGGTTCACTAAAACCCATGTGCCATCTTATTGCATACATTTCTTCCATACTTAGATTAATAAATGTGCTAATCATCATAACAGACTTTTCTCCGTGGCCATATGGAATAGTATCATTGATAGAATAATAAGGTTCCTTTACCCATATACCGTCTTCATTTTTTTTGTTTCTCATTTCTACACAATAATAATTTGCTTTGCATAAATCATGAAGTAAAGTAATAATTATAATTGTATCTTCTTTAATATTTAATAAATCTGCATAGGGAAATTGTTTTAGTTTTTGCTTTAACACTTTATAAACATTTAAACTGTGCTCTAAAAGTCCACCTTCATAACTCCCATGAAATCTGGTGCTAGCAGGAGCTTTATAAAAGTCAGACTTTTCTATCCAGGCTAATAATTTATCAATGCCATCTCTATTAGTACTTTTTAATAATTCAATAAATTCTTCCTTCATTTATAAACATCCTTTCAAATAGCTTTATATACATAATTATATATTTTAAAACTAAAAGTGTCAATTGACAGAAAAATTAAAATTTAGTATACTTTAGTAATAATACACTGATGAAAGAGAGGTACAAAAAGTGCGGAATAGATATTTTATCTACAAGCAGAACAAAAGACTAGCTGGAGCAGGTATTATTGCAATAATGCTTGTCATTTTAATGCTAGCATTTCAATGGCGAATGCCATTGAAAAAAGCGGTTGTCGAAGGAGATGGGTGGGAAATGACTTTACCCATTTCTCCCTCATACAGGGAAAGTCAGAGCGAATGCCCAGAGCTTAATATGCCTTGCACACTTACCTTGAAAATGTTCTCGAAAGAGGAGGTAAAGGTAAGTATTCTTACTGAATTCTGTGGTTGGCGAGAGATGGAAACTTTCCCAACAGAACATGAGAATGAACGTGCACTTCTTGGCTTAGAAGCCTGGGCAATGCATGAATACTACCTTAAGATTGAGCAAGGAAGTTATAAAGCATACTTGCATTTTAAGGTAGTCAAGAGTATCAATGACTCTTGAGGGCACATTTTTTACTGTATTGGCATTGTCAATATTGTCAATGCGGTAGAAAAGAAATTTCCAAAAGTACTTGTGCTTTTGGGAATTTCTTTATATAATATTGTCTAGCTTATATACAGAAAGGAAGAGTTAAATGAGCTTTATAAATGAAATTAAACAAAGAGCGAAAGAGCAAATTAAAACTATAGTATTACCAGAAAGCAATGATATTAGGGTTTTAAAAGCTGTAGATACTATTGTAAAAGAGAAATTTGCTAATATAATTTTAATAGGTAATGAAACAGAAATTGAAAAAGTGGCCAATCAAAATGGCTTAGATATTAGAGGAACAAAAATAATAAATCCACATAATTTTGAAAAACATAATGAATATGCCAATGCTTTATTTGAATTAAGAAAAGCAAAGGGTATGACAATAGAGAAAGCGAAAGAATTGTTATTAAACGAAACATACTTAGGAATGATGATTGTAAAACAGGGAGATGCGGATGGTTTGGTTTCAGGAGCATATCATTCAACAGCAGATACATTAAGACCTGCATTACAAATATTAAAAACAGCACCAAATACAAAATTAGTTTCTTCATTTTTCGTAATGATTGTTCCAAATTGTTCATATGGAGAAAATGGAATATTTGTATTTAGTGATTGTGGATTAGTTGAAAAACCAAATGCAGAAGAACTTGCCGAAATAGCGAAATCATCAAGTAAGAGTTTTGAACAACTAATAGGAAAACCTGCAAAAGTTGCGATGCTTTCTTATTCAACACACGGAAGCGCAAATTCAGAAGATACACAAAAAGTTATTGATGCAACTAAATTGTTAAAAGAACAAATGCCGGATTTAATGTGTGACGGAGAATTGCAATTAGATGCAGCAATAATTCCAGAAGTTGCTAAAAGCAAAGCAAAAGAAAGCAATGTGGCAGGAGTTGCAAATACACTAGTATTTCCAGATTTAAATGCTGGCAATATTGGATATAAGTTAGTACAAAGATTAGCAAAAGCGGAAGCATATGGGCCAATGTGTCAAGGAATTGCAAAACCAGTAAATGATTTATCAAGAGGTTGCAGTAGTGAGGATATAGTTGGAGTTGTGGCATTTACTTGTGTTCAAGCACAAGAAAAAAATATATAAGAAAGAAGGATGTAAAATGAAAATCTTAGTAGTAAATTGTGGAAGTTCATCATTAAAATATCAATTAATTGATATGGAAACAGAAGAAGTTATGGCAAAGGGATATTTAGAGAGAATAGGATTAGGAGGATCCTTTTTAACACATACAGTAAATGGAGAAAAACACAGAATAGAAAAAGAAATAGCAAACCATGAAGAAGCAATGAATTTACTTTTGGAACAATTATTAGATAAAGAATATGGAGTTATTTCTGATCTAAAAGAAATAAATGCAGTTGGACATAGAGTTGTTCATGGAGGAGAGAAATTTAGTGGTTCTGTTGTTATAACAGATGAGGTTATTAATGCTATCAAAGAGTGCATTCCTTTAGCTCCACTACATAATCCTGCTGGAATAACAGGAATAGAAGCTTGCAAAAAAGCATTACCAAATGTTCCAATGGTAGGTGTATTTGATACAGCATTTCATCAAACATTAGATCCTAAAGCATATATGTATGCAATACCATATGAATATTATGAGAAATATAAAATTCGTAAATATGGATTCCATGGAACCTCTCATAGATTTGTATCTAATAGAGTCGCAGAAATAGTAAACAAACCAATAGAAGATTTAAAAATAATTACTTGTCACCTTGGACAAGGAGCAAGCCTTTGTGCAGTAAAAAATGGAAAATCTGTAGATACTTCAATGGGATTAACACCTTTAGCAGGTGTACCAATGGGGTCACGTTCTGGAGACATAGATCCATCAATAGTAACATTTCTAATGGAAAAAGAAGGATTATCAGCTAAAGAAATGGATAATATATTAAATAAAAAATCTGGAAAATTAGGATTGTCTGGAATAAGTGCCGACGATAGAGATATAGAAAAAGAAATACTAAATGGAAATAAAAGAGCAGAACTTGCAATAGATAATTTTATCTACCAAGTTGTAGGATATATAGGAAGATTTGCTGCTCAAATGAATGGCGTTGATGTAATAACATTTGCAGGAGGAGTTGGAGAAAACGGAATAGATGTAAGAGAAAAGGTTTGTGCTTATCTGGAATTCTTAGGAGTCAAAATAAATACAGAAGCTAACAACTGTAGAGGAAAAGAAGTAGAAATCTCTACACCGGATTCTAAAGTGAAAGTATTTGTTATACCTACAAACGAAGAATTAATGATTGCGAGAGATACAAAGGAACTTGTTACAAAATAATATAACTGATTTTATTATATAAAATAATTAATTAACACCTCACTCTATTTACATAATTTCATATTATATAGTAATTTGAAATTAGAGAGTGGGGTGATTTTTTGAAAATTAAAGATAAAAGAATTGGATTTGTACTAACAGGTTCTTTTTGTACATTTAAACATACTATCCCTCAAATTAAGAAAATTGTTGAAGAAGGAGGAATAGTAATTCCAATAATGTCTAGAAATGCATATAATATGGACACAAAATTTGGAACCGCACAAGAGTTTATAAAAGAGATTGAAGAAATAACAAACAAAGAAATAATACACACAATACAAGGAGCAGAACCAATTGGACCCAAAGGATTAACTGATATACTAATAATTGCACCAGCAACTGGGAATACAATTGGAAAGTTGGCCAACGGAATAACAGATGATGTAGGAACAATGGCAACAAAATCTCATTTAAGAAATAATAATCCTGTAGTAATAGCTATTTCTACAAATGATGGATTAGCTGGAAGTGCAGAAAATATAGGAAAATTACTTAATAGAAATAATTATTTTTTTGTCCCATTTAGACAAGATAATCCAATAACCAAACCACGTTCGTTAGTTTTTGATCCTAAATATATAATTCCTACATTAGAAAAAGCTCTTGAGAAAGAGCAGGTTCAACCTATACTAATTTAAACAAATATCAAGGTGTCTGCTATTATGCAAACACCTTGATATATTAATTAAAATTACTTAAAGGATTGCTTTCCACAGCATTTCGAACTTGCTCGTTATCTACATGGGTATATATTTCTGTTGTAGATATGCTAGCATGTCCTAGCAATTCTTGCAAAGCTCTTATATCTACATTTCCATATTTATACATCAAGGTAGCAGCTGTATGTCTTAATTTATGAACAGAATATTTATTTATATCTAACCCAGCTTTTAGCAGTTCCTGTTTTACTATATATTGAACAGTTCTGTTGCTAATCCTTTCTCTACGCTCACTTAAAAATAAAGCATCTTTAGAATTATATTGTATTTTTTCCTTAGGTCTTATATTTAAATAGTCATCTATTGCGTTTATACAGGCTTTATTCAAATATATAGTTCGTTCTTTGTTTCCTTTTCCAATAACATTAAGTTTACATTCATTAAAATCTATATCTTTAATATTTATTCCAACTAACTCTGACAAACGCATGCCACAATTTAAAAATAAAGTTATAATAGCATAATCTCTTTCTTTATTGCGATTTTCTTCTGAAGCAGTTATATTTAAAAGCTTTTTACTGTCGTCAAGAGAAAGATACTTAGGTATGCGCTTATCTTGCTTTGGGGTTTCCAGTGTCTGAGCAGGATTTATTTCTAGTATATGAGCTTTGTTGGTCAAATAATTAAAAAATATTCGTATGGTAGATATTTTTCTTGCACGTGTAGCTGCTTTAGATTTTAAATTTGTAGCTAGGTATGCAATAAAAGAATGAATATCATCTAGTTTAATGTCCTTTACTTTTTCTAATGGGAAATCCTTAATATCAATTTGGGTAAAATCACTTTCATTAGTTAGATGAAAGTGTATTTTCATATATTTAAAAAACATAGCTAAGTCATAATTGTATTCCTTTATAGAGTTAGGAGATTTATTTAATATTGTTATTGAATAATCCAAAAACGAATTAATAAATTCTGGATTTTGTTCTCTATCTATCATATTATTTCACACTCCAGTATATAAACTAATGATATTATACAGTAAAAATATAAAAAAGCAAATACTCTTTTTTATAAGGAAGTATTGATATAAGGAAGAAAATATTGTAAAATAGTGTCAAAAGTAGAATTCAAAGGAGAACAAGCGAATGAATGAATTTAGCGTTATCACCATAATGAATGAGGCTACAATAAATGTTTTAAAAAGTAAAAAAGTTGATTGTAGTATTAATTTAAAGATAAAAGAATATTTAAAGGATGAAGCTCTTTTTTTTAGGGTAAGCCCACAAAGAGCTTATGAGATTTTAAGTGCAGTTGGAGTAAAGAAGGAACAATTAGAAAATACATATAAAAAATTAGTATCTCAAAAAATATTCTATGAACTACTTAACAAGGGAAAAATAAAAGAGGATGATAATAATATTATTATTAGGTATGCTACGAATCGGTTATGATGATATATTTAAAAATAAATATGAAAGGAAGAACAAATATGAATAATGAAAATATAAGAAGATTTTATGAAGAAGTAAAAGAAAGCTTAGATGACAACTATAAAATTATTATTGAATCTAAGGAAGATTTAGATGAAGACTGGGTTGAGTATGACAGCGTTAAATGGACAGTTGAGCAACCAATAGAAAAAAAAGTGAATGAACTGCTAAATAAAAAGTCTAGCACACTAGAAGAAAAAATCTTAAAATTATATGAATACATTTGCTTAAATTATGTTTATGATGATAATGTGTTATTTTTTTTCAGAAAGGATTTGTCAGATCCTAATAATATAAAATATATAGCTGTAGATTGGTATGGAAGAATAGTGGGTAATGAATGGGAAGATAATAGACAGAATCATAATAGAAGAGTATGCTATGAATTTGCAAGAGTTTATGCAAAAGCAATAAAAGAACTTTTAGATGATAATAATAATTTAGATGTTTTTATGTTAGGAGATAAAGAAAACTTGCATTACGTTGTAGGATTAACCGGGCCAGAGTACAGTGTGATTCTAGATTTAGACGACTTTAATAGTATAAAAGATCTTACTAGACTAAAATTAGGATTAACAATAAAGGGAATAAGAATATTGAGAGACAATTCTGGAAAATTTAAAGATGCTATTAACAAATTTAATGTTGGCAGAAAAAATGAATTGGCAGAGATTGAAGCATTATCAAGTGAATCAGATAAAAAAAATTTTATTACTTACTTAAATGAAATTATATTAATTTTAAATAAATATAATGTTGATACGCAGGGATTTTATGAATACATGAAATTGATAATAGAAGCAAAAAAGATTGAAACAGAAAAGGTTTGGAAAAAAATCAATGAAGATGGAGAAAAGAGATACACTAGATGTTTAACATTTGACTATAATGATCAAACTTATATAGCGGACAGCATTTGTAAAACATTGAGTATTATCAACAAAGATAATTTGGATAAAGAATTATTTACTTTTAATCCAGAAGAAAATGAGTATCCTTACTATGGTGGATAATGTATTAAAATATGAAGGGGAATAAGATGAAAATAGATATAGATAAATTGATTAAATTAAACGCATTAGCAAGTAAGCATTTTCATAAAAAACATACAATTATATTGCCGCCAGGAGAAAAAATTAATTTTAATAATGCATTAGGAATAGAATATGACACAGGTGCTATTTTTAAAAGAAGTAATGCATATACTAGAAGAATATAATCTTGATTCACAAGGCATATTTGAGTATATGAAAGAGATTATAGATATTAAACTGGGTAGCGAAACAAGACGTAAGATATGGAAAAGAATAGATGGAGAAGATAGTCACAGAGAATCAACAAGATATATAAGATGTTTAATTGTTAATATAAATGGCAAAGAGTATTTGGTTGATGGAGATCAAAGAATAATACGAGAATTTCAAAGAGAAGAAGAGGAAAATAAGAGAGGTTCGTTTATACCTTATTCGGCTCTTTCAAGAGGAGATTATGACTATTATAACGGAAAGTGATTTAAAAAAGGATGTGATTTGATGATAGATTTAGATGAAAATTATAAATTAATAGATACATTAGACAAAAGATTAGAACAATTAGGTGATTCACTTTGACATTGATACGTTAAAACAACGATTAATTTTTTTGGAAAAAAAGACTCTAGAAGAGTCTTTCTGGACAGGTAATAATAACAATTCAAGTGTTTTAAGAGAAATGTCTAACATAAAGTCAAAGATAGAAAAATATAATAATTTAAAATCAGAATTTGACAATTTGAAAGACTTAAGTGACTTATTAAAACTAGAATCAGATGATGAACTTGCTAGAGAATTAATAAAAAATACAGCAAAAATTGAAGGTGAAATTACAAGTTTGGAGATAAATACATTACTTTCTGGAAAGTATGACACCAATAATGCTATTATTACACTTCATCCTGGCGCAGGTGGTACAGAGTCACAAGACTGGACACAAATGTTATACAGAATGTATACTAGATGGGCTCAAGATAATGGATACGAAGTTAAAGAGTTGGACTTTCTGGAAGGAGATGAAGCTGGCATAAAAAGTGTAACATTTTTAGTCTCAGGTGAATATGCTTATGGCTATTTAAAAGGAGAAATGGGAGTTCATAGATTAGTTAGAATATCACCATTTGATTCTGGAGGGAGAAGACACACATCTTTTGCTTCTGTGGAAGTGCTACCTGAAATTACTGATGACATAGAAATAGAAATTAATTCAGATGATTTAAGAATAGACACATATAGAGCCTCGGGAGCAGGTGGGCAACATATAAATAAAACATCATCTGCTGTAAGAATAACTCATATTCCAACAAACATAGTTGTAGCATGCCAAACTGAAAGATCCCAAATTCAAAATAAAGAAACTGCAATGAAAATGCTAAAATCTAAATTATTAAACTTGAAAGAAAAGGAAAATAAAGAAAAAATAGAAGATTTAAAGGGTAACCAGATGGAGATAGCTTGGGGAAGTCAAATACGTTCTTATGTGTTTTGCCCATACACTTTAGTAAAAGATCATAGAACGAATTACGAAGTTGGTAATGTTCAAGCTGTAATGGATGGTGACTTAAATGGCTTTATAAATGCATATTTAAGAAATAATAAATAACAATGCAGTAACCAAATTCCTATTTAATAATATTATATAATATAGAGCCTATTCGGCTTAGGCTTATATATATTATTAAAAGGTGCAGGTGAATATGGACACAATAGTATTAAAATTTGGAGGAAGTTCATTAGCAGACAATGATAAATTAAATACTGTAGCAAATAAAATTATTGAATTTTATAAAAGAAAAAATAGAATAGTAGTAGTGGTTTCAGCACAAGGGAAAACAACAGATAAATTAATAAAAGAAGCAAATGAGCTTTCAAGTATACCTAACGAAAGAGAAATGGATGTCCTTTTAAGTTCAGGTGAACAAATGTCAATGTCTAAGTTAGCTATATTATTAAATGAATTAGGTTATGATGCAATTTCTTTGACAGGATGGCAGGCTGGCATACACACAGATAATAAAATTCAAGAAGCTAGAATATCAAATATAAATACTACCAGAATAGACGAGGAGTTAGAAAATAATCGAATAGTAATAATAGCTGGATTTCAAGGGATAAATGAAAGAAATGACATATCAACATTGGGAAGAGGTGGTTCAGACACAACAGCAGTAGCAATAGCAGCTGCCATAAACGCTAATCATTGTTACATTTTTTCAGATGTAGACGGTGTTTATTCTGCAGATCCTAATAAAATATCTGATGCAAAAAAAATACCAGAACTTTCTTATATTGAAATGGTTAATTTGTCGGACGAAGGTGCTAAGGTACTTCACAATAGATGTGTTGAAATTGCAGAAAAATATAATGTGCTGATAGAAACAAAGTCAACATTTAATGAAAATATAGGAACAATCATAAATGAAAAAATAGAAGAGAGTAATGTTAAAAGTATAGTAAAAAATGACAATTTGATTTTAGTTAACTTAGTAGGTCCTTTACAAAACTTAAAGGATATAAGTTTAATTCTAATAGAAAATGGAATTACTTTAAACACAATAATTAATAATAGTACAGATAAATTAGACATTAATTTTACAATACATTTAAATAACTTAAATAAATTAAAATTTTTGCTTAAAACAGAATTGAATACATTAACATGGACAATGACGGAGGTTTCAAGGATTTCTTTTATAGGATATGGAATTAAAAACAATAAAGAAATTTTAGAAAAAACATTGAAAATATTTAAAAAGCATAATATTAATATATTGTCAGTGCAAATAGACGAAACAAAGTTATCTATAATAACTAAGGAAAAAGAAAGTGATATATTAATAAAAGAATTGCATAAAGAATTTATTATATAAAAGGGAGACTAAATAAAGTCTCTCTTTTAGTCTTTATTTTAAAACAAAACTCAATAATAATCGTTCTAAAATAGACAAGTACTGAATATATATTATTTATAAGACAAAGGGAGTGTAAATTAATCTATGAAAAATGTAGTGGCGATTTTAATCGCCTGCACTTCGAAGAAATTACTAAAAAGACAAAATTGGAGGTAGTATTATGACAATGGATGAAAGAAAAAATAGTATGAATACCATGAACAATGTGGTACAGAATATTGTTTTAGAAAATAGGGAAAAATTAAGTATTTCAGGAGTATTAGATGTATTGAGCTTCGATGACCAAATTGTTATTTTAGAAACGGAATTAGGGCTTTTAACTGTAAAGGGAGAAAATTTAAGAATAAATAAATTAAGTTTAGATACAACAGAGGTAGTTATTAATGGTGAAATATATAACTTAGGTTATACTGAAAAAAGCTCAGACAAGAAAAACTCGGGCTTACTGAATAAAATATTTAAATAAGAGTAGGAACTGATATTATGGCACAAAGTATATATAATCAAATATATAGCCTTTTAATATTTACTATTACTGGAATAATTATTGGTTTAATATTTGATGTTTTTAGAATTGCACGTAAGAGCTTTAAAACATCTGATTTCATAACTTGCATAGAAGATTTTGTTTTTTGGATTATAACTGGAGCAATCCTATTATTTGTAATATTTAAATTTAATAATGGAGAAATAAGAGGGTACATTTTTATGGGACTTTGTTCAGGCATTATTATATATTTATTAACAATAAGCAAGCCTTTTATAAAGTTTAATGTTAAAATTGTAACTTTTATAAAGAAGATAATTACTTGCATATTTAAGTTTTTAAGTAAAATATTTAAAATAATACTGCTTAATCCAATATATTTCTTAGTAATAAATATAAAGAAACCAATAAAAAAATTTCAACAAAAAAGTATAAAAAAAGTTGAAACTAAATAAGAAATATGTTAAAATAGTTATGTTTAAAGAAGGATTTTATAAGTTTATGTAGAAAATCTAATTATAGAAATATAAAATATCGAATTCGGAGAGAAAAGTACATATGAAAAAGAAAAAAATATATAAAATGCTGTTTTTAGTATTATTGTGTGGATATATTATATATACCTTTATAAATCAACAGCAAATATTAAATACCTATAATGCAGATGCTAAAAGATACTCTTTGCAAATAGAAGAGGCTAAATTAAAAAATTCTAATTTAATTGCTAAAAAAAATAGTGTAACTTCTAAAGAATTTATTGAAGAAATAGCTAGAGATAAACTTGATATGTATTTACCTAATGAGAGAGTATACATAGATATCGGAAAATAAAATAAATGTTTTGCAATGGCAGAGTTTAATCTCTGCCTAAAAAAATAAAATTAGGTTCTATTATTTTTAATCTTTATAAAATAAAAATCCAAATATTTTTAAGAAAATTATAGATAGTGTAAAGTAATCTATGAAAAATGTAGGGTCGACTTCAATCGCCCACACTTCGAAGGAATTACTAAAAAATTATATAGGGGGAGTTTTTTATGGAAAATCTAGAAAATTATACGTTGGTTGAATTGCGTCAACTTGCAAAAGAAAAGGGCATAAAAAATGTGTCCAAACTTAAAAAAGAAGAGTTAATAGAATATTTAACAAATATTCAAGGAGAAACTACATCGCAGTCAGAAGAAGAAGTGTCTACCGAAATACCTAAAAAGGAAGAAAATGTAGATAATAACACTGGATATAAAGTTACAAATGAAGAAGATGAAATTGTTGAGGGAATTTTAGAAGTATTGCCAGATGGTTACGGATTTTTAAGAGGAGAAAACTATTTATCTACTCCAAAAGATGTTTATATTTCTCCAATTCAAATAAGAAGATTCAAATTAGATAAAGGGGATAAAATTAAGGGTATTGCTCGATTGCCTAAAGAAGGTGAAAAATTTCCAGCCCTTATATATGTAGGAGAAGTCAATGGAGAAGCACCAGAAAAGGCATATAGAAGAGTAAAATTTGATGATTTGATTCCTATATATCCTAATGAAAGAATAAGGCTTGAAACGACACCTGATGAATATTCTATGAGGATAATAGATTTGATGTGTCCAATTGGAAAAGGACAAAGAGGAATGATTGTGGCACCACCAAAAGTTGGTAAAACAACATTATTAAAGAAAATAGCAAACAGTATTTCTGTAAATAATCCAGAAATAGAACTAATAGTATTATTAATAGATGAACGACCTGAAGAAGTTACAGATATGAAGAGATCAATAAAAGGGGACGTAATATATTCCACATTTGACGAACTTCCTGAACACCATGTAAAGGTCGCAGAAATGGTATTGGAAAGAGCTAAAAGACTTACAGAACAAAAAAAGGACGTTGTAATATTGTTGGATAGTATTACTAGATTGGCGAGAGCATATAATTTAGTTGTTCCATCTTCTGGTAAAACTTTATCGGGTGGATTTGATCCAAGTGCATTACACAAACCTAAAAAATTCTTTGGAGCAGCTAGAAATATTGAAAATGGAGGAAGTTTAACAATTCTTGCAACCTCATTAATAGAAACAGGAAGTAGAATGGATGACGTTATATTTGAAGAATTTAAGGGTACTGGAAATATGGAGGTTCATTTAGATAGAACTTTATCAGAAAAAAGAATATTCCCTGCTATTAATATTAATAAATCTGGAACAAGAAGAGAAGAATTGTTATTGTCTAAAGAAGAATTAGAAACAGTATTTGCATTAAGAAAAGCGCTGTCAACTATGCCTATGGCAGATGTTACTGAACAATTAATAGATCAAATGATAGCAACTAAAAACAATGAAGAATTTTTAAAAAGGACAAGTTATTTTTTTAAAAAATAATTGAAATATTGGATAAAAATGAAAGAATATTATGAAATTGGGGAATAGGAGATAGAACAATGCGCGAATACTATATAGCAATTGATTTGAAAAGCTTTTATGCTTCAGTTGAATGTATGGAACGAGGATTAGAACCACTAAAAACCAACTTAGTTGTAGCTGATAATAGCAGAACAGAGAAAACGATATGCCTTGCAGTTAGCCCGTCTTTAAAGTCTTATGGCATACCAGGCAGAGCAAGGTTATTTGAGGTAATTCAGAAAGTTAAGGAAGTTAATGCAGAAAGAAGATATCAAATACAAGGGCGCGAATTTAACGGAAAATCATATGATGATGATGAATTAAAAAAACATGAAGATTACGAGCTTGATTATATTATAGCACCACCTCAGATGAATAAGTATATGAAATATAGTACAGATATTTATAAAATATATTTAAAATATTTTTCTGCAGATGACATGTTTATTTATTCGATTGATGAGGTATTTATAAATATAACTAATTATTTGAAAAAATATAATAAAAAACCAAGTGATTTAGCAACAATGGTAATACATGATATATATAGTCAGACAGGAATTACTGCCACTTGTGGTGTTGGAACTAATTTATATTTAGCCAAAATTGCTATGGATATTGTGGCTAAACATGCAAAAGCAAATAAATTTGGAGTTAGAATAGCATGTTTAGATGAGCAATTGTACAAACAAAAACTATGGGGTCATATGCCTTTAACAGATTTTTGGAGAGTAGGCAAGGGAATAGCCAAAAAATTAGAAGATAATCATATGCATACTATGGGAGATGTTGCTAGATGCTCTATAAACAACGAAGACAAGCTTTTTAAACTATTTGGAGTAAATGCAGAGTTATTAATAGATCATGCATGGGGATATGAACCAGCAACTATTAAAAGCGTTAAATCATATAAGCCAGCAACCAGTAGCATAAATACTGGACAAGTATTGCATTGCCCTTATGATTACAAAAGAACTAAATTAATTGTTAAAGAAATGACAGAATTACTTGCTTTAGATTTGGTAGACAAGAATCTAGTAACAAATCAATTAGTTATGACTATCGGGTATGACGTTGATAATCTTAAAAACTCATCAATTGGCTATAAAGGCGAAATTACTATTGATAAATATGGAAGAAATGTACCTAAACATGCGCATGGAACTCAAAATTTAGACCACTATACATCCTCAAGCAAAATCATTGGGGAAGCCATAATTGAATTATATGAAAGAATAATAGACAAAAGGTTATACACAAGAAGAATAAACATTTCAGCTAATAATTTGATAAATGAAAAAGAAGCTGAGAAAAAGAATACTTTTGAGCAAATAGATTTATTTACAGATTATTCTAAAGTTAAAAGAAAACAAGATAAAGAAAAGAAAGAATATGAATTGCAAAAATCTATTCTAAGTATTAAAAGAAAATATGGTAAAAATGCAATTCTTAAGGGTATGAATTTTGAAGAAGGAGCAACCACAATAGATAGAAATTCTCAAGTAGGGGGGCATAAGGGATGATAAATAATTATAATGATATTATAAATTTGTCACGACCAGTTTCTAAAAGACCCAAAATGAGTTTAGAACAAAGGTCGGCACAATTTGCACCATTCGCTGCTTTAACAGGTTATGACGGACAAGTAAAGGAAACAGCTAGATTGACCAATAGAAAAATTGAAATAGATGAAGAACAAAAATTAGAATTAAATTTTAAAATACAATTAATACAATCTAAGATAAAAGAACAACCCCAAATAGAAATAACATATTTTGTTCCTGATACTAATTTTTCCAAATATTTAATATGGTTATTCAATGAATATAGATATAAGTGTGCTATAAAAACCTTACCTCCGTGCTTTTCTTATTTGTTTTGAAACTTCTAGTGCATTTGGATATTGTTTAGAAAAATCTCTATACAATACAAAATTTGGATTACATGTACAACTTCTAAAAAAGCCTTCTCGTATATTCCATTCATCATCGGTAAAAATTTTTTTATTTTCAATGTATTTAGTAATATCATTATAAATAATTTTGGTTGGATATTTTAAAGACTCATCATATTCTAAATCTTTTGTTGTTTTTATATTATTTTTTTTGCATAATTGTAACAGTTCATCAAATTCTTTTTTGTATCCTTCTATTTCATCCATAGTATTATAAGTTTTATTTATCCACTCTTGTAATAATTCAGGATTAAAATCATAACCTAGTAGTTCAATCTTTATATTGTCAAAAATTGCATTGAATTCTCCTCCAACAATAATCCTTCCAGAAAAATAGCTTTTAGTGTCAATCTCTTTTAATTTTATGTGTGGCATAGCAGTATCATGATCAGTAATTGCTAAAGTTGATATTCCTGCTTTTTCTGCATTTGATAGCATTTCTTCAATGGTCCATGTACCGTCAGAAAATATTGTATGTGTATGTAAGTCAATCATATTATGGCACTCCTTTTTTTATAAATTTTATTATATCCCCTAGAATAATCTAAGGGATATAATAACTTTCCTCTTCTATAATACTTGTATATCTATTATTTCATTTATTGAAATTGATAATCCATCTATCATAATTAATTTATTTTTATACTCATCAATTTTTTTAATACTATTTTTTATAGTTTCATATTTTCCTCCTTCTTTTCGTTCACAAGAAGGAATTCTAGATGGTGTAGAAGAAGTAATTAAGAGTTGGTTATAGGGATACTAAAGTGTAAAATTTTAAAATATATCTTGTATAATATATAATAAAAGTGTTATACTATAGTCAAACGATTGAACGATATTTTGAACGAAAGAACAGTAATCTATGTTTTGAACAAATATTAAATAATAAAAAAATTATGAGGTATTGAATTTAATCAATATCTCTTTTTTGTTGCACACATAAATAAACAATAGAAGAGAGGTAGAAGTAGATATGGAAAAGTGTAAAAAAAAGAATACAGAACATTGCACAAAATCAAAGTTTTGTGCAAAAAGAGATAGGAGTAAAATATATAGACTATGATTATAGTCCTACCCAGTTATTTCAGTACTTTCAAGCCTTTGGTTTTAATATATTTACTTATTATATAATTATTTTATTTTGCATATTTAATATTATTTAATGTTATCCAATTACTTATATAATCTTATTTTAATAACGCTTTAAAATCAATTTTAAGCTATTTAAATATTTTATCTATATAATTGTCCAAATAATTTTTATCTTTAATTATAAATTTGTTTTTCAATAATTTTTAATAATTTCTGATCTTCTATCTAAATTTTATCTAAAATCTTCAAAATGCTTATTTCTCCATATTTGCCGTATTTTGCAGACAACAAAACTATATGCCTTAATTTTAAAAACGGCTTAAAATCGATTCTCGTGCGTCGCTATTTTGGGCTTTTTTCGGACTTTTTGGTATTACTATATAATTATATAAATTTTCTTCTAAAATTGGCTAATCACTAGAATTGCCAGTATTTTGCTAAATTATCGGACAACAAACTATATGGCTAATTTATAAAAAACGCTTAAAAACGATTCTCGTAAGCCGTTATTTTAGCTGATTTCAGAGATTTTCATATATAGTTATAATTGTATAATTTTTATTAAAAATCATAAATATAAATTACATATTATAAGTTTAAAAGCTTTAAAATCAATTTAAAAAGTTTTAATGAACAATTTAATTAGTTAATAATTTAAATTGCTTAAAATTGATTTTCAGAATTAATAAATATAATTATAAAACTAAAATCATAATTAAAATATGTAAATTAATTTGCGAAATCAAATGTTCGGTTTAAAAATTTTTAACCAAACAAAATTTAAAAATCTTAATTTAAATTTAAAAAATTATTTTATTAAATTATTATTTATATTGTAAAAATAATTTCAAAACATTGCGCAAAATATTTTACTACCTATTTACTTTTTTAATTTAAAAATTTTTATTTATTTAAAATGTACACATCTTGAAATAAGGCTCTTCCCCCTACTCCACCTAATTTTTCTGAATTATGAAAATTTATGCTTTTTTAATCATTTTATCAAAATCAAGTATATTCGCTGATTCTATCATATTTTCAGCCATTTTTGTATTAACTATATTGCTTTTTTCGAAAAATGCCTTAAAATCGATTCTCGTGCGTCGTCTTTTTAGCCTTTTTCGAACATTTTTAATAAATGCCTAAAAATCAGCATTTCAAAAATATTATTCTTTTATATTAGATTGCGATATTTCTCTAAGCCAAGATAATTTTATAATTTTCAGATTTTCCTATCATTATTTTGTGCTTTTAAACTATAAAAAGCGAGTAACTAGCAATACTAATTATTCGCTCAATTATATTAATTTTTATGTTCTTCTAAATACTTAGTAATTTTTTCAATATAAGGTTGATCTTTTGGTGCATTTCTTTTTTTCTTAAATTCAAGTATTCTTTTTAATTCTTCAACCTGATATCCCTCAATTTCTTCACAAGTAAATTCGTCTTTAGGGTTAGGTATAACCTCAATAATATCTGAAATATGATAAAATCCGCATTCATTTTTATCTTTTTCATCTAAATTATATTCTTCTTTTAATCTGGCAAATAATTCTTCTGATACACATAAATCTAAATCTGCAGTTTTATCTTTTATTCCAAACATAACTAAGCTACCACCACCTAAAATATAATATTCATCTCTAGGCATATTTAAACTTTCCACAAGGTTTAATAATTCCTCTTTGTTCATATTCTTTTTAACTCCTTATAATTTAAATGTTGATATTTCTTTTCTTCTTTTTTTCTGTTATAATTGTTTTGACACATAAATTACAAATCCTTTCAATGTTTATTTGGCAATTACATTGTATCATTTGTAATCTTATGTGTCTATTTTTATTTCACAGTGTGTCACTTAATTTTACCATTTATAGGGCTACTATTATCAAAGTTTTGTGCAAAAAGAGATAGGAGTAAAATATATAAGACTATGGTTATAGTCCTACCCAGTCATTTCAGTACTTTCAAGCCTTTAGCTTTAATGTATTTACTTATTATATAATTATTTTACTTTGCATATTTAATGTTATTTAATGTTATCCAATTACTTATATAATCTTATTTTAATAACGCTTTAAAATCAATTTTAAGCTATTTAAATATTTTATCTATATAATTGTCCAAATAATTTTTATCTTTAATTATAAATTTGTTTTTCAATAATCTTTAATAATTTCTGATCTTCTATTTTTAAATGCTAATAGAATATTAAATACAAAAATAGTTAAAACATAAATAACCTTAACTTTTTTATTTTCAATCTTTTTTGATAAAAATAGACCGAAGACAGTAAAAGCAAATGCAAATATATTATATACAATTAATCTTAAATCATTTGCATTAAAATCTATGTTAAACATATATGTTATAAATAGGTGTAAAGAAAAGTATAAGTAAGTATGGTAATGATAATATAGCCTTTTCTTTATGATTTGATTTATAATGTGGAAGAAATATGTAATCAAAATATCCTAACCCGTTCCACATAGTATCAATACCATATGGATTGATATTAGGGTCATCGCACATTTCTAATCCATGCATATCTTTTGCAAGTACACATATACCTGCACTATATCCTGCATACAAATAATTCGGATTATTTTCTATTGTCTTTAAATATTCATCAAAACCACTTAAATACATGGCTTGTCTTAAAGCAAATGTATTTCCTCCAATAACATAGAAAGCATTAAATTCTTTTAATCTATTCAACAATTTTTCTTTATCGTTAAAGTAATCTTTTAATGAAATTATTGTAACATCAAATCCCAAATCTGTTAGTTCTTTTTCATCTGCTTGTATTCCATTTGATTTTCTTTGACTATCTGGATATATATCCCTCGAATTAGGTATTAGACATATTCTATTTCCATGCTCATTTATCCACTTTTTCAATTCATCTATTCTATCTCCAATTTTATACGATGACAAATACAATTTCATATTATTCCTCCCTATAACTTACTATTTTTTAACTAATTACTAAATTGTAATTTCTCGCTATCATTAACATGACTCTTTCTCAACTTTATTCAAATAGAAATTATATATTTTATTGTTTGCTATATTCATAAGTTTAGCTAATATTATG